>Ga0209006_10000153_pt1 | contig 74260 bp, 62 predicted proteins | sample JacPin_JW_Ref_O2_FD_188567 | JGI IMG/M metagenome (GOLD analysis project Ga0209006, IMG submission 188567) | Forest soil microbial communities from Algoma, Ontario, Canada - Jack Pine, Ontario site 1_JW_Ref_O2 (SPAdes) (version 2) | ecosystem: Environmental > Terrestrial > Soil > Boreal... | reverse complement strand
CGCCGCGCCGTTGCAACAAACATTCGAAGTTGGCGGCTTCCGCTCGGCGTGGATGCCCGGGACAAGCCCGGGCAGGACGCGTCAGGGTTGTGTGCGACTTGAACTACGCACCCGGTCTTGCCGAACCGGACAGCCGTGGGACAAGCCCGGGATGACGTCGAAGGGTAGTACACAACCTAATTACATCTCCGATTCTGCAACTTTTCGTTTTCTCCGGACAGCCCTGCGCAAGGAGGGAAGAAAGGCGGCGGTTTGAAATTGAACTTGCCAAAATTCCGAGAAAGCGTCAGCCTCCAGGCCAACAAGCCCGCATGAACCCATGCGGGCGTTTCCGGAGGAAGCCATGGAGAATGGCCAGCAGGCGTCGGCGGCGGGGCCGCGCAACGCGGCGTCGGCGCCGTTTGACAGCGAACGTCTCGATGCGTTGCTCGATGCGGCCGGCATCGATGCGCTCGTCGTGTCGTCGAAGCACAATATTCAATATCTGCTCGGCGGCTATCGGTTCTTCTTCTTCGATCATTTCGACGCGATCGGCGTCAGCCGCTACCTTCCCCTGCTCGTCTATGTCAAAGGGCGCCTCGACCAGGCCGCTTATGTCGGCCATCCGATGGAATCCTATGAACGCGAGCTCGGCAAATTCTGGATGGCGGATGTGCAGGGCGCCGGCGGCAGTCTCGACGCCGCGCAGCGCGCTGCCGATTACTTGCGCAAGTTTGGCGTCGGCCTGAAGAGGATCGGCGTCGAGCGGGCGTTCCTGCCCGCCGACGCCGACGAACTTTTGCGCCGGGCGCTGCCACGCGTCGAATTCGTCGAGGCGCATCTGCCGCTCGAGCGGCTGCGCGCCCGCAAGAGCGCCGGTGAGCTCGATTACTTGCGCAAGGCCTCCGATCTGGTCGTCGATGCGATGCTGGCGGTGGTCGCTTCGCATGGCCCCGGCGCCTCCAAGCTGGAACTGACCGAGGCGCTGCGCCGCGAGGAGGTGAACCGCGGGCTGACCTTCGAATATTGCCTGATTACCGCCGGAACCAGCCGGAATCGCGCGCCTTCCGAGCAAATCTGGGGGAAAGGCGAGATTTTATCGCTCGATTCGGGCGGCAATTATAAAGGCTATATCGGCGATCTCTGCCGCATGGCGATACAGGGCGAGCCCGATTCCGAACTTGAAGACCTGCTCGCCGAGATCGACGCGATCCAGATGGCGGCGCGCCAACCGATCCGCGCCGGCGCGCTGGGCCATGAGATCTACGCCAGCGCCGGCCCAGTCCTGGAAAAATCGGCGCGAGGCAATTCGCTGGAATTCGTCGCCCATGGCATGGGCCTGGTCAGCCACGAAGCGCCGCGCCTCACCGCGCGCGGCCCCGTCCCCTACCCCGCCGAGGACGCGGACCGGCCGCTCGAAGAGGGCATGGTCGTCTCGATCGAGACGACCCTCGCGCATCCGCGCCGCGGCTTCATCAAGCTGGAAGATACGGTCGCGGTGACGCGGGACGGCTGGGAAGCTTTCGGCGACCGCGGCCGTGGCTGGAACCGCGGGGGCGCCAGCGCGCACTGAGCGGGGCGCGGCGGGTTTTAGGGCTATTATACGATATCTTGGGTCATATAAGGATGTCGAGAGCACAAGGTCAACATTGCTGACCTATACCGTCGTAACATATTGAATTAATTAAACAATGCGTTGCGTCGAATCTTGCGATTCGTCGCAAACGCCGGTGGGCGATTTTTCCGCCAGGCGAGCTTCGCGCCCCGCCTCAGGACTCGAGCAAAGTGACGAGCTTGCTATTGAAGAACGCCTCCAGCGCCTCCGCCCCGCCCTCGCTGCCAAAGCCTGAATCCTTGATGCCGCCGAACGGAATTTCCGGCAGGCCAAGGCCGAGATGGTTGATCGAGATCATGCCGCTTTCGACCGCCTCGCCGAGCCGCGCGCTGGTCTTGGCCGATTTGGTGAAGGCATAGGCGGCGAGGCCATATTCGAGCCGGTTCGCCTCGGCGACCGCCTCCTCATAATCGTCGAAGCGGTTGATGATCGCCAGCGGGCCGAATGGCTCCTCGTTCATGATGCGGGCGCTTTTGGGAACGTCCGTGACTACCGTCGGCTCGAAGAAAAAGCCCTTGTTGCCGATGCGCTTGCCGCCGGTGCGCAGCTTGCCGCCATGGGCGACGGCGTCGGCGACGAAAGCCTCCATCGCCTCGACGCGGCGCAGATGGGCGAGCGGGCCCATCGTCGTTTCCACCTCCAGCCCATCGCCGACTTTGACCGCCTTGGCGGCGCTGACGAATTGCTCGACGAAAGGCTCATAGGCCTTGTTCTGCACCATGACGCGAGTCGGCGCGACGCAGATCTGGCCGGCGTTGCGATATTTGCCGGTGGCGAGTTGCTTGACCGCGGAATCGACGTCCGCGTCCTCGAATACCAGCGCCGGCGCGTGGCCGCCAAGCTCCATCGTGATGCGCTTCATGTGTTCGCCCGCCAGCATGGCGAGGCGCTTGCCGACAGCGGTCGAGCCGGTGAAGGTCACCTTGCGGATGATGGGATGCGGGATGAGATATTCCGAGATTTCCGAGGGCACGCCGAAGACCAGATTGACCACGCCGGGCGGCACCCCGCCGTCGGCGAAGGCGCGCACCAGTTCGGCGCAGGAGGCCGGCGTTTCCTCGGGTCCCTTGATGATGATGCTGCAGCCGGCGGCGAGCGCGCCGGAAATCTTGCGAACTGCCTGATTGATCGGGAAATTCCATGGCGTGAACGCCGCCACTGGGCCGACCGGCGTCTTGACCACCATCTGCCGGACGCCATCGGCCCGCGCCGGCACGATGCGGCCATAAGCTCGGCGGCCCTCCTCGGCATACCAGTCGATCATGTCGGCGCCGTTGAGCGTCTCGAGCCTGGATTGCGCGAGCGGCTTGCCCTGTTCGAGCGTCATCAGTTCGGCGATGGATTCGACGCGCGAGCGAAGGATGTCGGCGGCTTTGCGCATTATCTTGTAGCGCTCGAAGGCGGGCACCTTGCTCCAGATTTTGAACGCGCGATCGGCGGCGGCGAGCGCCCTGTCGAGATCGGCGCGTGTCGCATTTTCGACCTTGCCGATCCGATCGCCGGTGGCCGGATTGAGGATATCGACGCCTGCCCCGCCGCCAGCCTCGCTCCATGATCCGTCGATGAACAGGGAAACGTCGGAATAACTCATGGCTTTGCCTCTGGAACGGGATTGGGGGTCTGCGCCATTCTATCATCAGGTCTAGGGTTTGCCGCAACCGGGGCGCCTGACGAAGATGACCATCGCCATTCGTGTGCGTTCACCACGACAGCCACTTGCGCCACGTCGCAGGCCGATGGGTCTACATAAAATTGCAGGTATTGGCCGAACTCGGCGGCCATCGGCTGATCGAAGGGAATCCTGGGAAGCGAGATTTTTTCCAACGCGGCCGCCAGATTCTTGCCACCCCTGTCAAAATCAGGTCCGCCCGCGGTCGTCAGGCCAGCGCCGCGGCCGCGCGTGAATATCGAGGGGTCCTGGGTATAGACGCGGCACGCGCCGTTATTAACCGAAAGGCTGTTCAAGGAAAATTGATTGGATCGCGGCGACACTTCGATCGCGACGGTCGGCACGCCACTCGAATTGCGATGATCCAGTAGCTTCACGACGATATTGACGGGAGGGCGATCTCCGCCAGAGGCCTCACCCTCCAGACGACCTTGCAGGAATATATCGGGGGCCGGATGGATCGCGACCGGATCGTTCAGCCGGGCGCCAGGCTCGCCAGGCGACGGCGTATTAGCGGGAGAAGGCGGCGGCGCCTTGGAACTCTCGCCACTCTCATCCGCGGGCCTGGCGTGCGCGTCGCCCGGTTCATTCGAACTCAGCTTGTCGGGGGTCGGCTGGCCGGATACGGCTTCATCGCCGGCGGTGGAGGCGGCGCGCTGACCGGCTTCGCCGTAACGCCGATCCAGGCTTTGATCCTCCTCCTCCGTCCAGGGGAAGCCGGCCTCGGCGGGCGCATAGCCCTGGTTGGCCGCTAGCCCGTAAAGCCTTCGCGCTTCGGCAAAGTTCGGTTTGACCCCTTTTCCGGAGGCGTAAAGGCCCGCGAGGCTATATTCGGCAGGCGCGAAGCCTTGCGAGGCGGCCGCCAGCAACCACTTCACCGCCAGGGTGAAATCCTGGGCGACGCCTCGTCCCTCCAAATACATCATGCCGAGGTTTGATTCCGCCGGCGCGAGACCCTGGTCCGCCGCCAGCCGATCCCATTTCACCGCCTCCTCGTCATTGCGAGGCGCTCCCAGCCCATTGAAATAAAACGAGCCAAGATCAACCTCCGCGAGAGCGAAATTCGCTTCCGCCGCCTTGAGGAAGAGATCGCGCGCCTTGGAGAACTCACCCCGCGCGCTATAGGCGCGCCCCAATTCGAAATTCAGCCGCGGAGAATCGGGATTCCTGGCCAAAGCCTCGGAACAGGCCGGAATGGCGACCTTTGGATCGATCCTCTCGAAGGGCATTCCGAGGCCGGGAATTTGGCTGTCAAACTCGCTCGCCGTATAGCGGTCGCAAAATGTGATGAGACGCTGCGACTGAGCTTCGACGCCAGATTTACCAGAATCCGCGCCAATGGCGGGCGCCGTCTGAGCGGACGCTCGCGATTGCACAAGGCAACACAGGGCGGCGATCGCCATGAGCTTTGGCAGGATTTTGCGTTTGCGCATTGGCGCCATCATCATCTGCTCGACGAGATCGATAGCTTCTATTCGCCCTGTGCCTTGCCTCGGCCTGATCACGCCGATCCGAACCGAATCTATCTCATCGGCGACCTGCCGATTTATCCACCAATGCCCGTCAGAATCAGGTCCGGAGCGACGCCGTGCTTTGCACATTCGGCCGCCAGCTCTCGCTCCGACAGATTTGCCAGAATGCCGGTCCTCACCAGCGCCGCCGCCGCGCCAAACCGGCGCGCGCCGACAATGTCATGCTCGACGCTGTCGCCGATGCATAGCACCTGCTGCGGCTCCGGCGAACCGACGAGACGGGCGGCGGCGGCGTAGATCGCCGGATAGGGCTTTCCAATCCAACTGACAACGCCGCCAAGCGCCTCGTAGAGTTCAGCGATCGCGCCGGCGCCAGGATGAGTCCCGCTGGAAGTCAGCATCAGCTTGTCCGGATTCGTGCATAGACAGGGCGCATGGCGACGGGCGGCGGGTTCAATCCACCGTTCGTATTGGGCAAGCGAGACGCGATCGCCCTCGCTTCCGCTGATAATGAGAAGATCCGCCTGCATCCCATCATCGACAATAGTCAGGCCAAGCCCGTCCGCCAGATCGTGCTCGCCCGACGACGAAATGGTCATGCATCGGGTCGCGGGCCCGAGCGCAATGGGTAACTCGCCATGGAGAAGCGCGGACCTGGCAACGTCGCCGGAGGTCAGGAAATGATCGTACAGCCCGCGCGGAATTCCCAGCGTCTCCATGCGGCGCGCGTTGTGCTCCCCAGACCGACCTGAGTTGGAAAGAATGACGACCCGCGCGCCGCGCGCCTTCAATTCCTTCAGAGCCTCGACGACGCCGGGATAAGGACGGCGACCATCGTGAAGCACGCCATATTGATCGATGAACAGGAATTGGAACGCGGCGGAAAAGGCCGCGAATGGCGACAAACCTTCCATGTCATTCGGTCCTGATCCGGCTCAGCAAAAGACGGGCGGTACCCACGCACGCTTCCTGCGAAAGCGCCGTTTCAAACGGCGCGCCAAGAAGCCGCTGGCGAATGCGTGTCCAGCCGGCGTTGCCCGCCCCGCCGCCGACGCTGCGGACCGATTTCAACCCCGGCGCGCCCAATTCGCGAAGACGGCCGTAGGCAAGCGCCTCGATTTCAGCGATGCCCTCAAGCACCGCTTGAAAGAATATGGCCTCGTCGGCCGGCCGCGGCATGAGCCTGGGCAAAAGATTCGCGTCGTTGATGGGAAAGCGTTCACCCGGCCGCGCCAATGGATAAAAGTGCAGGCCTGTAGGCTCGTCAGGCTTCAGAGCAGCGGAAAGTTCGCTCAGATCCGCGTTCGGGAAAAGATGCTGGATCACTGCGCCGCCGGTATTCGAGGCGCCGCCGACCAACCAGCGATCGCCCAGGCGATGGCTGTAGACGCCATAGGCCGATGCCGAGATCGGAGTATCCGACAGAATCTTGATCACCAGCGTGGAACCCAGCGCGGTGACCGCCTCGCCATTCCGCCAGGCGCCAGTTGCGACGAAGGAAGCGCAACCATCTGTCGTGCCCGCATGGACCATAGCCGTGGCGGGCAGGCCGAGCTGGCGGGCATCTTCATTAACGGGGCCAATCGGGGCGCCCGGCTCAAGCACTCTGGGCATTTTGGACAGGTCGGCGCCGGTCCTGGCGATCCAGTCCGGCCAATGCCGCGCGACCGGATCATAGCCTGTTTTGAGCGCGTTGTTCTCGTCAGTTCGATCAAAACGCCCGGTCAGGCGGCCGGCCAACCAGTCGGCCTGGTGAATAACATGTCGGACTCTGGGACGATCCTGCATCATCAGGACGCGGGCCAGCCCCGAAGTCCGTCCGCGCGCAGCGCTGTCGAGAGGCGCCTCGGCGTCGATGCGCGAAAGGATCACGTCGTCTTCGCACGGCTCATCATACATGCGCGCCGCGCCGACTGGCGCGCCGCCCTCGTCGACAGCCACTATAGTGCCCGAAGTTCCATCCACGGCGAGCGCGACAACTCGGGAGAGATCGCAATCGGCCCGCAAGCGCGCGAAACAAGCAAGCGTGGCGCGCCACCAGACTTCCGGCGCCGCCGGATCGTCGCCGATCGACGCCAGGGTCGCCGAGGCCGCTCCAACCACTTCGCCATCGGCGGCGAGAATCACGACGCGAACGCCCGATGTGCCGACATCGACGCCAAGGGCGCGCGCGATCATGGCGCCGAAATCTTGGCGTCGAGCGCTTGCCTGTATTTTTCTGCCTCCCAATGCGTCAGTTCATATTCCTGGCGAGGCGTCAGCCGCACGATCTCGGCGTCCGGCGGAATGCGGGAGACGACATCGGCCAGACACCGCGCCATCGCATCCGCGGCCGGCGTGGCTGAGCGAAGCAGAGCGATCCCGAGATCCGGAATCACCACCATCGGCGGCGGTCCGACGCGCCCCCCAGCAGGGCGCGCGGCGGCTCCGGTTTCGATATCTGGCGCCAAGACGATTCCGGGCCCGAGAAAGATGACGTGATCGGGGTATAACGAACCGCCGCTCGCGAGCGACAAACTGGCCCTGTCGAGGGCGAGAGCATGCGCCGCCGCATCGATCGGGAGACGGTAATCGCTGCCCTCGATCGCTCGGGCGAGCCGCGACAGATTGGCCGTCGGCGTCGGTCGCACGGGCGAGGCCAATGCGCGGCAAACGCGATCGAGCCGATCCGCGACCTCCGCGACAGTCGCGCCAGCCACGACGAGCCCGTGGTTGGCGAGAACGACCACATTGGCGCCGGCCGTCAACCGCTTTGCGATAATTTTCGACAAGGTCAGGCCTGGTCGACAGTAAGGGACGTAAATCCAGGCCACGTCGCTCAAAAGGCGCAAGCGCTCGGCGACCAGCGCCTCGCCTTTCGCCGTCACAGCGAGCGCAATCGTCTCCACACAATGGATGTGCGCGACTACGGCTTGCGGGAAGACAGCATGAACGCTTGTCTCTATCGACGGTCGTAACCTGTCCGGGTTGCGGGCCTCGTCCACGAAACTGGCGGCGGTCTCGGCGCGTGGGTCGCCTCTCGCGAGAGCGTCAAGTAAGCCATTGAGATCGACCGGAATCATGATGTCCCGTTCTTCGGCATCGGCAAGCCAGGCGCCGGAGGCCTTGATCCACAAAACGCCGTCGCGTTTCAGTGAAGTATTGCCGCCGGCCGCCTGGGTGCGGCTGGGATCGCGCCCCAGCCTTGCCGAGAAAGCGCGCAGCGCTTTGAATTCGAGGTCTGCATCAATCGGTAAACTCATGACTTCGGCATTCCCAAGTCGGCGAACCAAACCTCAAATCCGGCGCGCTCCGCCGCGGAAAGATGAAGGGCGTGCTTGGTGCGGCGATTCAAGACATCATCCGCCGTCGTCGCCCATTCTTGCGCGATCAGAAAGCGCGCCTCGCGCTCGTAAAGCGCGGCGCCAAAATGACGACCGAGATCGGCAAGCGACGAAGCGCCACGCAGCAATTCCTCGATACGTGTGCCGTATCGACGACAATAGCCCGCGATCGCCGGGGTAGGCAGCCAGGGATAGCGGCGCGCCATATCCGCGCTCATCTGGCCGAAATCACCGCCCGGCATGTCGCCGCCGGGGAGCGGCGCCGTCTGCGTCCATGCGCCGCCCATCTTGGGGAAAAATGGCGCAAGTTTTTCAAGCGCGTGCTCGGCCAGCTTACGATAAGTCGTGATCTTGCCGCCAAAAACTGAAAGCAGAGCCGGGGCGCCGTCGGGCGCGTCAATATCGAATACATAATCGCGCGTCACCGCGCTAGGGTTGGCGGCATTGTCGTCATAGAGAGGGCGCACCCCAGAAAAAGAGTGCAAGATATCGGCCGGCGTCAGCGCGATTTCGAAATAGCGATTCACGGCAGCGAGTAGATAGTCCACTTCGTCGCGCGCGATCTCGACCTCGTCCGCCTGTCCGTCGAAAGGAATGTCGGTAGTTCCGATCAGGCAAAGGTCGTTTTCATATGGATTCACGAAAATCACGCGCGTATCGACGTTCTGCAGAAAATAAGCCTGGTCTCCCTCCCAGAACTTGCGGGTGACGATGTGGCTGCCCTTGATGAGACGCACGCGATTATCCGCGTTGCGGCCGGCGCGCCGCAAGACATCCTCGACCCAGGGTCCGCCCGCATTGACGATCGCTTTTGCGCGGGCGCCGAGGGCCTCGCCGCTCGCCATGTCCTTCAATTCCACGCTCCAACCGTCGCCTTCGCGGCGGGCCGCGACAAGGGGCGTCCGAAGTTTGACCGTACCGCCGCGCCTTTGCAGATCGAGCGCATTGAGCACCACGAGCCGCGCATCATCGACCCAGCAATCCGAATATTCGAAGGCGCGCCTGAACGCTTTGCGAATCGGTCTACCTTCGGGCGCTGTTCTCAGATCGAGGCTGCGCGACGGGGGCAGCTTCTTGCGTCCGCCCAGGTGATCGTAGAGAAATAGTCCAATGCGGATCATCCAGGCGGGGCGCTGCTCGGGGCTATGCGGCAAGACGAATCGCATCGGCCAGATGATATGCGGCGCGACGTTCAATAGGACTTCCCGTTCGATCAGCGCCTCGCGAACCAGTCGGAACTCGTAATATTCGAGATAACGCAAGCCCCCATGCACAAGCTTGCCGGAACGCGACGACGTGCCCTGCGCAAGATCGTCCTTCTCGCACAGCAGGACGGCAAGGCCCCGTCCGATCGCATCGCGCGCAATGCCGACGCCGTTGATGCCGCCGCCAACCACAATGAGATCAAAAGATCCCAGGTCTTTCATCACGTCGATCCCGTCTTTCTACCAACCGGTCTATCGGCTGCCGTCCGTGGCCTTCGTAAAAGCATCAGCAAGGGTGCAGCGGCGGCTCTCCTGCGAGAAAACGGCGCACCTCCTCTGCGGCCGCCTCGGCGGCGAATTTCACAGTCTTGACGGAAGCGCCGGCGATGTGCGGCGTCAACGTCACATTGTCGAGACGCAGCAGCTCCCAGTCAGGCGGTACGGGCTCGATGTCGAATGTCTCGATCGCGGCGCCGCGTAGATGGCGGCTCTTCAATGCCGCGGTCAGCGCGACATAGTCGACGAGCGGCCCGCGCGCCGTATTGATGAAATAGGCGCCGGACTTCATCGACGCGAACTGATCGGCGCCGAAGAAACCACGGGTCTCGTCCGTCACGCGCGCATGCAGCGTTACGACGTCGCTTTCTACAAGAATACGCTCCATCGACGCTTGCTCGACGCCGTCGCGCAAATCGTCGACCGACAATTGAACGTAGGGGTCGCAGACCAGGATTCTGCAGCCGAAAACCTTAAGCAGGCGCACGACTTTCGTCCCGACGTGACCATAACCGACCACCCCAACGGTCATCTCGGATAGTTCTTCGCCAGTGAGGTCCGCACGATAAAGATCGCCTCGCCACTCCCCCCTTCGCAGCGATTCATGGCCACGCGTAATCAGCCGCGTTTCCGCCAGCAGCGCGCCTATCGTGAACTCAGCGACCGCGCTGGCGTTGCGACCCGGCGTGTTAACGACGAGAACCTTGCGTTCCCGCGCCGCCCGCAGGTCGATGTTGACCGGGCCGCCGCGCGATACCGCGATCATTTTCAGACGCGGCAAGCGATCCATCATATCGCCCGAGAAAGGCGCAATCTGCGTCACCACGATCGCGGCGTCGGCCGCCATCGTAACGATCTCGACGGGATCGCCCTGATATTCATTCAGCCCCGCCGTGCCGGACTGCGCGTCCCCCCTTTGCATCGGCTCGTCAGGCCACGGCAATTCAAAAGAACGGATTTCGAGATCGCCCTTGCACGTCGAACGGATCGCTTTCTCGAACATGGACGGCAACATGAAACGATCGCCTATGATTGCAATGGCGCGCGTCACGCGGATGTCTCCTGTCTGATGCTGCCAAGCATTCCCCATGCGGGCGGCATAGCCTGACGAATGGCGAGATAGGCCAAATAAAGCTCCCGATAGATTTTTGTGAGATTGGCGTCGGGCGATATAAAATCCCCGAGGGCCGGGCCGACCCAGGCCTCGACGCATGCCGGCATATCCTCATAGAGGCCCAGATGCAAAGCCGCCATCATTGCGGCGCCGGCGGCGCCCGTTTCCTCGCGGGCCACGACGCGCACCTTCGCATTCAACGCGGAGGCAAGAATGGTGCGAATCGCGGTCGACCGGGCGGCGCCGCCGCCGAGCCGCACTTCGCTGGGGATTGAGCCGCTCGCCAGATAGCAATCGCGGGCGGCGAAGGCCAGACCCTCATAGACAGCGCGCATCATGCCGATGAAAGTCGTCGTCGTCGACAGGCCGGAAAATTGCGCGCGCGCGTGAGGATCAAGGAAAGGGCCACGCTCGCCCGCCTCGAATATATAGGGATGGTAGACGGCGGCCCCTGCCGGGGCGCCAAGGACACGATCGTCCATGCCCTTGAGAAGCGCGGAGCGGGTCGTCGTAGCGCCGGCGATGCCGGCCGCTTCGCGCGCCACATCGAGAAACCAGTCAATGTTGAGGGTCGCCGCCATATTCGACTGCACGGCCGCCGACGCGCCAGGCATCGGAAAACACATCGTATAGCCGGAGCGGGCGTCATTGAGTCTGACGTCGTCCGGCGTCGGCACAAAGCGCATATGCATGCCCGTCGAACCAAAGATCGACAGCCCCACTTCGCCCGAGCGGTCATAGAGGCCGCCGCCTAGCGCTGTGCAGGAGACATCGAGATAGGCGAGCACGATCGGCAGGCCTTCCGGTAACCCGGTGACCGAGGCGGCCGCCGCGCTCAATTTATGCGAAACGCGCGTCCCGTCGATGATCGGCGGCAGAAGCCGTTCACAATCGGCGATGCCCATCGCCTCCAGGATCGTGGGTTCATAGGCGCGCGTGCGAAAATTGCCGAATGTGAAAACAGCTTCTGACGGGTCGGTGACCCGTTCACCGGTCAGCTTGAAATAGAGCCAATCCTTGCAATGGAAAGCCGTCGCCGCCCGCGCGATTCGCTCCGGTTGATGGCGCTTCATCCACGCCAATTGCCCTGAGGCCATGCAGGCGTTCAACCCCGATCCCGTCTTGGCGTAATGGGCGGGATAGTCCGACGATTTCATATAGGAAGCGACGATGCTGGCGGCGCGAGAGTCGAGCCAGAGTAGACCGCCGCCGACCGGCTCGCCGTCACGATCGATCAACCAAGTGCCGTCCCCCTGCCCTGTCACCGCCACCGCCGCGACGCGAGCCGACAGATCAGGCGTGAGGTCATGAAGTTCGCGCAGTGTGGCGGCGCAATCGGCCCAAGTTCGAAGCATGTCCTGTTCGACCTGGCCTGGCCCAGGCGTCGCGTAGCTGTTCGGACGCGAAGCGACCGCAACCTGTTCGCCGGAAGCTGTGAAAACGACGGCCTTGATCACCGACGTGCCGGCGTCGACTCCTATTAGAAGATCGCGGTTCATGTGAGTCGCCCGGCAACGATCATGACAAAGGATGAGCGTAGGCATCTCTCAAAAAGGAAGCCCTTGCGCATCGGCGACATCATGCGGCCTCCAACCCGTGAGAGCGCGCGGCGCCTGAGTCGGCGTCGAATACATGCAGGCTGGACAAAGCGATCTCGTAACGCAGGGTCTCGCCCGCTTTCGCCGGGACCGGCGCATGCGAGACCGCCACCATCAACTTGCCGGCGACGTCCAAGGCAAGATGGCTTTGATCGCCGAGCCATTGATTGGAGACGACGCGCGCCTGATGAGGACCCTCTCCAATCCGCACCGAATGGGGGCGTGCGCCGAGGACGACTCTTCTTCGGTCGCCAATTGCATGGCGCACCGCCAGCGGAACATCGGAGGCTGCAAATCCAAGCGTCGGGCCGTTGGCGATCGCAAAACATACCCGATCGGAATTGGTCACGTCGGCCTCAAAGACATTCATCGGCGGCTCGCCGATAAACGTCGCAACGAAAAGATTTGCGGGACGCTCTTTCAGCTCTTTCTGATCCGCAAATTGCTGGAGGACGCCGCCTTCCATTACCGCGATGCGGTCGGCGAGCGCATTCGCCTCGGTCTGATCATGGGTGACGAAAATCGAAGTCATGCGGCGCTCGACCAATAAGTTCTTCAGGCGGCCGCGCAGGACAGCGCGCAATTGCGGCTCGAGTTGACCCATCGGCTCGTCAAGCAGGTAAAGGTCCGCCCGACGGACGAGCGCGCGCGCAAGGCTGGCGCGCTGCTGCTGTCCCCCTGAGATCGAGGAAGGATAGCGATCCAGGATCGCATCGATTTCGACCAACGCGGCGACCTCGGCGACAGCACGGGCGACCTGCGTCGATGGCAGGTTCGAACTTTTCAGCGCGAATGCGATATTGTCGCGCACGGTCAGCGGCGGATAAAGTGAGTAGCCCTCGAAGGCCATTGCGACATTGCGCCGCGCGGGCGGCAAACTCTCGATGCGTCGCCCGACAAGATTGATGGCGCCGTTCGAAACATCTTCAAAACCAGCAATCATGCGAAGCGTCGATGTCTTGCCGCAGCCCGATGAGCCAAGCAACGCGACGATCTCGCCATTTCTGACCGTCATATTCAGCGCCTTGACGGCATGGACCGGCGGCTTGCCGCGACGCTGGTAAATCTTGTCGACGTTCTCGACCGAGAGGGCGATATCGGACACGGCGCGCTTTCAAATCAGGGAGGGAGCGATGCGACGGCCGCTGGCCGCATCAAAAACCAGAATCGCGGCGCGGTCGACCCGCGCGCAGGCAGTCCCGTGCCGCCGAGGCGCCGTTTCATCGCCCGCTTCAGCCGCAAGAATCTCGCGGCCATCATAAGTGCGCAACAGCAGCACTGACTTTTCGTTGAGCGGCGTTGTGGCGACAATCTCAACGGGAAAGCTCTCCGCTGAAGGCGCTTGTTCGACAACGATCGACTCTGGCCGGACACCCAATACGCATGTCCTTTCCGTTATATTAGCATAACTCGCAGGCAATGACAGCGACGCGCCGCCAAAGTCGAATACCGGGCGTCCGTCGCGTAGCGAAAGTTCGGCCGGAATAAGATTGATTGTAGGATCGCCGAAAAGGCGGGCGACGCCCAACGTCGCGGGCTCGCGGTAGACTTCCATCGGTGTCGCGACTTGGGCAAAACCACCATCGAGCAGGACAGCTATCCTGTCGCCCAACGCCATGGCTTCCTTGTAGTCCTGCGTGACATAAAGCACGCTCGAGCCGGAGGCCTTGAGCAACGAGGGAAGTTCGAGCCGCATCTCGTAGCGCAGCTTGGCGTCGACATTGCGCAAAGGGTCGTCAAGAAGAAGGATGCGCGGGTCCGCCGCGAGCGCGCGCGCCAGCGCCGTTCTCTGCTTCTGCCCATTGGAGAGTTCACGCGGCGCATGCTGCATCACGTGAGATATCTTCAATAGTTTGGCGACCTTGTTGACCTTCGCCTCGATGACGGCAGGCGACTTCTCGCGGGCGGTCAACGCGCTCGCGATATTGTCGTAGGCCGACATGTGAGGAAACAAAGCGAAATTCTGAAAAGCCATGCCGATGCCGCGCGCCTCTGGCGGCACGTCCGCAACGTCGCGGCCTTGCAGAAGAATCGCGCCCGCGTCCAGTTCCTCCACGCCGGCGATGAGCCGCAACAGCACAGTCTTCCCGACGCCGGACGGACCAAACACCACAACGATTTCGCCGGTCTCCGCCGCGAGCGAAACATCCTTGAGAACCGCGCCGGTTTTGAATCCCTTGGAGATGTTTTGCAGCTCGATTTGCGACACCGATTCAGCCTTTCACCGCGCCAAGAGAAAGTCCCTCGACAAGATAGCGTTGAGCGTAGAGCGCGATGGCCAGCGTTGGCGTCACCGACAACACGATGGCGGCGGCGATCTGTCCGTATTGAATACCCGACGCGGTCACGAAGGCGAGCGAGCCGACCGTCACCGGCTGCTTATCGGCGGACGCCAGGATCAAGGCAAAGACGAAATTGTTCCAGCAAAAGATGAAGGCGAGCAGTCCCGCCGCCGCTATGCCGGGACCGGCGAGCGGCACCGCGATGCGCGTGAAAGTGCGCCACCACGAATGGCCGCCAATGCGGTAGGCGTATTCAATGTCGGGAGAGATATCCTCAAAATAGCCGCGCACGATCCACAAGATCAACGGCAGTGCGATCAATTGATAGACCCAGATCAAGCCGGCGTAGGTATCCGTCAGCCCGATCTCCTGAAAATAAAGCGAAAGCGGCAATAGCACGAGCAGAGGCGGCGCGAAGCGGAACGATAAAAGCGTGAAGGCAATATCTTCTCCGAGACGGAATTTGAAACGCGCGAAAGCGTAGGCGGCGGGAACGCCGAGGATCAGCGCGATGACGACAGAGACGGAGGATAGCAACACGCTGTTCCACAGATTGCGCATGAAAGCGATGTCAAGCGTGCCGGCGGCCGAAACAAGCTTGCCCGTGATGAGGGCCTGATAATTGCTGAGCGTCGGCGTAAAGAACAGACTCGGCGGGATGCGCAGAATGTCCTCATTCGTCTGAAATGACATGAGGAAAATCCAGAAGATCGGGAACAAGAAGAAAATCAGGATCAGCGCGATGAGCGCGCCGCGAATGGCCTTCTCCAAATGCGAACTATGCTCCATCTGCTTGCCTCACGCCAGTCCGCGCGCGCGTTCGCGAAGCTTGAGCCATTGTTTGACGAAAACATTGGACAGCGCGTAGGTAATCGCCCAAAGGATGACCAGCAGCGCCGCCGATTTTGCGACATTGGTGTACTGGTAGAACTCCAGATAGGAGCGGACCTGAAACACCAGCAACGTGTTGCCGGGACCACCTTGCGTCATCGAATAGATGATATCGAATTGCTGAATGGAATCGAGGAGGCGGAACAGCGTCGCCGTAATCATATAGGGCGCCAGCATGGGTAAGGTGATGCGAAAGAAGACGAAGCGGCGGGGCACGCCGTCGAGCGCGGCCGCCTCAAAGGGCTGGCGGGGGAGCGATCGCAGACCTGCAAGCAACAGGATCATGATGAAGGGCGTGTAGACCCAGACATCGACGAGCACCACCGTAAACAGGGCGGAGCTTGGCGCCGACGCCCATTTGAAATCCGTCGCGCCGGCAAGCTGCACCAGATAAGACAGAATCCCGAAATTCGGATTGGTCATCAGCTTCCACATCAACGCGGCAAGCGCTGGCGCTGTCATCAACGGGAGAAGCAGCAGGATCGAGGCAAGATTGTTGAAGCGAGTTTGCTTCTGCAGAAGCAAGGCGATCGTCAGGCCAAACACAAGCTCCACGCCGACTGTCAGACCCGTATAAAGCAGCGACACGCGCACAGTGTTCCAAAATTCGGCGTCGCTGAGAAAATTGATGTAATTGTCGAACCAGACGAATCCTTTCATCGCCGGCAGATTGAGGCGAAACCGCAGCAGTGAATAATACACCGCCGTCACGAACGGAATGAGAATGCCAATGCATACCAGCAGCGCGGGCAAGCTGAGCAGATAAGGCAAATAATGAGCCTTGCGCCGTCGTTGCGGTTGGGTGGCGACGATGGTCATGACGAGGCGCTTATCATACGGCATCCAGGAACTGACGATCGCAGAGGGCAATTGCTCGCACCGACGCAAGGCTGAGGCCCGATTTCATCGTGCTTTTGAACATAAGCCGATGGCGCGGGCGGCGCGCGTAGGGAGGGAGTTTGCGCGCGCCGCCCACCATCTGGCAAGGCTGATCGTTCAACCCAGGCCAGCATCCTTCAATTGCTTGTCGATCGAAGCGGCGAGCTGGTCGAGGCCCTCGTCGACCGGCACTTCCTTGGCGACCATCTTCTGCAAGGTTTCCGCCCATAGAGTGGTGACGTCGAAGAACAAGGGCTGCGGCGTGAAGTAGATTTTCGCGCCGGGCGCCGAGGCCGCCAACTGATCGATGTAGCCGGTATAGGATTTGTTGAGGCGCGTCTTGAACGCCTCGTCGTTCGCCACGGAGGCGCGGACCGGGTTGACGAAATCCATCTTGGTGGCGCCGAACATGTCATGTTCGGTCGAGGACGCCCATTGCATGAAATACCAGGCGGCGTCCTTTTGCTTGCCGAAGGAATTCATCGCCAGCGACCAGATCCAGACATTCGGCGTCGGCGCCTTGGCGTCAGGATTGGCGGCAAAAGCATGGAAGCCGAGATTGCCCTTCTCTTTATTGTCCCCGCCGTCCATGAAATAGCCGAGAATATCGGCGTCGAAGATGGTCGCCGAGGCGCCGGCGCCAAGGTCCGTGCCGACCTGATACCAGGTATAGGTCGACCAGTTCTTCGGTCCGGATTTCTGGATCATGTCGACGAAGAGCTTGTGATACGCCTTGGACCCGGCGGTGTTCATCGCCGCCTTGAGCTTGCCGTCGGCGCCGACGGTCAGGTCCTTCTGTCCATAATTGGCGTAGCCCGACAGGAAGCCCGGATGGATCGTCGCCCATGAACGCGAGCCGCGAACGCCGATGCCGTAAGGCCCGCCGAGGTCTTTGGTCAGCTTGGCGGCCTTGTCGACGAGGTCGGGTAGATTCTTGGGCGGCTCGACGCCGGCCTTGTCGTACATCTTGCGGTTATAGGTGATCGAGTTGAGCTCGTAGCCCCACGGAATGCACCATTGCTTGGCGTCCGCCGACCCAAGCGCGCCACCGGGCACGCCATTCCAGGCGGTCGAGGCGCGAAGACCGGGCAGCACGTCGTCCCAGGCGTATTTCGGATTGGTCTTGGCGGGGTCCTTGATATAGGCGCCAAGATCGTCGACCCAACCGGCCGGACCGTAAGTCCAGGTCATATAGGCGCCGGTCATGAAGGCGTCGTATTGGGACGACTTGGACGAAAGTGCGGCCGTCACCTTGTCGAAATAAACGTCTTCCGGGAAAATATCGTAGGTCACTTCCATGCCGGTCATCGCTTTGAAATTGTCGAGATCGGCGATCATCGCATCCGCATAGGGATGCTTGTTCAGAAGAAGGTGGACCTTCGTCCCGTTGAATTTCTTCCAATCAAAATCGGCGGCGAGCGCCTGAGTGCTCGCGGCGTTGAGCATGAAATTCGCGGTCGCCGCCGAGATGCCGAGCTTACCGGCGCCCAGCATCAGATCGCGCCGACTTATCTTGCCAGCCTTATATTGTTCGAAGAAGTCTTTTGCTTTTTGCGACATGAGTTCCTCTCCTTAGGTTTCCTCGTTCTCGGTTTTTTCTTGTCGATCCGGATTCTTTCGCCCGGATTTCAAGCGGTCAGCGCTTTTGCTGTCCGTTCGTCAGTGATGAGGCCGAAGATCAGCCCGCTCGCCAAAATTGCTTTGATCGGATCTATTTTCGATCGACCGCCCGCGATGGCGACGGTCTTTTGTCTGCCGATGTCGGCCGCGGCCATGGACAGGGCTCGCGCCGAAAGATCGTTCTCGATCAATTTGCCGGTCAGGCTGAAAATATGGCCGAGAATTTCGCCCGCGCCGCCCGCCTTGCGGGCGTCCTCGAATTCGTCCCGTTCGATCATCCCCGTCGAGAGAATCGAAGCGTCCGCCTCCATCGTCCCGATGCCAACGATGCGCAATGTCGCCGCGATCCCAAGTTCCATGATCGCCGGCACCCCGCGCTGGGCCAGAAACACCGTCCGGTCCTCGACCGAATTGGCGTAGAACGGCAGCGGCAGAACATAGGCTTCGGCGCTCGTGCGCTCGGCGAGGCGATGGATGACGTCGAACGGCGTGGTTGAATAGCGCCGCGTCAGACCGCCCAGCAGCGACACCAGCTTGACCTGGCGGACATTCATTTTTGGCAACATGGAAACGCAGGACGCAAGCGTGCGCCCGTGACCGAAACCAATGGTCTTGTCCTCGCCGCTTTCGAGCGCGAGACGCAGAAACCGGCTGCCCGCCATGCCCAACGTTTGCAGCGGCAAGGCCTCGTCATCGAGATCCGGGCACACCTCGCAGAATTTGACCCCGAAGCGTTGGCATATCGCGTCCTCCAACCGCAGGCATTCGGAAATGTCGCCATCGATGGAGAAGCGGACGAGCCCTTCCTTGTTGGCCCGGGCGATCAGCCGATGCGCTTTCAGGCTGGGTATTCTGAGTCTTTTGGCGACCTGCCCCTGGGTCAGCCCGGCGCCGTAGTGCAGCCAGGCCGCGCGGACGCAGAGGTCGACGTCGTCGCTGTTGGCGTTCCTTGGGGCCCGGGTCAGCATCATTCAGACCGATAATTTTTTCTTGTGGTGAAGTTTGTTTCATTTTGATATGGTGTTGTCAAGGGAGGCGGCGAACGTTCGTTTTGCCGCGGCGCTACCGGGCGCTGCGATACCCGTGGGAAAAGCCGGGGTTGGGGCGAGGAGAGGGCATGAAGATCGCTTTGGGCGCCGACACCGCCGGCAAGCCGCTACTCGACGTAATCGCGGCGCATTTGAAGACGAAGAAGGACGTGACCGTCGTCGACCTCAGCGAACCCGGCTATTACGCCGGCGTCGCCGATCGCGTCGCGTCGTCGATCAATTCCGGGCAGAACGAGCGCGCGATTCTTTTTTGCGGGACGGGCATCGGCGTCTGCATTTCCGCGAACAAGGTCCCTGGCATTCGCGCCGCGCTGACCCACGACACTTATTCCGCCGAGCGCGCCGCCAGATCGAACAACGCCCAGATCATCACGATGGGCGCGCGCGTCATCGGGCCTGAGCTCGCCAAGGCGATCGTCGACGCATGGCTCGCCGCCGAGTTCGATCCCGAGGGCGCTTCAGCAGGCAATGTCGCTGCGATCGACGAGCTCGATAAGAAATATGGGAAGCTTTGATGATTTCGGGAGGAGTGCGCGCCGCCCGATCGTTCCGGCTTTCGCTGAGCACTAATCCATTCGTCAATCGGTTCGCCGAGCCTCACGCATTGATCCGGGCGATCGCCGAAGAGGTTGGCATCGGCTATATCCAGCTCACCCACGAATTCATCAATCCCGGATGGCCGGCGGCGGTGATCCGCCGCCTGACTGACGAAATGGCGCGGAGCTGCACGACGCTCGGCGTCAAAGTCACCTCGCTGATGACAGGTCCTTATGGGCGGCTCAATCATTTCGGGCATCCCGATGCCGACGTGCGCCAATATTACGTCGATTGGTTCAAGGGCTTGGTCGACATTTCAGCAGACCTCGGCTGTCCGGCCGTCGGAACTCAATTCGCGATCCTGACCTATCGCGATTACGACGATCCAGCGCGGCGCGAACGCCGCATGAATGAGGCGCTGGCATGCTGGCGCGCCGTCGCCGAACATGCGGCGCGGCGCGGCCTCGCGTTTCTGTTCTGGGAGCCCATGTCGGTCGGCCGCGAGCTCGGCCATACAATCAAAGAAGCTCTTGCGTTGCAGGAGACCCTCGATAGAGCAGGTCTCGCCATCCCGCTGAAGGCGATGATTGACATCGACCATGGCGATGTCTCCTCGCCCGATCCCACCGACACCGACCCCTATTGCTGGGCGCGCGCCTTCGCGGCGCGCTCGCCGATCATCCACGTCAAGCAGAGTTCGGCCAACAAGGGCGGCCATTGGCCCTTCACCGCCGATCGTAACCGCGATGGCCGCATTGTTCCGGAAAAACTGATCGAGACGATCCGCGCGGGCGGCGGCGAAGGCAACGAATTGTGCATGGAATTGGCGTTCCGCGAACGGGAGCCCGCCGATCGCAATGTCCTTGCGATGACCAGGGAATCGGTCGCCTTCTGGAAGCCCTTCCTCGATATCGGGCGGCCGGACTGAGCCCTCGCGCAGCCGCTGCGCTCACTTCTCCTGCATCGCGGGCGATCGGGGATGCGCGGCGATGAGCGGATGATCGACGCTGCTTTTGTGCTGCGCATCGGCGCCGCCCGGCGAGCCCCAGCCGGTGATCGCCGGGCCGAAGAATTCGGCGTTGACCGGCCCGAAGGCGCGCTCGCTCTCCGGCAGGTCCTCCGCGGCATAGATCGCCTCGACCGGACAGACGGAAAGGCATAGGCCGCAATCGATACATTCGTCCGGCTGGATATACATCATCCGGCCACCCTCATAGATGCACTCGACCGGGCAGACGGCCTGGCACGCGCCGTCCTTGACGTCGATGCAAGTGGTGGCGATGACATAGGCCATTGCGGCCTCAGCGCCCGCGCCATTGCGGGGCGCGCTTTTCCTGGAATGCGCGCACGCCCTCGTCCTGATCGGCCGATCGCAGCGCGTCGATCAGCGCCGGCAGGCGCAACATCTGCGCTTCTTGGGCGGAGAGGCCCGCGCCGGCCCGCACCATCTGCTTGATCGCGCGCACTGACAACGGCGCACAGGCGAGAACATCGGCGATCCAGCGCGCGACGCGATCGTCGAGCTCCTGCAACGGCGCCACTTCGTTGACAAGGCCAAAGCGCAGCGCCTCCTCCGCATCGATGCGACGGCCGGTGAGCAGCATCCCCATCGCCCAGACATGGGGAATGCGGCGCGCCAGCAGCGCGATGCCGCCGTCAAGCGCGAGCCGCCCGACGCGCGGCTCGGGCAGGCCGAAGGTGGCGTTTGTGGAGGCAATGACGATATCACAGCCGAGCACCATCTCCATCCCCCCGCCGAGCGCATGGCCGTTGACGCGAGCAATGACGGGAACGTCGAGCGTGTCGCGCAAGGCAATGCCGCCAAAGCCGCCGGGACGCGGCGCGGCCCAATATTCGAGCCCGCTCGATCCCGAACCGCCTTTCATATCGGCGCCTGTGCAAAAGGCGCGCTCGCCAGCGCCGGTGAGCACGACGACGCGAATATCGCGATCCCGCTCGATCGCTTCCCAGACCCGGATCAATTCCGCCTCAGTCGCAGAATCGACGGCGTTGAGGCGATCGGGCCGATTCAGCGTGACCCGTGCGACATGGTCCTTGACGGAAAATTCCACACTCATGCGAGGACGCCAGTCTTTCTCAACGCCGCGATCCGTTCGGCGGGATAACCGACCTCGCTCAGAATGGCGTCGCCGTCGGCGCCAAGCGCCGGCGGCGGGCGGCGAATCTGGAAAGCATTGGCGTCCATACTGAGGGGCGTGCCGATCAACGGCATCGCCTTGGCGCCGCCATTCAGCGTCACCACCGTCCGATTGGCTTTGGTCTGTTCGTGGCCGAGCGCTTCGGCGAGCGTCAGCACAGGCGCGCAAAGCAGGTCCTGTTCGTCGAGCCGGTCGAGCCAATGCTGCGTCGTGTTCGACGCAAAGCGTTCGCGGAACATCGCCTGCAACTCGGCCTTGTGCTCGACCTGACCCTGAAACGTCGCATAGCGCTGATCGGCGGAAAGATCGGGCAGACCGAGCGCGGCGCAAATGTCCTGCAGCGGGTTGCTCTTGAAGGCGCCGACCAGCACAAGCGCGCCGTCGGTCGTCTCAAACCCGCCGGTCAGCGGATAGGAGCCCCAACTGAAGTGCCGTCCGCGCTGCAGCCACATCGCCGCTTCCTGCATCTGCATGGCGAGCATCGATTCGAACAGCGAAACCGCGACCTGTTGGCCGCGCCCTGTCTTCTCGCGTTGCAGCAATGCAAGAAGGATCGCCTGCACCAGATGCATGCCGGCCGTATAGTCGCAGAGCGAAGTCGCATAGACGGTGAGCGGCTCGTTATCGTTGCATTTGCGCCGCATCACGCCCGACAGCGCCTGCGCGAGAATGTCCTGGCCGCCTTTGTAGGAGAGGGGGCCGGTCTGACCGAAGCCGGAGCCGAAGGCGCAGATGATCCTCGGATTGATCTTGGCGAGCTCTTCATAGCCAAAGCCCATGCGCTCCATGACGCCGGCGCGAAAATTGTTGGCGACGACGTCGGCGTCGCGCACGAGGTCATAGATGATCGCCTTACCGTCCGGCTTGCGCAGATCGAGCGCGATCGAACGCTTGTTGCGGTTGAGGCTGCGGAAGACCGGATTGTCGAAGCCGTCGGGATCGTCGGCGACCGAACTGCGCGACAGGTCGCCGGCGCCCGGCCGTTCGATCTTGACGACATCGGCGCCGTAGTCGGCGAGCACCTGCGTCGCGCTGGGGCCCAACATGACCTGGGTGAAATCGATGACGCGGACGCCCGACAGCGGTTGGGCGGAATTGGTGTCCATTCTGAAGGTCCCTTATTCGGCGGCGATAGCGGTGAGGGCGTTGGATGCGGGCCGATCGCCGGGATCGCCGCCCTGCGCGCGCAGCTTGGCCTGCAGTCTCGCGACATCGACCCGATCGACGGCGATATCGGCGTCGAGTGCGAGCGCCGCGGCGACGCCCGCCGCCTCGCCCATCGCCATGCAGGGGGGAATTTCTCGTGAATTGCGCTGCGCCGAGGAGGTCGCGGAATAGTGCCGGCCCGCCACCAGCAATTGGCCGACATTGCGCGGCAGCATCGTGCGATAGGGATAGTAATAATCGCGCCCGCGCGCCACGCTGTCGGGAAAATGCCGCCGCTGCGCGACATCGTCCTTGGTCATGACATAGACGCCGTCGAGCAGGCGCGTCTGTCGAATGCCGATCTGCGGCGCGACATCGACAACGAAAGCCCCTTCGAAGCCGGGCATCTTTTCGCGCACGAAGGCGACGAGCGCGGCGATGCGTTCGCGCCCCTGGAAATCGGCGCGCGTGAGATCCTCGACCTTGACGCCGTCGAGGCCCGCCATATGCGGGCAATTGCACCAGACGATGCCCGGCAAAGGCGTCTTCAGCCACCATTTGTCCCACGAGCCGCCCATGATCCTCTTCGCCTCCCGGTCGACGGCGTTGAAGGCGGCCGGCTCCTCATATTCGAAGCGCTCGGCCGCCCCGACATCGACGCCGCCGAGGCGGAATACGGTCGTGACAATATAAGAGCCATGGGTGAACGGCGCGCCGGCGGAGGCGGCGACATCGAGGTCGCCGCTCGCGTCGACGACGATTTTGCCCATGATCGCCTGGCGCCCGCTCTTCGACTCGCAGATGACGCCGACGATGCGGCCGTCTTCGACGATCGCGCGCGAAAACCAGCTATGCAGACGCAGATCGACTTTCGCCTCGCCGATCATTGCGTTGGCGACGCGTTTGTAACCGTCGGGATCGAAGGCGGCGGCATAGCAGATCGGCTGCGGCTTCATATGCGAATGAAAGTCGAAGACGCCCCAGCGCGACCATTTGCGCCATAGCGCCGGATCGGAGCGGCGCTCGGATTCCGGCGGCACCACGCAGAGGCCGATGCGCTCCATGCGATCGATCATCTCGCCGCACAATCCGCGCACGCTGATCTCGTCGCCGTTGCACATATCGTCCAGCACGAGGACCATGCCGCCCGAGGCGAGGCCGCCGAGATAAGCGTAGCGTTCGATCAGCGTGACGGAGAGGCCGTTGCGTGCGCCGGCGACTGCCGCCGCAATGCCGGCCGGGCCGCCGCCGACGACGACAAGATCGACGCGGCGCACGACAGGAATCTGGCCCTCGGGCTCGGTGATATGGTCGAGGCTGGTCATATTTGAACTCCTGGATAGGACGGATACGCGTATGTCATCCCGTCTGCGCTGCGTTCCATTTGAGAAAATAGCGCTCGAGCCATGAGATCACGCCGAAAAAGATCGCCGAGAACAGCGAGCCGACGACGATCGTCGCGTAGAGCAAGGCGGAATCGAAATTGTAGGTCGCCTGGATGATCAGCGCCCCGATGCCGGTCGTCGCACCGATCCATTCGCCGACAATGGCGCCGATCACCGAAGTCGCGGCGGCGATCTTGAGGGCGGAGAACAGATAGGGCAGCGAACTCTTCAACCGCAGCTTGAAGAAGATTTCGCTGGGCGATGCGGAAAGGATGCGCATCAGCTCCATCTGCTGCGGACTGACGGCGCGCAAGCCGCGCGTCATATTGACCAGCGTCGGGAAGAAACAGATGAGCGCGGCGATCGCGACTTTAGCCTCCATGCCGTTGCCAAGCAGCAGCACGAGAATGGGCGCATAGGCCATCACCGGGATCGTGTGAACCATCACCGCGATCGGAAAGAACGCTTCCTCAGCGGTGCGCTGGTGGACAAAGATGGTGGCGAGCATAATCGCCGCGCTATTGCCAATCAGAAAGCCGGCGATCGCCTCCGTCGCCGTCGGCGCCAGATTCGCGATCAGCAATCCAAATTTTTGGTAAAGCGTCGCCGCCACCGCCGTGGGCGCCGGCGCGATAAACGGTCGGATGTGAAAGAAGACAACGCCAAGCTCCCAGAGGAGCAGCAGCAGAATAGCCGCGCCGAGCGGCAGCAGCCGGCGCCGCCAGGCTGACCATCGCGCGGCGGCGGCGAATTGCGCCTGCGCGGAGTCCTCCGAAGCAAAGGCCTCGCGCGGATTCGACGAGGAGAGCGTCGGCGCGCTCATCAGCATGTCTCCAGGACGCGGCGCAGATGCGCGGCGAGTTCGACGAATTGCGCCGTCTCGCGCATCGCGATGCGGCGCGGATTAGGCAGTGGCACTGGAACAATCTCGCGAATGCGGCCTGGCCGCGCCGCCATCAACAGCACCTGCTGACCGAGGAAAGCAGCTTCGTAGATCGAATGAGTGACGAACAGGATCGTCGCGCCGGTATTCTCCCATATGCGCAGCAATTCTTCATTGAGCCGATCGCGCGTGATCTCATCGAGCGCGCCGAACGGCTCATCCATCAAAAGGAGCTTGGGATCGTTGACGAGCGCGCGCGCGATCGCGACGCGTTGGCGCATGCCGCCCGACAATTCGTGGGGATAGGACTTTTCCCAACCGGACAGACCGACCAGCGCGAGCAGCTCACGCGGATCGCGGACGCCGCGCCGTTTTCCGCCACCGCCGACTTCGAGCGGCAGTTCGATATTTTCAAGCGCTGTGCGCCAGGCCAGCAGCGAGGCGTCCTGGAAGACAAAGCCGATGTCGCGCCGCGCCCGCGCCGCCGAAGCGGAGGTTCCCAGCACCCGGACCTCACCCGACGTCGCCGGCACAAGATCGGAAACAACCCGCAGCAAAGTCGATTTCCCGCAGCCGGAAGGGCCGAGAAGGGTCAGGAAGCCGCCGCGCGGGATCGATAGATCAATGCGCTCCAACGCCGTCGTCACGCCGCGCTCGCTGGTGAAACGCACCGTCACATCGCGCAATTCGACCGCCGCGCCCTCTTCTGGGGCCGACGCCTGAGGCGCGCGATCGAGCGCGATTTGCGACATGGCTCTCGCCTCCTCAGCCGATCTTCGGCCGGTCTTTTTCGGTCATTTCAAGGATTTTCGTCGTGACGACCTGATCGAGCTTCGGCTTGCCGGCCGGGAACTGTTTCAGCGCGTCGTTCAGATCGATCTGCTCCTGCCAGACCGCCGGATCGAAACTGCCCCAACCGAAGTTCTTGGTGCGCTCGGTGAACTCGACATCCATCATGATCGGCGCCGCCGCCAGCTCGTCAGCGCGCACCAGATTGGGATATTCCTGGATGAGGAGGTCGACGGCCTTCTCAGGATTGGCTTTGGCGTAGGCCCAGCCGCGGCCCGCCGCGCGCAGGAAGCCCGCCAGGACCTCCGGTTTCGCGCTCAGGAAATCGGCCGTCGTGTAATAGGGCAGTCCATAGAGCCGTACGCCCTGATCCCACATCCTCATCGCGATATAATCCGGGCCGAGAATCTTCAGCGCTGTCGTATTGGTGCGCCAGCCGGCGATCGCATCGACCTGGCCGGTGAGCAGCGGCGTCATGTCGGAGCCGACGATCACCTTCTGCACTTTGTCTTCGGCGATGTCGTTCTTGCGCAGCAGCGCCGTCAGCAGAATCTGTCCGGTCGCCTGTACGCCGATCTTGCGGCCGATCATGTCCTGGGGCGTATGGATCGGCGCGCGCGGCAATGAGAAGTAGCAGTAGGGATGCTGCTGCGCGCCGACGGCGAAACAAACGACCGGGATGCCCTGCGACGCGGCGAGCATCAGCGACGGGCTCGATGAAACCTGGCCAACCTCGTAGCGGCCGGACGCGACGATCGCGACGCCGTCGATATTGGGACCGCCCGGCTGGATGGCGAATTCGATCTTCTCCTCGGCGAAATAACCAAGGCGCTTGGCGACAACCTCGCCGATCTGGTTGCCGCCGGTGATCCAGCCAAGCTGCATATTGACGAGCGCGCCTGCTGCGGCGCGCGCTGAACGTCCAACCGCCAACGGAAGCGTCGCGCCGGCGACCACCGCCGCGCCGCCTTTGAGCATTCCTCGTCGCGTCGCAAAAAGCGTCTTCGTCATGGTCTTGCTCCCGTTGCGAGCCGCCGGCGGACAGGCGACGCGCCGCCGCGCCGAACCGCGCCGCCGGCCGGACGCCTCCAATCAGTAGCGGACCCCGAGCGCTCTTGGGAAGAGCAGAGATTCGTGATAGGCGCTGCCTTTTCGGCATCGCTGCCGACTGGGACGGACTCCGCCATGCATGCCGTCGTTCTAAGCTATCTCGATCAGGTCGCGCGCGTCGGGTCGATCCGCCGCGCCGCCGAAAAGCTCAATATCGCCTCCTCGGCGGTCAATCGCCAGATCCTCAAACTGGAGGCGGAGATCGGCGTGCCGATTTTCGAGCGTCGAGGCAATGGCGTGCGGCTGACGCCGGCCGGCGAACAATTGCTGCGCCATACCCGCAATACGCTCGCCGAATGGCGTCGCACCCGCTCGGAGATATCAGCGATTTCGGGCGACATTCGCGGCGAGGTGAGGATCACCGCGATTCCTTCGTTACTCGTCCGCGTCGTTCCACGGGCGATCGAGGCGATCGCGGCGCGTTATCCCAATATTTCCTTTCGGGTCATCGACGCCGACCCCGCCGAACATGTCGAAGAGATGCGCGCCGCCCGGCCCGACATCGCCCTCATCTTCATCGACAAGCGACACCGGCAATATGACATTGCGGCGCGTCTGCGCACCGCGCTCGGCGCTATCATGCGCGCCGACCATCCGCTCGCCGGCGCGAGGCGCGTAACCCTCACCGATTGCGCCGCCTATCCCGTCGTCATGCTGTCCGACGCCTGGCTGCTCGACGCCGCGTCGGAGACCGAATTCATCCATAGCGGCGCACAATTTTCCGCCCGCGTCACCTCGAACTCGCTGAGCGTCATGAAGGATACGATCAAGGCCGGTCTCGGCGTCGGCTTTTTTACGGCGACCGGCTTTGTAGACGAAATCACGCGGGGCGAATTGGTTCACGTCCCGCTCGTGGAGCCCCGGCTCGCGGAAAGCGAAATCGGGCTCTTCGTGCACCGTGTCCGCTCGGGCGCCCACCATGTCAGCATCGTCGCCGACGAATTGAAGCGCGAGCTTCATTCGCTGGAAGAGGAAATCCGATCGATCCCGCGCCGGCAAGCTTAGCCCGACCGGATCCCACGCCCGACAATCTCCAGGAGATTCAATTGCCTCCCGACACTACCCCCGGTAAGCCGGCGCCATTGCGGGGCTCGAATATGCAAACCGCCCTTCGGGCCGCCGCCGATAGTCCCAACCGCGTCCGCCAGGTCGGCGCGGTGCTGGTCGCCAGCGATGGCGCGGAAATCAGCGCCTGCAACACTTTTCCGGCGGGCGTCATGGATATCGACGAGCGTCATGCCGGCGACGGCCGTTTCGTCTGGATGGAGCATGCGGAGCGCCGCGCCATTTTCGAGGCGGCGCGGCGCGGCGTCGCGACCGCTGGCGCGCACATCACCTCGACGTTTTTCCCCTGTATTGATTGCGCCCGCGCGATCGTCGGGGCAGGCATCGTCTGTCTCGACACGCCGGCGCCCGCTTTCGACGATCCGGTCTGGGGTGCGTCGTTCGAACGATCGCAAGTCATCTTGCAAGAAGGTGGCGTCGAGATTCGGATCATCGATCCCTTCGGCTCGTGACGCCAATCTGACGGGGCCGCGTCGTCTCGACGGGGCATTGTTGTATTCGTGGCGCGAAGGTTAACTTGACGATCGCTTGCTTGCGCGACGTCAGTCCGGCGAGAATGACGCAACCACTTGGGAGGCTCGATAATGACCGTTCTCACACGACGCGCGCTCGTCAAGGCTTCGCTCGTGTCGGCGCCTCTGCTTGCGATCTCCCGCGCGGCCGCGGCGGCCCCGGAATTCAGCTACAAATTCGCTAATAATTTGCCGGCGAGCCATCCGCTGAACCTGCGCGCGGGAGAAGCGGCTGGCCGTATTCTGGAGGCGACCGGCGGCCGCGTCGAGATCCGTCTGTTTCCCAATAATCAGCTTGGCTCGGATACCGATGTCCTCAGTCAACTTCGATCCGGCGCGGTCGAGCTCTTCACGCTGTCAGGATTGATATTGAGCACGCTGGTTCCGCCGGCCGCGATCAACGGCGTCGGCTTCGCCTTCAAGGATTACGATCAGGTCTGGCCCGCGATGGACGGCAAGCTCGGCGCGTTTATCCGGGGCGAGATCGCCAAGCGTGGGCTCGTCGCAATGGAACGCATCTGGGACAACGGCTTCCGCCAGACGACAACCAGCGCCAAGCCGATTCTGGCGCCGGCGGACTTCGATGGAATCAAGCTGCGCGTGCCGGTGAGCCCGTTGTGGACCAGCATGTTCCAGGCGCTTGGCGCAGCCCCGATCAGCATCAATTTCAGCGAGGTATACTCGGCGCTACAGACGCATATCGCCGACGGCGAGGAGAATCCGCTCGCCGTCATCGACGCCGCCAAACTCTATGAGGTGCAAAAATTCTGCAGCCTCACCAACCATATGTGGGACGGGTTTTGGCTGCTCGCCAACCGCCGCGCTTTTGAACGACTGCCGGAGGATGCCCGCACGATCGTCGCGCGGGAATTCAACAGCTCCGCGCTGGACGAGCGCCAGGATGTCGCCAAGCTGAACGGCCAGCTCAAGGATAAGCTCGCGAGCGGCGGCATGCAATTCAACAACATCGAGCGGGAACCCTTCCGCGCGCGCCTAAAGGCCGCGGGCTTCTATAAGGACTGGCGCGCGCGCTTCGGCGATGAGGCCTGGCAGACGCTCGAGGCAGCGGTGGGCGAGCTATCTTGACGGGATTTGCTGGGGTTCGCGCGATTAAAGTCAGTACTATTGTCCTATTTGGTGAGCAGATAATCCTCCGTCTGGTCGAAGTGGCGGCGGCGGCGCTTGTCGCCGTGGAAATCGTCATCTTGCTTGCGGGAGTCGTCTCCCGCTTCGCGTTCCATCGGCCGATCGTCTGGACCGATGAATTTGCCGGCATCGTGTTTCTTTGGCTCGCGATGCTCGGCAGCGTCATCGCCCTGGCGCGCGGCCAGCATATGCGGCTGACGACGATCGCCAATCGCATGCCGCTTGTCTGGCGGGCGCGGGCGGAAGTCCTTGCAATCGGCGTCCCCGGCTTGTTTTTGATTCTCGTTCTGCCAGCCGCGATCGATTATGCGCAGGACCAAAGCTTCATCGAGACGCCGGCGCTCGGCTGGTCCGGCATGATCAGAGCCGCCGCGCTGCCGGTCGGCTGCGCGCTGATGTTTCTAGCCTGCGCCACGCGGCTGCTGCGGCGAAAACTCGTCGACATCCTCGTCGTCGCGATTGCGCTTCTCGTCGTGGGCTTGGCGCTCTGCGCAGCCGCGCCAGCGCTGAAGCTGCTTGGCGCCTGGAATCTGTTGCTGTTCTTCGTGCTGCTGCTTGGCGGCGCCGTCCTCGTCGGCGTTCCCATCGGATTCGGCTTCGCCATAAGCACGCTCGCCTATCTCGCGCTGACGACGTCGGCGCCTTTGTCGGTCGTCGTCAGCCGCCTCGACGAGGGAATGAGTTCGCTCATTCTGCTTGCAGTGCCTCTCTTCGTCTTCCTCGGCGCTCTGATCGAAATGAGCGGCATGGCGGTCGCGATGGTGAATTTCCTCACCACGCTTCTCGGCCATGTGCGCGGCGGCCTGTCCTATGTTCTGCTCGGCGCGATGGTGCTGGTCTCGGGGATCAGCGGCTCCAAGGCGGCGGATATGGCGGCGATCGCGCCGGTCCTGTTTCCCGAGATGAAGCGCCGCGGCGGCGACGAGGGCGACATGGTTGCGCTTCTTTCAACCGCGGGCGCGATGAGCGAGACCATTCCGCCAAGCCTCGTGCTGATCACCATCGGTTCGGTCACCGGCGTCTCGATCGCCGCTTTGTTCACGGGCGGCCTGCTGCCGGCCCTCGTCCTGGCGCTAGCGCTGGCCGCCGTCGCCTGGCTTCGATCGCGCAAGCAGGATCTCAGCGATCGACGCCGCGCGCCCGGCCGTGAAATCTGGAGGGCCTTTTGCGTCGCCCTGCCCGCTCTCGCCCTGCCGTTTCTCATCCGCGCCTCGGTGACGGAAGGGATCGCGACGGCGACCGAGGTCAGCACCATCGGCATCGTCTATGCGGTCGCCGCTGGGCTGCTGCTCTATCGCAAATTCGACTGGTCGCGGCTGTATCCGATGCTGGTCGACGCCGCCTGCCTGTCGGGCGCCATTCTGCTGATCATCGGCGCCGCCAACGGCATGGCCTGGGCGCTGACGCAATCGGGATTTTCAAGCGGCCTTGCCCATGCCATGTCGGGAATGCCTGGCGGCGCCAGGGGGTTTCTCGCCATCAGCATCGTCGCCTTCGCCATTCTCGGCAGCATCCTCGAGGGCATTCCCGCCATCGTTCTGTTCGGACCGCTGCTGTTCCCGATTGCCCGCGCCGCGGGCGTCAACGAAGTTCACTATGCGATGGTGGTCGTCCTGGCGATGGGAGTAGGACTTTTCGCACCGCCCTTCGGCGTCGGCTACTACACCGCCTGCGCAATCGGCAAGGTAAGTCCCGACGCCGGGATGCGCGCGATCTGGCCCTATTTCGGCGCGTTGATCCTCGGCCTGCTGGCGGTCGCCGCGTTTCCCTGGCTCAGCACCGGTTTCCTGCCCTGACCGCCGCGATCAGAGAGATTTCGCCGATCTCAGTTCGAAGCTTGCGCCATCAGACCGAAGTCGACCTCGCGCTCGCGATCGAGTCCGCGCATGACATCGGCCAAATGCGGACGCATGGCGAGGCGTCGGGCGTAGAGTTTGATCACCGCCGCGGTCAATCGGCCGTCGCGTCCGAGCAACGCGTCGGCAAAACCAATCATCCGTGAATTCGGCCACGCCTGCGGTCTGATCGCTTCCAGCTTTTCGATAATCGCGTCCTCGCTCTCACGCGGGAAAGCCTGGGCGAGGATCATTGCCATCGCGGCGGTCGAGCGCGAAATGCCGGCATGGCAATGGATGAGCAAATGGCCGAGATCGTCGCCGAGGTCGCGGCCGAAGCCTAATATCGCTTCGACATCCGCGACTTCGGGCAAAATGATTCCCGGCCCCGGTTCGATCGCGTCATGGAAATAGAGCGTCACGCGCGCATGCGGAGCAAAAGCCTGAAACGCCGGCGGCTCCACCCAGTCCGGGTCCAGGATGGATAGAACGTGGGTGACGCCCCGCGCGCCGTGGAGATCGAGCTCTTCCAGGCCGCAGATCGTCAGAACGGAAAAGCCAGGAGTTTTCATGGCCGGCCCCGTAGCACAAATGCGGGGCGACGGCGACCCCTGGCCGATCAATGCAGCCGCGGCTTCTTGAGAAAGCTGTTGCGATCGGCTGACTTGACGCGCAACCAGACGCTACGCCGCTCGCGCACGATCTCTATAGGGATTTCGGCGCCGGCCGGACCGCAGTTCCAGACCTTGCGATAGAAATCGCTGAGGCCTTCGACACTCGAATCGCGCACGGAAGAGATGATGTCGCCCTCGCGCAGACCGGCGATTGCCGCCGGCCCGTGTTCGGCGACATCGGCGACGACCACCCTCCCCCCGCTCTCGGCCGAATAGACGCCGAGCCACGGCCGCGGCGGCTTGTTGACCTGGCCATAGGCGAGAAGATCATCGAGGATTGGCGGCAGCAAATCGATCGGCACGATCATGTTGACGTCCTGCTGGCCATGGTCGCTGACCTGCTGGACATGGAGCGACCCGATTCCAAGCAACTTGCCATCCTGGCCGATGAGCCCGGCGCCGCCCCAGAACGGATGCGCCGGCGCCGTGAAAAGCGCCTCGTCCAGCAGATATTCCCAATAGCCGGTGAATTCCTGCTTGCCGGCAATGCGCGCGCGCACGGATTGGCTCCGGCCGCCGCCCGCCAGGATCGCTGGATCGTCCAGTTTCGCCGCACGCGCGCTGCCGAGCTCGAGCGCCGGAAGGCCGAGACGGCCCAAAGCCTGCACGAGACCGAAACCCGTTTCCTGATCATAGGCGAGCGCATGGGCTTGCGTGACGCGCCCATCCGCGCCGGTCAGCCAAACGCTTTCCGCCTCGGTGATGAGATAGCCGATCGTCAGAACGAGCCCGCTTTCGCGAATGACGATGCCGCTTCCCGCCCGCTCGACGCCCAGGATCGAAGCGGTGAAAGCGTCCGGCGGAATCACCGCGCGAAGCGCGACCACGGATTCGAGAGCGCCGTCGAGATCGAAGCTGAATTCCTCAGCTTTCGGTTGATCGCGCAGCGGCGTTTCCCAGCGGGACTTTTCGGCCATGGCCCATTTCCTGTCAGCGGCAAATGATTGATCTGGGAAAACATTATCGCGCCGGCGTCACGGCGGCAATTACGGCCAAACCGGGGCCGCCGCGTTCCCTTCAGGAATGATGGAATATCTCCGTCATATCAGCCCACCAATCGCCCTCTTTGCGCGTCTCAAAGGGCTCCTGACACGGATCGGTCAGCGCCCACCATTCCCGGGTGACGGGATCGGCCGCCATTTTGCGGGCGTCGGCGGCGAAATCTTCGCCATGATATTCCCAATAGGCGAACAGAAGATTTTCCGGCTCGCGCAGAAAGATCGAGAAATTACGGATATTGCAGGCGCTGATCGTGGCGAGCACGCCGGGCCATGCCGCGGCATGGAGCGCGCGATATTGCGCCGCCTTTTCGGGACGAAGCCGATTGCATAGGCCCATTCGCTTCATCGAGGCGGCTCCTTATCTCTCATCGCGTCGACGCGATGATTTCAATCATGCTTGCCGAGGCTACGCAGGCTGCCTTCCAGCGTAAGGCGTCCGATCGCGTCGAAATCCCAGGCGATGCCGAGCCCAGGTGCAGAGCTCGGGACGGCGAAACCATCGCGGATCGTCATGGGCTGGGCGGTGATGTCGTCAAGCTGCGGAATATATTCGAGCCAGCGCGCGTTCGGCGCCGCGCAGCACAAAGCGACATGCAGTTCCATCAGGAAATGCGGACATACCGGAATATTGAACGTCTCGGCGAGATGGGCGACCTTCAGCCACGGCGTCACGCCGCCGATGCGCGCGACGTCGACCTGTACGACCGAACAGGCGCCCCGCTGAAGATATTCGCGGAAATGCAGCGGGCTATACAGGCTCTCGCCGATTGCGACCGGAATCGTCGTCGCGCGCGAGAGCCTGACATGCCCGTCAAGATCGTCGGCCGGCAAGGGTTCTTCGAACCAGCCGATGTCGGCGCTTTCATAGAGCCGGGCTCGACGGATCGCGTCATCCACGGTGAAAGCCTGGTTGGCGTCGGTGAATATTTCGAAGGCCGGTCCGACCGCCGAGCGCACCGCGGCAAGCCGCGCGACATCCTCGCTGGCAGGCCGGCCGATCTTGATCTTCGAGCCGCCAAAACCCTGCGCTTTGGCCTGCAGCGCATCGGCGACCAGCGATTCGGTCGGCAGATGCAGCCAACCCCCCTCCGTGGTGTAAAGGCGAATTTTGTCGCGCGCGCCGCCGGCCATCACATGCAGAGGCAGCCCGGCCTTGCGGCAGCGCAAGTCCCATAGGGCGGTATCGACCGCGGCGAGCGCCAGCGAGGTGATGGCGCCAACGCTGGTCGCATGAGTGAGAAACAGAAGATCGCGCCAGATCTGCTCCACCATGCCGGCCTCGCGTCCGATCAGCGCCGGCGCCAGGGTCCGGCTGAGTAACTCGACGATCGAATAACCGCCGGCGCCGATCGTGTAGCTATAACCTGTGCCGACAGCGCCATCGGCGTCGGTGATGCGCACGATCGGGGTTTCCTGGCTGACGAAAGACTGGATCGCGTCGACGCGCTTCACCTTGGGCTTCAGATCCACCATGCGGATTTCGACCCGCTCTATCGTCGCCATCAAGCCCTCCCGACCTGTCGTTGATTTGCCGCCGACGCCGATGCGCAACCACGCGACGCCTCTAGTCGACGAAATATTTTTCGTGTTTTCCGATCAGCATTTCGAGCATCGTCGGCGCCTGATCGAGGTGATATTCGAGCCGCTCGAGCGCTTTTGCAGCATCGCCCGCGTCGAGCGCGTCAAGGATGGCTATGTGCTCCGTGATGACGATCGGCAGACGCCCCTGCACGGCGGCGAGACGATGGACGCGATCGACGCGGGCCTTGATGATGTGGATCGTGCTCCACACACCCTCCAGACCAGCCGCGACGCAGAACGAACGATGAAAAGCTTCGTCGAGCGCGTGAAAATCGTCGGTGTCTTCGGCTCCGAGGGCCGCCGCCTGCCGCTCGACGATATATCTGGCCTTCACGCCATGCGCGGCGCGCCACAATTCGGCGGCGCGGCGCAGCACGGCGAGTTCAAGCGCCTTGCGGCTGAAATGATTCTCCCTGACCGCGCTGAGCTTGATCGGCGCAACGAAACTGCCCTTCTGCGGAAAGACTTCGATCAGTTCGTCTTCGACGAGGCGGATGATCGCCTCGCGCACCGGCGTGCGCGAAACGCCGATGTGGCGGCAGATCCGATTCTCGCTGATCGAACTGCCTGGCGGAAGCTGCAACGAAACGATCGCTTTCTTCAGCGCTTCGTAGACCTGTGCGCTGACCTGACGCCGCGGATCAAGCTTGATGCGCAACGGCAGCGCGGGATCGTCTTCGATCTCGCTCTCCAGTTCCGCTCCGATAGCCACCGGCATCGCCATGCCTTCCTCGTCTCCACCGGCCTGCCGATCAAAGCACAAAGACCATTGCGCGCCCGATACTTGTATACTAGGATACTTATCGATCGCAAGGGGTTGCCCCGATCGCCGGCCCTGTCAACGAACAGGCTGCGAGGAAACCAGGAGGATGTAGATGCCACGCTCACAATCCGCGTTGAAAATGCTTGCCGCAGCCGGTCTGGCGCTCGCGGGATGGGCGGCCCCCGCCGCGGCCGCCGATGCGACGAAGGTCGCGCTCGTTCCGGGAGGTCCGCATCCCTATTTCGCGGCTTGGGAAAAGGCCGGTCAGGACGCCATGAAGGATTTCAAGCTCGGCGCCGCCGATTATCGGGTGCCGCAGAAATGGGAATTGAGCCAGCAGAATTCGCTGCTCGAGAGCCTGCTCAGCCAAGGCTATAACGCGTTTCTTGTATTCCCCGGCGATCCCGTCGGCTCCAACAGCACGGTTAGCGAATTGACTGAGAACGGCGCGCCGGTCATCGCCACCGCCGGCTGCCTGAAAGAGCCGACGACTGCGCTTTTCTGTTTCGGCACCGATACCGGCAATTCCGCCTATCTCGGCACGAAGGAACTGATCAAGGCGATGGGCGGCAAGGGTCGCATCGCTCATTTCGCCGGTTTCCTCGTCGATCCCAATACGCAATTGCGCATCGACGCGGTAGAGAAAGCCGCAAAGGAAACCAACGGCGCCGTGAAAGTCGTCCAGGTGATTACCGATATCGACGCGCCTGAGCCCGCCGAAGAGAAAATCAACGCCTATCTCGCCGCGCACGCTGGCGATGTCGACGGCATCGTCACCACCGCCTGGGTCCCCGCCGTGGTGGCGGCCAACGCTTTGCGCAAGATCGGCGACAAGCGGATCAAGATGGTCGGCATCGACCACGACGAAGTCGTCCTGAAGGCGATCAAGGACGGCTTTGTCAACGGCACCATGCTGCAGAACCCCTATGGCCAGGGCTATATCGGCTCGTATGCGCTCGACCGCATCCGCAATGGCTGCAAGGTGAAGGCTGACGCACCGTTCAAAACAATCGCGCTGACCAATCGCTTCATCGATTCAGGAACCGTCTATGCCGACAAGGACGCCGTCGATAATTACGTTGGCTCGATGCAGGCGATCACCAAGAAAATCTTCGCCGACTTCGCCAGCACCTATCTGACTTGCCCCTGAGCCGGCGGGCGACGCGGCTCCTCTCGTGGGCGCAGAAGATTCCCTCCCGCCTGTGCGAGAGGGAGAAACGACGCCGGCCCATCCAGCTTGGCTAATGTGAATTGCTGGCTCCGCGGCCGGCTTCCTTCCCGTCGCGCAGATCATTGCGATTGAGCAAAGGATGTAGCATGGATGCGCCGACTTCCATCGAGGGCGCCGCAATGGTCGAGAGTGAATCGCCGGCGCGCGACGATGGCCTGTCGCGCCGGCAGCCACCCGGATGGACGCGTTTCCTGCTCACCAATGAATTCGGCCTCGTCGCACTGATCCTCATCTTCGGCGCTGTCTTTGCGCTCGGCACGCCCGGCTTCGGTTCGCCGTTCAATCTGTTCACGCTCGGCCGCACCATGGCGATCGACATCATGATCGGCTTTTCGATGATGGTGGTGATTGTCACCGGCGGCCTCAATCTTTCCGTCGGCGCGATCGGCGTCTGCGTTGCGATCAGTTGCGGCTGGATGCTGGAGCGCGCGGGCGTTCCCCTGCCGCTAGCGATCCTCGCCGCGCTCGCGCTCGGCGCCGCGCTCGGCGCGTTGAATGGATTCATCATCGTACGTTCTGGTCTGCACTCTTTCATCATAACTTTGGCGACGATGAGCGTCTTCTTCGGATTGATGCTGTTCGTCACGCGCGCCGAGGCCTATCGCGTTTTGCCGCCCGAATTGAGCGCGTTCGCCAAGATGCGTTTCGCGGGCTATCTGTCGCCTTTGCTTCTCGTCAGCGTCGCGGCCGGCCTCATGCTCGCCGGTCTCTACCGCCTCACCCCTTTGGGCCGCGAAATGCTGGCGGCGGGCGCAAGGGCGGCCGCCGCCGAATTATCGGGCGTGCGCGTCGGGCGGACCTTCGTAATCTGCCACGCCTTATCGGGGGTGCTGGCCGGCGTGGCGGCGCTGATGATTGTGGCGCGCACCGGGGCCGCGATCCCCGCGATGGCGGGCAATCTCGGTCAGGATTGGCTGTTGCCGGCTTTTCTCGGGCCTGTGCTCGGCGGCACGCTGCTCGCAGGCGGCCGCGCCTCGGTGCTTGGCACGTTTCTCGGCGCGGCGCTGGTCAGCGAATTGACCAACGGCCTGCTCCAGTTTCGCGTCGGCGAATTCTGGGTGCAAAGCTGGCTCGGCCTTCTCCTGCTGCTTGCCGTGCTGATGGATCTGGCGCGGCGCTCGTTCCTCGCTGGACGGGGAGTCTGATTCAATGAACGCCGCCGCGTCCCGACTTGTGCGCACCGATTGGTTCGGTCCGCTCGCCATCATCGTGGTGGCGTCGATCGTCGTCAGCCTGTTTGACCCTTCGTTCCTATCCCCGTTCAACATCCAGATTCTGATGCTCGCGGTCGCGGTGAACAGCGTCATTGCAATGTCGCAGATGGTCATCGTCGGCATCGGCCAGATGAACCTCGCCATCGGCGCCATAGGCGGGCTCGCGGCGATCGCGTTCGCCGGAATGATGCAGATCTGGGGTCTGCCGCCGTGGCTCGCGACGCTCGCCGCGCTCGTCCTTGGCGTCGGGGCCGGTCTGGCCAATGGCCTGCTCATTTCCGCGACGGGCATTTCGGCGTTCATCATCACGCTCGCCAGCCTGTCGATCTTCAAAGGGATCAATCTCGGCATCACCCGCGCCCAGCCCTTCTATGGCGTGCCGGAAAGCGTCAAGGCGTTCGGCAATACGACCATGTTGGGGCCGATTCCCTGGTTGGCGCTACCCGCCGCCCTCGTCCTCGCGGCGATGTGGTATCTGCTCTATCGCCAGCGGATCGGTCGCTACATTCTGGCGGTGGGCGGCAATCAGAGCGCCGCCGAACTCTCCGGCATATCGGTTTCACGCGCCGTGCTCTGGGCGCACGGCCTGTCGGGATTTCTCGCCGCGCTCGCCGGCGTCATGCTGGTCGCGCGCCTGCAGATCGGCGAGCCGACCATCGGCGACGACTGGCTCATCCTCTCCTTCGCCGCGCCGGTGATCGGCGGCGCCGTGCTCGCCGGCGGCCACGTCAGTGTGTTCGGCACGTTGGCCGGCGTGGTCATTGTCGCGATCATCACGCAGGCCCTGGTGATTTTCCGGATCGACCCATTCTTCGTCCAAGTCGTGCTCGGCCTGCTGATCCTCTGGGCGGTCGGAATCAATCGGCTGCGCGAAGTCCGGCTGCAAAATTTGCTGAAGAGGGCCTGACGATGGACAATGTTGCGCTCGAGGCGCGCGGCGTCAGAAAGACCTTTCCCGGCGTGCTCGCCCTGCAGGACGTCGGCATCAGGCTGCGCGGCGGATCGATTCATGCGTTGCTCGGCGAGAACGGCGCCGGCAAATCCACCCTGATCAAAATCATCACTGGCGTCCATCGCCCCGATTCCGGCGAGATGCTGCTGAATGGCGCGCCCGCGCGCTTTGACGGGCCACGCGAGGCGATCGCCTCCGGGATCGGCGTCGTGCACCAGGAGCGTAATCTCGTGCCGCGCTTTTCCGTCGGCGAGAACATCCTGCTCGAGCGCCTCGGCGGCGGCCTGTTGCGCCCGATCGATTATGCCGCGATCCATGCCGAAGCGCGCCGCTGGCTCGACGTGCTCGAACTCGATCTTGATCCGCGCACGCCGGTCTCGCAGCTCAATGTCGCCAAAATGCAGCTCGTCGAGATCGCCAAGGCTTTGTCGCTGCGCTCGCGCGTGCTGCTGCTCGACGAGCCGACCGCTTCTCTGACGCCGCATGAATCCCTGGTCCTGTTCGGCCTGCTGCGCAAGTTGCGCGACGAGGGCGTCGGCATCCTGTTTGTCAGCCACAAGCTCGAAGAGGTGCAGGCGATCTGCGACGAAGTGACGGTGCTGCGCGACGGCCGCAACGCCTGCGAAAGTCGGTCGATGGCGGGACTGGAACGGCAGGACCTCGTGCGCCTGATGATCGGTCGCGCCGAACAGATCCCGGACTGGACGCCACGCGATCGCGGCGCGGCTGAGCCGATGCTGGAATTGCGCGATGTCTCGACCGCGCTCGGCCACAAAGACATCGATCTCATCGTGCGGCGCGGCGAGATCGTCGGCCTCTATGGCCTCGTCGGCGCCGGCCGCACCGAGCTCGCCAAATGCATCCTCGGCGTCCATGCTTTGACAAAGGGCGAGATGGTCGTGGCGGGCAAGCCCGAGCGCGTCGCCGATGTCGCCGACGCCGTTCACCGTTGCAAGATCGGATACATCAGCGAAGACCGCAAGCAGGAAGGGCTGATCCTCGCCCATACGGTGCTGCAAAACGCCGGCATCACCACTTGGCGTAAGCTCGCCGGCCGTCTGGGGCTGCTCGGCGACCGCACGGTGCGCGCGCATGTGTCGCCCTTCATTCGCAAGCTCGAAGTGCGCACGCCTTCGCTCGCCCAGATGGTCGGCAACCTCTCAGGCGGCAATCAGCAGAAGATCAGCGTCGCCAAATGGCTCGCCGCCGGCGTGGGCATCCTGATCGTCGACGAGCCGACCGTCGGCATCGACATCAAGACCAAGGCCTACATCCACGAGTTGTTGCGCCAGCTTGCCGATGAAGGCACCGCGATCCTGCTGATCACCAGCGACATGCCCGAGATCATCACGCTCGCCGACCGCATCGTCGTGATGGACGATTATCGCGTGAAAGGGGATATCGTGAACGATCGAGTCTATGGGCCGATGAGCGAGAGGATCATGCATCTGATCCATGACCGCGACGCGGCTTAGCAGGCGCGGGGCTCCGCCAGCGTCATTTCCTCTCCACCGGAGCCGCCTTCAGCGGCGGCAGCGATTTCAGATAGGTCGCGATCGCCTCTCGGTCGGATTGCGGTAGCTCGGCGGTGTTCCGGACGACCTCCGCCATCGAACTGCCGACGGAATCGCCGTCGGGCGTCAATCCGCTGGTCAGAAGTTCGACGATGTCCTTCTGCGACCATTGGCCGATCCCCGAATCGTCGGATGTGATGTTCGGGACCCTGCCCTTACCGGTCGGGTTGGGGCCGCCGGCAAAGCGCCGGTCGGCGATGATCGCGCCCAGCAAGTTACGCGGCGAATGGCATTCGGCGCAATGGCCGAGGCCCTCGACGAGATAGCGACCGCGATTCCAGTCGGGGCTTTTGGCCGGATCAGCGGCGAGCGGCTTGCCGTCGAGGAACAGCAGCTTCCACAAGCCGAGGCCGCGCCGGATATTGAAGGGGAAGGCGAGATCATGATCGCGCGCCTTGCCCGCGACGGGCGCCAGCGTGCGCAGGAACGCCATCAGATCGCGGATGTCGTCGATCTTCACACGTTGGAAGGACGTATAGGGGAAAGCTGGATAATAATGGGTGTGCGAGGGCGAGACCCCGGTCAGCATCGCATTTGCGAGATCAACCACCTTCCACCCGCCGATCCCGTCCTCAGGATGCGATGATATGTTGGGAACGGTGAAACTGCCGAACGGCGATTGCAACTGGAGGCCGCCGCCAAGCTTCAGTCGGTCGGACTGGCCTGGCGTCGCATGACAGGAAGAACAGCCGCCGGCCTCGAAGACAGTCCTGCCGCGCGCGGCGTCGCCGCCCTGCTCATAGGCCTGCCATTCCGCCCTTGAAAACTCAGGCCTCGGCTCGGTCAGCCACCAGAAAACACCGCCAGCGACGATAGCGGCGCCGGCCAGGACGATCAGGATCGAATTAATTCGCATCGGCGATCCCGAGCGTCGTGCGCGATGCGCCGCCGCCGCGCGTTCAATTCTCGCTAGCGCGATATTTTTCGTGGCAGCCGCCGCAATTCTTGAAAATGGGCGGCATCGTCGCAGCGAAGCTCGCCTGGTCCTTGATCGCCGCCAGGGCGTTGGTCGCGTCCTGCCCGAGCTTGGCGTAGCGGGCGTTCAAATCGGCCTTGTCAGCCCAGATCGCCGGAAGCGCCCTGGTATCGCCGCCAGTCTTCGAATCGTCAGGAAACAGAGCCGGCATTTTGGCGGCGGCGTCGACCATCGTTTTGAGTGAAGCCTGCACGGCCGCCAGATCGAAGGGCGCCTCGCCCTTGAGCATTTTGGCCGCGCTGCCCGCCGCGGCGCCTGTCTGCTTCATCGTCTGCTTGCGCTCTTTGATCACGTCGAGATTTTGCGGGACCGCCGCCTGAATGCCTACCGTCAAAGCGACTGCGACGACGAGAATGCGGATCATGAACCTCTCCTCAGGTGAATGGTCTCCAACCGCCCCGTTCGAGGGCGATCCGCGCAGAATTGGCAGGCATTCGAAACCTTGACGCGAATATCATTTTGCGTCTGATCACGGGCGCTTCGCAAGCGATGGTCCTTTCCCGAACGGCGAAGCCGCTTTGCGCTCGTGCATAGTCGGGCTCGTCCCGGCGCACGATCGCTCCGTTTCGGCGATCATGGGGTCCAAAGCGCGACACCTGGACCGTCGCCCGCCTCGGTCGTTCCGATTGCAAAAGCGTCGTCTGATGCTACCTTGTCGCGCCCACCCACAATATCGACGCAATGTTCAGGGCCATGGCGTGACGGCGCTGGTTTGGCCCGGAATGTTCGCGACGATTTCTTATGATACCGAAACGTCGCTTGTTTAGGCGAAGATATCCCTGCTTGCTTCAGGCAATAAACGCGGATCTGCGATGATTGAACAGACGCCAAACTCCAGAATTCCAAGATTTAAACTTGGCGACGAAAAGTTGTGCTTGCGCAGTTCCGCTGCCCATTCATCGGATTTTCCATGCGTTGCAAAGGCGCCGCGAAAAGCGCCATGAACGGCGGCGCCGTTTTAGGGCGGTGCGAACGTTGACGCCGACGCTCCATTCCAACAATCGGACGAGGAACGACGGTTTTACTCCGACGGTCGCGCGAAGCGCGTCGCGTGGAGAATGGGTCTCATATCGTGCTGGAGGATTAGTTGACTGAACAGATTATCTTGGCGCTTTTGTACGTTCTGTTTGGACTGGCCTTAGCTTCCGCCCCCATTCTTTATATAATCCTGCACAACAGCGCCGAAATTCGGACTTTACCGAGCGCCAAACCCAGGCGCGTAATTCTGATAGCGGCGTGTTTTATCTTCGCCGTGTCGACGGAAATATTGGATGGCGCCGTGTATTTGAGCGGCAGCGTCATCCTGAGTTTTGCCATCGCATTGCTGACGCCTAGAGATCGGCTGCGAGCATTCGCTCTGGCCCTCATCGCCATTGGCGCGTCTGGCACGTTGTTATATTGGAAATTCGACGAAGCTCACAAGATGACTATCGAAATCGGCTATTTAGCTGTTTTCTTCGTTGCAGTTATCGTCTTAACGTCGCTGACGTTCATACGGAATATCCGTTCAAATTTGATAAATTACATCGTAATTGTCGCGATAGTAATATTCATTATTCAGCACAGCACTAATACGTCTGTTCTTCTGGACAATTATTTCTATACGGCGGTTCGCCATCATTGGGGCGCTTACATCGGACCCAGCGAGACAATCTTATCCGGGGCGCGCATATTATATGACGTACCCGCGCAATATGGCCTTGGCCCGACTATTCTGATCGCAGCGGCTTGCGGCAGCAATTGCTGGATCGGGATGTACTGGATAACCACCACGGCGGCGGTGCTCTATGCTTTGATCGTCATCGGCTCGGCGGGCGTCATGATCCGAAAGGTCGACAATTCCTGGACCTATGGCGTGACGCTGCTGGCCGCCGCGGCCTCCTGTATGCTGTGGACTTCCTATCCCCCACAATTGGCCGGACCCTGGAGCTTTCCCTCGACAGGCGGACTGCGCTTCATTCCACTCGCCGCGTTGTTGCTTTTCATACTTTGGCGAGAGTCCCGCCCGATCGAAGCGCAACCGTCGCGTCTTTTCGGCCATGCGCTTTGGTGTCTTGGGGCCATTTGGTCGCCCGAGGCGACCTTCTATTTAAGCCTGCTCTGGTGGCCTTACCTCGTATGGCGCGCCGGCGCGCTGGCCGCTCAGCCGCTGAGAGCCGCAATCCTCGCCGCTCTCGAGATCGCCACAGTCGCGGCAATAGTCCTGGTCGCCTTTATCACGGCATTTTATCTGATCTACGGCTTGGTTCCGAGCCTCGATGTCTATGCAGCCTATGTCGTGAACCCAACGGGACCGCAGCCGCCGAATCCGCTCGGTTCATTCTGGTTCTTCGCCTTCACGATGATCGCGGGAATAGTCGCGGCGATCCCTTTGATCAGAAACAACAATTATAGTGGCGAGTTCGCCAGTTTGTTCGCCTGTCTTCTTTGTCTGTTCGGAGTGTTCTCGTATTATATCGGGCGCAGTCACGACAATAACGTCCTCAATCTCATGCCTTTCCTGGCGTTGACGCTTGTCGCGATACAGTCCTTTGCGCCTGTCCCCGCTCTGTCGCGAAGCGCGAGCGCGGCGCTGGCCTGCACCCTCGCCTCGATCATGTTCTTCGGATGGTCGGCATGGCGACAGACGTCCGGGTCCGATTACGCAAACGCCGACCGTGTCGCTTCCATGTCCTATTTCCGGGGTCGGAGCGCCGAACAAACCGGCGCGACGGCGATCCCCTTCGCCGGCGTCAACCTCAGCCAGCCGCCCAGCGATCAGAATTGGGGAATATCCAGGCTGGACGGCGGCGATCCCGCCGATGCGGCGCGCGCCGTGTTTTATGTGTCGTCCGTCAGGGGCGAACCGCTGATCAAGATCGACAACGGACTGGACACGGCGCCAATCGGTCCCCGCGCCTGGTCGGCCATTCATGATCCGATCGACTTCTACTTTTTGCCGGACGCTCTGGTCGCCAAGCTGATCGATCGAACCATGCGAAGGATCAAGAGCCCCGGCTGGCTGGTCATCGGCAAACATGTCGACGACGTGCCCGAGACGCTTCGTTGGCAGCGTCTGCTCGAAGCCTCCTACGTGAAAACCGAAGAAATGGACTTTGGCGCCTATCACGCGATCCGCTATGCGCCGAAGTTGCAATAGTTCGCTCGCTTGCGCGATGTCAGGGTGGTTGCACGGAATGCACGAGAGAGTTTCGCCGACATGCGACCTTTTGGCGCATGGCGTCAGACTTTCGAGGCGGCCCGTCCAGCCATCGGGCGCCTGACAGGGAATATGGCGCCGGGCCCCCGATGTTTTTCGACGCCGGGCCTGTTGTCGGCGCTCGCCCGCGCTCACGGCGAACAGATCGGTTGGGTGTGACGTCTCGTGAAATAGCGCGTGGCCACAAACTCAGGGTTCGGTCCATTCCGCCCGGGACTGCCCGATGGGCGCATCGCTTGCCGCCCCCCCGACATCGACGATGGCGCGGGTCCCGCACCGGCGTTCGATCCGGCCATGACATTGATAGACCTCACGATCCTGAGGCGGTCCGGAGCTGATGAGGCCTTAACTGACTATGACAGACGCGGAAGAGCATGGTAGGAAAGAACCCGAAAGTCTGGGGGCGTTGCGTCTGATGTATCTCGATGAGAATAGCCTCGATCGTGCAAAGCGTCGCTTGATTGAAATGCACTACCGGGCGCGCGTCGGCCATCTCGGCGGCAATCTTTCCTGTATAGACGCGATGATGCTGGTCCATCATGAAATGATGCGGCAGCAAGACAGATTCGTTCTGTCGAAAGGCCATTCCGCCGGCGCTTTATATGTTACGTTGTGGAGCCTCGGGCTGCTTTCCGACCAGGACCTCGATAGTTTTCATCGGGACGACACGATGCTCGGCGGCCATCCGCCGCCGCGGGGCATTCCCGATATCCTGTTCGGCACCGGCAGCCTCGGCCATGGCCTGTCGCTGGCGTCGGGCCTCGCCCTGGCGGCGAGACTTCAGCGTGCGGATCGCCGCGTTTTCTGCCTGACATCCGATGGGGAATGGCAGGAAGGCTCGACGCTGGAAGCGGTAATTTTTGCGAGCCACCAGCGACTCGAAAATCTCGTGATCATGGTCGATCACAACGGCTTGCAAGGCTTTGGGACGACCAAAGCTGTGGCGTCTATGTCTCCGTTGCATGATCGTCTGTCCGGCCTCGATCTCGATATCCGGGTCTGCGACGGCCACGATCTCGATAGCATGCGCGACGCCCTGGCGCCGGGATGCGGTAAGCCGGTGTTGGCGGTGTTGAACACCGTGAAGGGACACGGCGTCCACGAGATCGAAGGGAAGATGGAAAGTCACTACCTCCCCTTGACCGCCGAGCAATACGCCAATGCGATGGCCTCGTTCGAGGTCGCCATATGAGGAACGAATTGTGCCGCGAACTGGTCGCTCGCGCAGATAACCCGGATATGGTGTTCCTGACTGGCGATCTGGGGTTCATGGCCCTGGAGCCGCTGCAGGAAGCGATGCAGGCGCGGTTCATCAATTGCGGCGTGGCGGAACAGAATATGATCTCGGTCGCCGCCGCGCTGAGTTCCGAGGGGTTGGAAGCCTGGACTTACACGATCGCGCCATTCTGCTACGCGCGCGCACTCGAGCAGATCCGTAACGATGTCTGCCTTCACGCGTTGCCGGTCAAAATGCTCGCAAATGGCGGCGGCTATGGTTACGGCGTGATGGGGCCGACCCATCACGCTTTGGAGGATTACGGAATTCTCCTGACATTGCCGAACTTGCGGGTTCTTGTTCCTGCCTTTGCAGAAGACGTGGAAGCCTGCGTCGTTCGCGCCGGCGATGCCACCGAGGCTGTCTATCTCAGGCTGGGACAAGGCGAATTGCCGAAGGGGCAGAAGGCGCCGCCCTATGCGCCCTGGCGCCGATTGATGGATGGCGATGCGGGCGTGATGATCGTCGTCGGCCCGCTCGCGGGGTCGTCGTGGCAGGCGCTGCTGACATTGGATGAAGAAACGCGGCCAGCGCTTTGGGTCGTGACGGAACTGCCGCTCGACGCCAATCCGCCGCCGCCCGAACTGCTGCAAGCTTTGGCGAGGACCAAGCGTCTCGCTATCGTCGAGGAACATGTCGCGCAGGGCAGCTTTGGCCAATCCTTCGGTGCGCTGCTTCTGGAGCACGGCATTCCGGTCAACGTCTTCCGGCATTTATACGCCAAGGGATACCCAAGCGGCACCTATGGATCGCAAGCGTTCCTGCGGCGATGCAGCGGCCTTGGGCCGCTCGGCATTATTGAAGCGGCCTCCGCGTTGGCGATTGGCCTATGCTGAAGATTGGCGATTGGGTGAAAGCCTTGCGCGGGCCAATCCTCGTGCTCGGGGCGGCCGGCTTCGTCGGCGCCAATCTGCTGCGCATGCTGCTGAAGCATCGCGACGACGTCTATGGCGTGGTGCGCCTGCTGCCGGCCTGGCGGCTCGAAGGGCTCGATAGCCAGCACATTCTCGAAGTCGACCTCACCGATCTTGCCGCGACCCGCAATATGATCGCCAAGCTCAGCCCCGCTACATTGTTCGATTGCATCGCCTATGGCGCGTATTCGTTCGAGACTGACTACAATCTGATTTACCGCACCAATTTCACATCATTGGTGCAATTGGTCGAACTCCTCGCCCAGACCAGTTTCACGGCGCTCGTCCATGCTGGAAGCTCCTCCGAATATGGCCTTAAAAGCGCCGGGCCCTCGGAAGACGAGTCACTGCAACCCAACAGCCATTACGCCGTCTCGAAAGCGGCGGCGAGCGACTACATCACCTTTGCCGGCAAGGTGCGCCGGCTCCCGGTCGCCAACCTGCGGCTTTATTCGGTCTACGGTCCCTACGAAGACGTCTCCCGCCTGATACCGAACCTTGTCGCCAAGGGAATGAAGGGAGAATTCCCGCCGTTCGTCGATCCCAAGACGTCGAGGGATTTCGTCTATGTCGACGACGTCTGCGCCGCCTTCATCATGACGGCGGCGAAATTGACGCCGGATCTATATGGCGAATCGTTCAACATTGGCGCCGGCCGGAAAACGACGATCGCTGAACTCGCCGAAGTCGCGCGCCAGACATTCGACATTAAAGGCGAGCCGACATTCGGCGATATGGCTGGGCGCGCCTGGGATCTGCCCGACTGGTACGCGGCGCCCGGCAAGGCCGAAAATCTGATCGGCTGGACCTCACAGACCAGCCTTGCCGAAGGCCTCAATCGCACCGCCGCCTGGCTCCGCTCGATCGAAGGGGTCGATTTTGCGACCATGACCAAGCGCAACGCCAAGCCGAGGCGGCGCAGCCTGTCGGCGATCATCGCCTGTTACATGGACGCCCAGGCGATCCCGATCATGTATCGGCGCCTGACCGACACGCTGCAAAAACTCGACATCGACTATGAAATCATTTTTGTGAACGACGGCAGTCCCGACGACTGCGCCGGACAAATCCTCGAACTCTCCAAATCCGACCCGCGCGTGCTCGGCATCAGCCATTCCAGGAATTTCGGATCGCAGATGGCTTTCCGCAGCGGCATGGAAATGTCGGTCATGCAGGGCTGCGTCCTGCTCGACGGCGACTTGCAGGACCCGCCGGAACTGATCGAGAAATTTCTCGGCAAATGGATCGAGGGCGCCGATGTCGTTTACGGACGGCGCGTCGCGCGCGACATGCCGCCGATGTGGGGATTTCTCTACAAGGCTTTCTATCGGATTTTCGCCAAATTCAGCTACGTCAAGATACCGCATGACGCGGGGGATTTTTCGCTGATCGACCGGCGCGTTGTCGGCTGGCTGCTCCAATGCCCCGAGCGCGATCTCTTCTTGCGCGGCCTTCGCGCCTATGTCGGCTTCCGCCAGACCGGCGTCGACTATTTCCGCCCCAAGCGCATGTTCGGCGAGAGCACCAACAACCTGCTCAAGAACCTGGAATGGGCCAAGCGCGGCATTTTCTCCTTCAGCAATACGCCGCTGAAACTGCTGACCGTCGGCGGCGTGCTGTTGCTCGCGGCGTCGCTCGTCCTGGGCGTTGGCCTGACGATTCTGCGTTTCTGGGTCCCGGGCATCGCGCCGCGCGGCTTGACGACGGTGCTGCTGTTTTCCCTTTTCTTCGGAGCGATAAACCTGTTCGCGATCGGCCTTGTCGGCGAATATGTCGCCAAGATCATGGAAGAGGTCAAAGCGCGGCCACGGTTGATCCGCGCCGGCCTTATCCGCAACGGCGAGGTCAGCGAGCTTCTTCCTGATGGTTCGGTCCGGCCGTGAATCCTCTCGACAAGCTCGATGCGCGGTCCTGCCCCGTCTGCGGGTCGCCAAGCGAAAAATCGCGCCTTTTTCTCGACCGCTCAATCGATCTCACGCGGATTACGCAGGCCAGTTTCGCCTCGCGCAAATCGCCCGAATATATGTCGCACCGCCTGGTCCGATGCGTCGATTGCACGACCATCTACGCCGTCGAGGGACCTTCGCCTGACATATTGGCGGCCGTCTACCGCGACGCCAGCTATGACACCGCGGTCGAGGCTGAAATGGCCGCCACGACCTACGCCAATATCGTCGCTCCGCATGTCGCCCGGCTGCCGCGCCGCCGCGCTTTGCTGGAGATCGGCACGGGCACAGGCGTGTTTTTGGCCCGCATGGAAAAGGCGGGATTTCAGACCCTGATCGGCATCGAGCCATCGCAGGCCGCCATCCAGGCGGCCGATCCGGCGGTGAAACCGCTCATCCGGGAGGGCGTTTTCGATCCCGCCGATTTCGCACCAGGCTCGATTTCGATGATCTGCTGTTTCCAAACGCTCGAACATGTGCCCGACCCGCGCAAGCTCGTCGAGGATTCGTTCAACCTGCTGGAGCCCGGCGGTCTGCTCGCTTTGATCACCCATAACGCCGACGGCGCGCTGAATCGCCTGCTTGGCCGGCGATCTCCGATCATCGATATCGAACATCTGCAGCTCTTTTCACCCGACAATATGAGATTCCTGCTGCAAAAGGCGAACTTCGAGCGGATTGGCATTGAATCGCTCAGCAACACCTACCCCCTGCGCTATTGGTTGCGCCTGGCGCCGGTGCCGATGAAGCAGAAAATCCTCGCGATCGCCGATTCAACAGGAATCGGCGCCCTCAAATTTTCAGCGAATGTCGGCAATATCATAACGACGGCATGGAAGGCCGCTTAGGCGGGCCGCCGGCTTGTGGCGACAAGCAATCGCCGGGGATCAATGCTAACAAACGACAACGCCCGATGCGAGGATCAGCAACCTCGAATGCGGTTCGAGGCGGATGGAGCGATCAATGACGACTTCTGGTTGCGCCGAGGCGCGCCGCCCGCCGCGCAATAGCCTGGCGAGAAAAAAGGGACTCGCGACCCCGATCGTCCAGGCGCTGCAATTATTCGCGGACCTGCAGGTCTACACTGTCCGTCGCGACGTCAAGGCGTGGCTGTCGGCGCGGCGCGGGTCGCTCCTGGAAGTCGGCTGCGGCGATCAGCCATACCGCTCCCTCGTGCCGCCGGACTGCCGCTACACCGGCATCGACCAGGATGCGATGAAAGACGCGTTCGACATGGGCGCGAACCCGGAGATCATCCTCTATTCCGGCGCAGTTTTTCCATGCGCAGACGGCGCGTTCGACTCTCTCTTTCATACCGAAGTTCTCGAACATGTCTTCAACTATCGGGAATTTCTGCTGGAGTGCCGAAGGGTCCTGATGCCGGCGGGGGAGATGATGTTCTCCGTTCCCTTTCAGGCTCGGTTCCATTTCGCGCCCCATGACTATTTTCGCTATACGCCTTCGGCGTTGCAGGCCTTGCTTGAAGAAGCCGGCTTCAAGGACGTTGAAATCGCCCCACGTGGAACCGACATCACGGTCGCAGCCTATAAGGCGGTCGCGGTGTCGTTTCGATGGGCCTTTGGCGGCATAGGATCAAAGCTGTTGTTTCTCGCGACCTCGCCGCTGACAGTACTTCTGCTCATCCTCGCGCATATCTCGATCCGCTGGCGCCTCGGCTCCCCAGACGATTGTCTGGGTTATTCGGTGAAGGCGAAGGCCGCGCCAAAAAGTTAGCGCGCTGTCGCGCTCGGCATAGACCTATTTCCGACCTCTCACGCGATGGTTGTCTTGAGATCCTACCGCCTGCGGCTTCCCTTACGTTGTGTCCATGCGGACGCCCACCATGCGATCGCCGCTTCATCTCGCACATTAAATCAACGGGACGGACACATGCTCGCCGCTGGTCCAGGATGGACCCGAGGTCGTGCGAGCCAGAACCTTGCTGCTCGCCCGGCTCCATCTCGCTTGAGCATCAGGGTTTTCTGGCGGCGAAGATGCCGCTTCCCATATAATTGGGTCCGTTGAGGATGATCGAACCGCCCATTTCGCCATAGAGGCGCGTGGAGTTGGTCGGGCCGCCCTGGAAGAACGAACCATTGATTGCGGCGGTCCGCCCGAGAATTCCGGTGCTGGTCAGGCCGCCCGCGAACAAGGTTGAAGCCGGCGTCAGGGCCACCGTACCCGAATAGCCGGCGCCGTCGAGACCGCCGATCGTGACGGCGCCGGTCCGCGTTCCGAAATTGACGGCATTGCTGAATGTTCCGGCGGCGAGATAGGTGGCGCCGCCATTATTGATATCGGCGATCACATGGCCGGCGTAAGTCGCAGTTCCCATCGTCGGGATATTGCCGGCGGCGGTCGGCACGCCCGCGACCCACAGCATCGGCGCCGTGGAATAATCGCCATAGGTCGATACGCTCCCGTTCAATGACCTGCCGGTATTGACCGACCAGAAGCCCCATTGTGTATAGTCGCAAGCGCATGGGGTGACGGTCGTCGATGAGATCGCGCTGAGGAACGCGGCCGTATTCGCCCCGACCGGGGTGGCGGTGACCAGGAACGTGTCCGCATATTCGTTGACCCCATTCAGGGCCGTCCCATTGATCTGCGTGGTTGGAACATTGGCGCCATTTTCGAATATCTTTTGCGCTCGTCCCGCAAAATTCGCCGGATCGACATAGGCGCCCTGCGCGGCATTGAGCCCCGCACTGTTGGTGGGATCGGATGGATTGTAGCTGCCAAAATTATATTGCGCCTGCGCCAAGGGCGTCGCGATAATCGCGCTCGACGGATTGTTCACGCTGGCGACGTTGAAGACCGCGCCCATTTGCGAGGACCCGCCCGGCAGATAGATGCTGACGCTGCCGGGTTGGCCGCTGGAATTGGTGATGACGTAAGGCGCGCCGTACGTGCCCGTCGTCGCGCTGGCGGAACTGTAAATCCACGTTTGCATGACGCCGCCGACGTAACCCTGCAGCGACCGAGCGGGATGGTTTGGCGTGACGTAGGTCGGCGTCCCCGTGGGCACGGTAAAGGTATAACTTTCTTGCACGCCCGCGGCATACGCGGACGCTGGCGTCACCGTGCCCGTATCCAGATTTATGGCGTAAGAAGCGAGGGAATAGGCGCCGGTCGGCTTTCCAAAAGGGTTGGTCGGCACGCTGTTCACCGCGGAACTGGACGTCGCCGAGCCGACCGCCCCGCCCGAAAAATAGTAATAGCCAGGGCCTGGCTTCCCTGTGTTTTGCGCGCTGAACCCGCCCGCCTCGGTAAATCCGATATTGGGCGCATTGGTGATCTCGGAGGTCATGACGCCGAAAGTCGAAGTCTGCGCGGCGCCCTGCCCTGAGACGCTGATGCCTGCTTGAAACTGGCGCGAGGTGACGTCGGTTGTGCCGTTCGCATTGAGCCCCCCGGCCCCGTAGCCCAGAATCGGCGAGATATGGGAGGCGCCCGAAGTCACGAAATTGCCGACAAGGTAGGGCGCCCTACTCCGACCCAAGCTGGTGCTGTAGGGCGGGACGGTCACAATGGAATAGGCCGAGATCGGGGCGGGCGTGGATGATGGCGGCGGCGGTGGTGATGGCGGCGATGGCGGCGAAACGCTCTGCGCCGCGACGGCGGCGGACTGATTTTGGGTTCCCTGCTGACTGGTCTGCTGGGCCTGCTGGATCTGGTAGTTCGAACTGGTCGAGGCCACGCGGCCCTGCATCTGGGTGACGGTGACCTGCGGCGTCGCCGCCGAGTTGGCGGTGCCGACATTGAATGTGGCCGCCTGCTGATCCGTCGGCGCGACGCTCGAGCCGCCCGACTGGCCGGCCTTGCTGGTGAGCTGGACGTTCGATTGGTCGATCAGCGCGGCCGACGCTTTCACCGGCTGCGTCGGCGTTCCGTTGGCCGCATCAATCTGCACCATGAAGCCCGGACGCGCGACCGTGACGGTTTGCGACGTGCAGTCGCCTCCCGATCTGCAGAACGAGGTCACGGTCATCTTGCCGAAGCCAAGGAACGCCTGGGTTCCCTTCTCCTTGGTATGGCTCGCCGTCACGATGCCGCCGCGAACGCCGATCGTCGCGTCGGGCGTCGTGATCGTCCCGCCGCCGGTATGGGTCGCCTGGCCGCCAACCAGCCGCAGCGCCCCCTTGCTCAAGGTCACCGCCAGTTCGCCCTGCGTCGTCATCGGATTGAACACGAACTTATCGATCACCACGCTCGAATGCGGACCGATGTTCAAGGTCGTCTTGTCGATGAAAAGCAGTTGCACGCTGCCGCTGGCGGAGGTTTCGATCTTCTCGTTTTCCACCATCTCCGCGCCGATTTCGATGGTGCGAAGGGCGCCGCCCGGCGGGGTGGCGGTCGCTTGCGTATTGGCCGCCCCCGTCGTCCCGACTATCGAGGCGGCGTTCCCCGGCGCTAGGCAGGCAAAGGTCAGCAGCGCCGCGCCGGCGGCTCCGCCCCACTGGACAATCGTCTTCGACCCAAGGCGCATAGGATACCTCAATCAGAAGCGGATCGTCGGCCCCCCCGACACGATGAAGTCTGATGTGCGGTAATTGGAGAGCGTCGAATCCGTGCGCAAATACTGAGCCTGCAGTGAAAAGCCGACATTCTGGTAGAACCTCATGTCGAGCGTCGCGCCGACCCGCAATTGGCGATCGAGCCGGGTCACATTGGGGTCGACGATAAAATCAGGTTCCTTGTAGGCGGTGTGCGAATAGCCGGCGAAAGGCGCGAAGGTCCAGTTCGCCGGCGACTGCGCGAAGACGGGGGCGGCGAAGGCATAGGGCAGCGCCAGATCCACCGAGAGGTCGTTATAGGAATATGGCGCATATGCAGCGACGTCGCGGGTCAGCGCGAGACGCCCCTGCCATGACAATCCCGCGATCATCGGCAACGGACCCGAGCCTAAAGCGTAGCCGATCAATTGATTGCCGGTTTGCATGCTCGAGGTTGGATAGGCGGACGAGTTGCTAAATCGTCGATCGCGATATTCAACGCCGGGATCGAGTTCGATCGCAGCGGGGAGCTGAAGGCGCACCGAGGCGCCGCCGCCGACGGTGGCGAAATATTCGGCGTCGCCCAAGGTCACGGTATTGGCCAATGCGTAAGGATGGATCGACGTCACCGTCTGCGACCCCAGCCCCAGCCGCGGCCCGGTCGAGGCCTCGATCAGGCCGAGGTTCAAGTTGGTCAGTTTGAACTGGCGCGCATAATAGGCCGTCAAATCGGATTCCCAGCCATTGCCGGCCTGATCGCCAAAATCGTAGAAATGGTGGAGCGTGGTCAGTCCAAAGGCGTTCCAATCGGGCGTGCGCAAGAACTGGCTCGATAGAATCGCGTTCTGGCCGAGGGCCTGGACCACCTGGCTGCTGGGTCCCGCATTGCCGTTCGTCTGATGACGCAGGCCGAACTGAGCAAAAAGCGCGAATTGACTGTCGGAAACCGACCGATCGATCGCCGCGATGAATGTTGCGACCTCGTCACGAACATCCTGCGGCGTGTCCTTGGCCGCGACCGCCGCCGCGAAATAACTTCTCGCCATTTCGTAAGAGCGCAACTTGAAATAGAGCACGCCCAGCTCGAGCTTCACCCTCGGCAGGTTCGGATTGTAGAACAGCATGCGCTCCAGGGCGCCGATCGCCGCCTCATAATCGCCGAGCTTCGTCTCAATCTGTGAATAGCGGAAGGCCGCGTCGAGATCATTGGGCTTGACCAGCATGCGCTTGAACAGAAGGTCCGCTTCGGCGCGCTGGTCGGCCTCGCTCGGCTCCGGCGCGGTCTGGGCGATCGCGCAGGGCGAACCCAGCAGAAGCAGAATAAAGGCGAGCATCCCGGCTGTAAGAAAAGCAGGGCCGGGCGCTGGAACGCCCGCTTTCCGCGAAGCTTCGCGGTGCGGCGAGCCACCCCCCAAACGCCCAAGAGAAACAAACGCGGAGCCAAAAATGCGCATAATAGAGCGCCCCGGCCAACAATTAAGTAAAAATTAATACATACTACCAATGTCATTGCAAGCGTCTATCGGATTATTTGGCCATTGCTCGGTGCATTATTTTATTCCGACCCTGCGCCAATCCCGAGCGAGCGGGGTCATCCCAGCATCGACACGCCCGAAAACTTAGACATTTGCCCGACCCTCCTGGCGAGGAGGCGATTGATCGGTCCGGCGGCGATGCTCGCCTCTTCGCGGCGCCCGCAACCCTGGAAGAACTTAGGAGTTATGAACAAAAGGTAATGAGGACGTCTGGTTTTAGTCTTCGGATCTTAAGCCGGCTTTGACCCATGGTCGTGTAAAAATAGCAGGACGCAACGCTGCTCTTGTTGACTGGACCTTAGGGGGCCATCAGAGGCAACGTCAGGAGGCTTCCGTGAGACTCAGCCACAAACTCTGCGCTTTGGCCCTGACATTTGGCCTGTTCTCGGTTGGCACCATAGCGGCGGCGGCGTTTCTGCCGCTTGAGCAACTGGGGCAACCGCGAACGATAGCCCCCCTGGACGTTCATTCTTTTCATGCAGCCTGTTTAAGGCGCCCCTGCCGCTTTGACTTCGTGGTCTCGCCCAGCACCTAGTCGTCAGATACTTCACCTCCACGCAATTTGGAAGAAAGCACTAGAAAAATCTTATAAAAAGGGAGAAAACTGAAGCTGAACATTAAATCGGGTTGTCAGCTTCATGAGAGCGCCGTCGCGAAAAGCCGTTGCGCGCAAGTGGAGAGAGCTGCGCTTATATTTATTGGTTGTTACCCTGGCCTATATGTTGACTGCGCTCCTTGGGACCCTCTCGGGCTCTCTGCGCGTTAGTATTCAAAACCTGGTGTTCGACCAGTATCAGCGGTGGCAGCCGCGGGTCTATGACCCAGATCAGCCCGTCCGCATCGTCGACATTGATGATGAATCCATCCGCCGCGTTGGCCGATGGCCCTGGCCCCGTCAAAAAATGGCCGCCCTCGTTGATGCGCTGATCAAAGCTAACGCCGCCGAGATCAGTTTCGACGTTCTGTTTTCCGAAGAAGACCAGCTCAATATTCCCAAGGCGGGCTGCGACGCCCAGGCGGCGGCAGTCGCCAATCAGGATCGGGGCGGTTGCGATGAGCTAGTCGACGGCGACCTGGCGTTCGCCCGCGCCATCGCTACCCGCCCCGTAGTGCTTGGTAGCGTTTTTACACGAACCAAGCGCGGCGGTGGGGGCGCCATTCCCGCCAAAAGCGGATTTGCGATCGCCGGCGAAGCGCCGCTGCCGTATCTGGGCCATCTATCAGGTGTGCTCGCGCCGCGGCCTATACTCATGGAAAGCGCAGCCGGCATCGGTTTCATGAATTGGGAGCCCGACAGCGATCGCGTCATCCGGCGCGTGCCGCTGTTGCTCGACGTCAATGGCGAGCCCCAGCCAAGCATCGTCATCGAGTCGCTGCGCGTCGCACAGGGGGCTTCAAACTACCTCGTCAAGTCGACCAACGCCAGCGGGGACAGTGGCTTCGGCGCCAGCGTCGGCGTCAGCGCGATCAAGGTCGGCGATATCGTGATCCCGACCCAGCCTGCGGCCGACATTCGTGTCTATTTCGCCAATCCCGACGAACGCCGCAGCGTGCCGGCCTGGAAAGTATTCAGCCAGGGCGCCGACCTTTCCGATCTTGCAGGCAAGATCGTCATCGTCGGCGCCAGCGCCTCATTGCTCTCCGACGTGATCGCCACCCCGCTCAACGCTTCAACGCCGGGCGTCGAGGCGCATGCGCAATTGATCGAGCAAATTCTTGGCGGCGTAACGTTGCTTCGGCCCGACTGGGCGCCCGGGGCAGAAGCGCTGACAGGCGCGATGCTCACATTGGCCCTGATCGTCGCAATGCCCATCGTGCCTGTCATTTGGAGCGCGCTGCTGGGGGCCATAGCCGCCGGGGCCATGGCGTGGGCGAGTTGGCTCGCGTTCGCCCGCCACGGCGTGCTGCTTGATCCCATCACCCCGAGCTTCTCTTCCGGTCTTGTGTTCCTCGCAGGCGTCGTGACGCTGTTTAACCAGAAGCGACACCAGGTGAATGAGATTCGCTCCGCCTTCGGCCGCTTTGTCTCGCCCGCGGTCGTGGCGCGGCTGGCGGAGCACCCCGAAAATTTGCAGCTCGGCGGTCTGCAGCGTCCTCTGACCCTGATGTTCTGCGACATACGTTCCTTCACGACCCTTTCCGAGGGCCTTTCGGCAATCGAACTCACAACATTCCTGAACGAATACCTGACGCCGATGACCAATGTCGTCCTCAAGCAGATGGGAACAATCGACAAATATATGGGCGACGCCATCATGGCCTTCTGGAACGCTCCGTTGGACGATCCCGACCATGCCGTTCACGCCGTCCGCGCTGCGCTCGAAATGCGTGAAACGCTGGAGCGATTGAACGCTCAATGGGTCAAGTCCGCCGAAAAATCGGGCCACGACTTTCACCAGGTGAAATTCGGCGTGGGGCTCAATACCGGGGAGTGCTGCGTAGGCAATCTGGGCTCGACGTTGCGATTCGACTATTCGGCGATCGGCGATGAAGTGAACGTTGCTTCCCGACTCGAGGGATCGTCGAAATTCTTTGGCGTCGATATTGTTGCGAGCGAGGCGACTCGCGCGGAGGCGCCCGATTTCGCATGGCTCGAAATCGATCAGGTCCTGCTTAAGAACAAGACACGCCCCATCGGCGTCTTCGCCTTGGTGGGGCCGCCCAGTTACGCGGCCGGCGCGGCATTTCAGGAACTTGTCGCCCGGCATGGCGAAATGCTGGCGGCCTATCGGGCGCGCGAGTTCGCCAGGGCCGAGAAGATCGCCAAGGCCGCGGGAGGCCTGGCGCCCGATGATGTTGCGGGCCTCTACATCTTTTACCAGAGGCGGTTTGCCGAACTCGCCAAGGAGGATCTCGCCCGTTCATGGGCGCCCGTGATCGCTCTTGACGAGAAATAGCTTGCGCAATTGGGGCGCGAAAACCGCCGCGCTTTCGCCCGAGTTTCCGGGGGAGTGCATGAGCTGACGCCAGGGCGCGGCGAACTTCGCCGACCGGTGGCGACTGCGACGAGGATTGCAACGATCCGCGTCCCCTCGTGCGCCCCTAACCTATTTTCCTCGGCGAATGGACTGCTCGCCGCTTCAACGGACGCGTGTCCATCCCGCGCGCCCGACCCACATCGGCCCTCGGCCGTCGGCCTTGGTCTGCGCCTGCGCGGACGTGTGACAAACGCCACATCCATCCCGCCGGCGCGCCGCTAAGACACTGTGCAGGCGTCGGAACACGGAACTTCGGCGCGCAAAACAGGGGGCTGCGATGAGCAACATGTTCGACGAAGACGCCATCGAATCGGGATTTGGCGATGTGGACCTCCAAGCGATGGCCAGGCGGCAGCTTGTCGCATCGGTGGCGGTGGCTGCGGTGATTGGCGTTGCCGTGATTTTTATGGCGATGGCGCCGACTTCTCGCAACTATGCCGACATCGCAGTCCAGAAGTCTTCGGCTGTCCAGCAGCCGAGATTTGTGAACGGGGCCACTGACAGTGTCGCGGAAGCCAAGGCGCCGCGCCGGATCGAACTTCCCTGAAATCGCGATACGCCGTCTCTGGCGCAAACGCCGCGGCGTATCGGGTGGCGCGTTCTGAGATTCGGCAAGCGCCGGGTGTTGGTCGACAACCCCGGCCGTGCGTCAGGACTGGTCTCGGAGCAGAAGCGAGTGGCCGGGTATCCCCCGGCAATTCTAGCCGCGACGGCGCACCGGCGCCTGTTTAGACGACCCCGCCGAACTGTATGCTCCCCCAACGAAATTGACGGCCCGCAGCGGGTGATTCGACCTCGCCGCCGCTTGGTGCTTGACTGGCGTCCGGCGACGCGCAGAAAACTGCGCGATGTCCGGGGATGCCTTCACGGCCAATGGGGGGCTAGGGGATGGTCCGTGGTTCTGAGTCTTTGGGGCGTGCGCCCCTATTGGCTTCGCTGAGCGCTGAGGAAGTTCGCGCGACCGATGCGCGTTGCCAATGGCGGAAAGTCGCTGCCGGTGAATGGGTAATCGACTATCAGTCAGAGGGGACGGACGTCTTCTTCGTGATGAACGGACACGCGCGCGTCGTGATCGGAACGTCTGGACGAGAGATCATTCTTCACGATATCTACGATGGTGAATATTTCGGTGAATTGTCGGCGCTCGATGGCAGGCCTCGATCCGCGGGCATACTCGCAATTACGGATACCGTGGTTGCACGCATGTCCTCTTCGATATTTCGCGAGCTCATCCACCGCCATCCAAATGTTTGCGATCAGATTCTCGCCACGCTCGTCGCAAAAGTCCGCACCCTCGACAATCGGACGACCGAACAGGCGCATTTCGACGTGCGCGAACGCCTTTGCGCGGAACTGCTTCGACTGTCGCGAAGGGTCGCGGATGGCCGTGTCATCATTTCTCCGCCCCCGACGCATGCGGAGCTCGCCGCGCGCATCAGCACGCACCGCGAGGCGGTAACCAAACTGCTGAATGCAATCGAACGCGAAGGCGTCATCTCGCGAACACGAGCCGCGATCGACTTGCTGAAAGTGGAACGCCTCCATGAGATCGTCGCCAAGGCGGCCGCGGGCTGAGCGCTAGATAGAGCCCGCCGCTTTCTATCGGAACCGCTTCGCTGTCATTGCGAGCGGTAGCGAAGCAATCCAGACGAAGGCTTTCAGAAGCTTAGTCTGGATTGCTTCGTCGCTTCGCTCCCTCGCAATGACGGCGAGCGTTTCATGGCGCGACCCTATCCTTTAGCATAAGACCGCGGCGCCTGTTTCAACCGAGCTTCGACCCGTTTGTGGTTAAGTAGATCGAATAGAGCGACGTCGTTCCGCAAATGAACAAGCGATTGAGCTTGAAACCGCCAAAGGTGACGTTGGCGACCATTTCGGGAATGAGAATCTTCCCGATCAGCGTGCCGTCTTTGTCATAGCAATGGACCCCTTCGCCCGTGCTGGTCCAGATGCGACCCTTCCAGTCGACGCGAAAACCGTCGAAGAGGCCGGATGTCGATTCGGCGAAGATTTCCCCGCCCTTGAGACTTTTGCCGTTTGCCGCCACCGTGAAGCGGCGGATGTGGCGCGGCCCATTTTCCTGATGCGTCGCCCCGGTATCGGCTACATAGAGAAACTTCTCATCCGGCGAGAAAGCGAGGCCGTTCGGCCGCACCATGTCGCTCACCACGCGGGTGACGTCGCCGCTTTTGGGATCGATGCGATAGACATGGCAGCCATCGATTTCCTGTGGCGCCCGGTCGCCTTCATAGTCCGTGTCGATGCCATAGGCGGGATCGGTGAACCAGATGGAATCGTCGGATTTGACGACGGCGTCGTTGGGCGAATTGAGACGCTTGCCGTCCCACTTGTCGGCGATGACTGCGATCGACCCATCGATCTCGGTGCGCGTGACGCGTCGCGTCAGGTGCTCGCAAGTGACGAGCCGACCTTGGTTGTCGACCGTATTGCCATTCGAATTGTTCGAGCGCTCGCGAAAGACCGAAACCTCGCCGCTGGGTTCGACGAGCCGCATCATGCGATTGTTCGGGATATCAGACCAGACGAGATAGCGGCCGGCGGAAAACCAGGCGGGACCTTCCGCCCACCGGGCGCCGGTCCACAGGCGCTCGACGCGTACATGGCCCGCGAAGCAAGCGTTAAAGCGCGGATCGAGGACGACGATCGCGGTCCCCTCAACTTGACCATACCACATCACACATTCCCCCCTTCATTTTGAACCCATCTGATCTTCGCCACCTACCAGAATGCCGGCATGCGCGTCTATGAAATCCGCGATCAGTTTCGTCCCGTCGAAGTCCAAGAAACTGATCGACCCCCGCCCCAACCGGTCCGCAGCGCTGCATTCGGTCAATGCGTTCGTCGACAGAAACGGTCTTTGTTATGGCGCCGACTGGAGCGGCGCCGGTCTCTTCATCGTGGAATATGGCGGCTGAGCGGTCACTCCGCCGCATTCATGCGCGGCGCCGCTCTGGCATCGACCCGCGCGAGGCGCTCAAGCAGAAAATCGACCTCTGCCTTGGCGCGCGCCGACAGTCCGGCGGCTGGCGCGCGCTGAGCGTCGAAAGCGATGGCGCCGCGTCGTTGCAGCACATATTTGCGCACCGCCAGACCGACGCCCGCCTGCTGTTCATAGCGCAGGAGCGGCAGATGCGCGTCGAACAGGTCATGCGCCTTCTGGCGCTCGCCGGCCCGGGAAAGACGAACGACATCGACGAGCATATCTGGAAAGGCATAGCCGGTCATGGCGCCGTCGGCGCCGCGCTCCATCTCGAAATCAAGAAACAGGCCGCCGTTGCCACATAGGATGGAAATCGGCCGCATCGAGCCTTCCGCCTGGAAAGATCGCAATGCCGAAATTTTCTCGAGGCCGGGCCAGTCCTCGTGCTTGAGCATAACGCAGGAAGGCAGCTCCCGCACGATTTCGCGGATTACACGCGGCGTCATCACCACCTGGAAGGTCAGCGGATAATCCTGGATGACGAACGGAATGTCTTCGCCGATCGCCGCCGCCGCCAGCCGGTAATAGCCGATGATCTGCTCGTCAGCGCGCAGGTTCGAAGGCGGCGCAATCATGACGCCGGCGGCGCCGATCTCCATCGCGCCGCGCGCCAAGGCCCGCATCGCGGCGAACCCCGGCGCCGAAACGCCGACGATGATCGGCAACGCGCCCGCCTTGGCGACGACCTGCCGAGTCAGCGCGAGCGCTTCCTCGCCATCGAGCTTAGGGGCCTCGCCCATGACGCCGAGAATCGTCAGTCCGGTGACGCCGCAGCCGATGTAGAAATCCATCATGCGGTCGACCGAGGCACGATCGATATTGCCGGCCGGATCGAAGGGCGTCGCCGCGATCGCATAGACGCCGGCGGCCGTTTCATTGAGCTTCATAGGTTCCAAATTCCTGTGCTGCGCGCTACTTCTTTTCCGCCGCTCTCGCCTCGTAACGCGCCCGTGTGGCGGCGTCGGGCGGATAGAGACCTGGCAAGGGAACGCCTCTGGCGACTTCCGACATGATCCAGTCTTCCAGCCGCTCCTGCTCCGGGCCAGCCGTCGCCACATGTTCGGCATGGGCGGCCGGGACGACAACGGCGCCGTCCTGATCGGCGACGATGAGATCGTCGGGATAGATTGCGACGCCGCCGCAACCGATCGGCTGTTGCCAGCCTTCAAAGATCAGGCCGGCGACCGACGGCGACGCGGCCGTCCCCTGCGACCATATCGGCAGACCGGTGGCGCGCACGCCGGCGATGTCGCGCACCACGCCGTCCGTGATCAGGCCCGCGACGCCGCGCTTGGCCATGCGCGCGCAGAGGATGTCGCCGAAGATGCCGGCGTCGACAATTCCCAGCGCGCCGACGACGACCATGCAGCCGGCCGGCATTTCCTCGATCGCCGCGCGGGTCGAGCGCGGCGAAGACCATGCATCCGGCGTCGCCAGATCTTCGCGGGCGGGAATGAAGCGCAAAGTGAAAGCGGGCCCTACGAGACGGGCCTGTCCTTCGCGCTGCGCGCGCGGACCACGCATCCAGATGTTGCGCAATCCCTTCTTCAGCAAAATCGTCGTGATCGACGCTGTCGAGACGCCCTTCAAGGCCGCAATGATTGCTTCTCTATCCATCGAACTTCCTATTCCCGGCGAATGCGTGCGCAACTTTTGAATTAGCGGACCGCGATCGACGCGAAAAGGGCCCGCCGGGCCGGACAAGTCTGAGCGTAGGCCGGCTCGGAGCGGCGAATATTATTGAGTTTACGCCGCCGATTCGAGCATTATCAGAGGCTTGCAGGTCGATTTAGTTTCGCGTCGCGTTTGCATCGGAATCGCGGCGGTCCGGGCGCATAGTTGCGAGGGGAAGCCTCGCCACAGAATATTCCGCTAACAAGAATGCTTCAACGTTTTGTTTTGAAAATGTGAATTTTGTCGCAGGCCATGCTCGGCGTCGATCCTCCGAATGTCGCGCAAGCAAATTGGGTCGTCGCGGGTCTGGCCCGGCAGATCGCCTTCTCCCATCAAACCGCGCCGCGCGTCGCTCCCCGCGCTGGACAGTTCCGCCTCGCCTGCTCATTGTGCGCGCCTTTGGCTCGAAAGGTGGGATCTCGATGACTTCTGGCGTCATGGCGGCGGTTCTTTTCGCGGCGGCCCTCCATGCGCTCTGGAACTCGATCGTCAAAAGCGGCGACGACAAGTTCGCCGCCGCGGCGGTTGTCTGTCTCTGGTGCGGACTGATCGCCCTTGGGGCGGCCCTGCTGCAGCCAATGCCGGCGCCTCAATCCTGGCCTTTCGTCGGGGCTTCGGCAGTGACCCATGTCGTCTATTTCCTGCTTGTCGGAAGGCTCTACCGCAATGCCGACCTGTCGGCGGCCTATCCGATCATGCGCGGCGCGGCGCCGTTGATGACCGCCATCGGCGCGTGGCTCTATCTTGGCGAAGGCCTCGGGCTCGCCGGTTCGGGCGGCGTCGCATTGCTGATCGGCGGTGTGTTCTGGATGGCGGTCGAGGGGGTCAGGCGCGGCGGCGTCGATCGGGCCGCGCTGATCGCGGCGCTGGCCAATTCAGCTGTTATCGCGCTTTATTCGCTGATCGACGGCGCCGGCGCCCGCCTGTCCGGACATGCCTTCGCCTATAATGCCTGGGCGGATGCGCTCACCGCGATCCTGTTCGCGCCTCTCATCCTGCGGCTGCGTGGCCGTGCTTTCGCCTCCGTCGTCATTCGCCAATGGCGGCGCGGACTGGCCGGCGGCGCCGCGGCGTTTTTCGCCTATGCGATCGTGGTCTGGGCGATGACCCAGGCGCCGATCGGACTCGTCGCGGCGCTGCGCGAGACTTCTGTAATTTTCGCCGCCGCGATCGGCGCGCTTGTCCTGCACGAAAAATTCAAGGCGCCGCGCTACGCCGCCGCCGCTTTCATCGCGGCGGGCATCATTGTTCTGCGTCTTGGCTGAATCGCGTCAGCGATCGGTGGCGCGCCGTCCAACAAGACGAAGAGTATTGGCCTTGCTAAGGGACCGAATTAGCAGCTTGCCAAACTATGAATTTCGCGATTAAGTTTTGCGGCTTTTTCTGGGCGCCAGTGATTTTGCAGAGAAATGCAAAGGCGCGTCTGGCGGCGTGGGGGTACTTGTGATGAGTATCGGTCTGTGGCGTTTTGCGCTGGCGACGTTGCTTGTTCTATCGGGCGCCGGTTGCGCCTACAACGATCGCGTCGACAATCGCGTCGCGCGTTACGACATTGCCGCGGAAAAAGCGCGCGATGAAATGATCCTCACCAATATCATCAGGGCGAGCATGGCCGAGCCGCTCGCATTCGTCCAACTGGGCCAGGTCACTGGGGTGAATACAGTCTCGGCGACGATAGGCCTGCCGTCGATCACGTTCGGTCCCGCCCCAACCAAAGCCGTCAACGCCCTGCAATCGCAAACCATATTTGGCGCCGACGCGGGAACCTCCGGTTTCGCCCCGAATTCCGGGACGATCAGCGGATCGACGACGTTCAACGTGACGCCGTCGGAAAGCAAGGATTTCTATCTCGGCCTGCTGACGACGGTGGAGCCAGATACTTTGGCTTTCTTCGCCCAGCAAGGCATCGCCCGCGAGCTGTTGTTCTATCTGTTCACCGATAAGATCATCGAGAGCAAGGGCGGCGTGGTGACGCAGTTTCGCAATGATCCGCTCGATCCGAAATTTCCGCAATTCCAGTATTATGTCGCGCTGGCCATGAAATACGGGCTCTCTTCGGAGCAGGCGCCGGGACAGAAAGCCGCGCCGCCGCCCAGGCCGAAGAAAGGCGACGACGACAAGGCGGCCGACACGCCCCCGCCGCCGCCCAAATGGCGACTTTGTTTCGATCGAAGCGCCTGGGAGACTGGCGCCCCGGCCGCCGGCAACATGCCGATGTGCGGCGCCAAGGAAAAGCTCGCCGACGAGCGCATGGTGACGTTCCGCGATAAAAGCGGCGTGCAGGTCAAGCTGCAGGTGCTGCCGCGTTCGACTTTCGCCATCTTCCAGTTTCTCGGCCATATCGTCGCCGCCGAAGTCGCCGCCGAGCAAACCGGTCACGTCAAACTCAGGAGCACTGAGGCGATCGGTCAGCCGCCGCTCGCGGATGACGAGCTTTTCGACGTCGAAGACGGCCCCAGAGGCGGCTGTTTTCTTGACGTGAACTATTCGGGTCGGGACTATTGCGTCCCTGAAAATGGCGCGCGCAACACCAAACGCATTCTTGGCCTGCTCGCCCAATTGATTGCGCTCAGCACATCCCTGGGCGGCATTCCAATTACGCCACAAGTGCAAATCATCCGCTGAGGGTCAGCTCCGGGCTGCGCGGCGATCTCAGGGCCGCGCTGTCGCCCAGTCCGCTTCGCGCACCTGGACCTGCGCGGCGCGCTTGCCCAGATCCTCCAACATCTGCATCGCGCTGGGATCGTCGAACCGGCGCAGCAGTATGAGGATCGGCTCTGAAACATCCGAGCCGAGCGTGTTCTTCAACCAAGCCGGTTCGAGCTTCAGATCGTAGCGCAGGAAGCGGAAGAGAGGACCGGTCGGCGCCGGCACGAGAGCGAGATCGCCGGTCTCTTCATTGATCGGCCATGACAACGCGCTTTCGCCGAACCACGACATCAAGGTCAAGATGAGCTGTTGATTGTCGCCGATCTGTTGGACCATGGCGCGCAAGGCGAGAGTGGCCGAAGGGGCGCGCCGCAATACGCCCGCTTTCGAGCGGTCGCGATAAGTGCCCGCGCCGATGGAAACGATGGTCAGTTTGTCGGGGCCGGTCGCCCAGCCGAGCTTATGGCCGGGAAGAATCGCGGCGAGCAGCAGCGACAAGGAGGGATTGTTATGCGGCGTGAGGCCGCCGTCGACGAACAGGCCGACTTCGCCCGGCGCGATCTCGATCTCCTGCGGATCGAAAAAGTGCGGCGCAGCGGTGCTGGCGCGCACGACGCTCGCTAGCGAATAATGGCGATTGCCGATGAAGGAGCGATCCGCTGGCGTGTCCCAATAGATGGAACGGGAATTGTTCATCAACGTCCAGGCGCTACCGGTGTCGATGCGTTTGAGCATGACGCCGAGGCCGGTCTGCAGATCGGTCGAATCCAGCTTGCGTGAACCGATGATCTCTTCAAGCTCATGCGCCAACGCCCTGGCGTCGAACTTTGCCTGCCAGCCGGGAAGCCGCAGCTTCGGCCGCCTGAAGACGCGCGGTCCGAGTCTGAAATAGAAGTCGCGGATTTCGGCGGCTTTGTAACCGAGCGCGAGCGCGGTCGCGATGATCGCCCCGGTCGAGGTGCCGCCGATCAGATCGAAATGATCGCATAGCCGCACCGGCTGGCCATATTGGCTTTCGAGAATGCGCTCGATCCGCTCGAGAAACGCCAACGCGACGACGCCGCGCACGCCGCCGCCGTCGATCGCCAGAATGCGTTTGGGGCCGGGCGCGAAAAGATGGCGGTCGCGCGGCAGGAGTTCGGAAGAGGTCGGCGCTTCGTCGCTCATCGCAAGCTGGCTCCGATAGATCAGACAACGCCCAATGAATCAGACAACGCCCACCACGCGTTCCCACCGCATCACATCCTCGCCCATAATATTGGCGGCGCGCAAGGCTGCCGCGCGGGCGAGCGCGGCGGAGGGGGGGATATCGGCCAGTTCGCGCGCGAGCCGTCTGAGACCGGCGGCGATGCGGCCCGAGCGCTGCGCCTGGCGCGTTACGTCGAGTTGGCCCCGCAGCCCGTCGAGCGCGGCATAAAGTCCTGGCGCCGCGCTGAGGGCGAGGCTGAGCGAGGACGTCAGCGGTATCGTCCAGCTCCCCCTGCCCGTCAGCGCGAGAACGGCGAAGACGAAACCAACCGCGACCGTCGAAAAAAGCGCGATTGTCGCTGCCCGTTTCAATCGGGCGTCGAGGCGGCGAAACCGACGAAAGGCGCTGTGGTGATAGGCAATCTGATCGCCTATTTCGATCCTGCGCAAATGGTCGAGCGTATCCGACGCTGATTCCTCCCGCACAGCGCCGGTGGGCGGCGCGGAACGGATGGCGCGCTGCAGGCGCCAGTCGAGCCAATCGTTCGAATGTGCGCCCGGAAACGGCGCGCCGGCAAGCGTGCACAGTCGAGCAATGCGCGCGGCCTCGGCGAGGCGGCGGTATTCGACCCACTTTTCCCGCCATCGGCGATGCGTGGCGAACCAGCGGTCGGCGAAAATCATCCCCGTCGCGAACACCTGGATGGGAACGGTCACCACCACCAGCCATGGAAACAGCGTGCCGACCAGGCCCGACATGACGCTGCCGAGCAGAAGCATGAAGGCGCGGGTCGCCAGAGTGCTGCGCCAGCGTTGGCCATAGGCGAGCGCCTGGGCGTCGGCGCGCTGGTATTCGGCCCGCAACGCCGCGATCGTCGCCGCACAGGCAGGACCTGCCTTTTGCGCAAGCGTCGCGGCCGCCTCCCAGGAATGGTCGGGCGCGGCGGCGGAAGGCGCTTTCTCGCCAATCAGGCGCAGGAGAACGTCATAGGCATACCGCCGCGGCGCGGCGCCCATGTCCTCGCTCTGATAATCGCGCAGTTTTGTCGCTTCGCGAAACGTGCGCGGCGGCGAAAGAAGCGCCCGCGCGATGTCGGACGGCGAAGCCGCTCCTTTGGGCAGCGACCAACGCCGAACGCCGGGCAATAGCGACGAATCCCCGTCGGCGATCTCGAACACGCGGTCTCCGCCCTCCGACGACGTCGATAGAACGGGCAGGGTGGCGGGAAGCTTCGCGGCGGCCGCTGAAAACGCGAATGCGAGATCGCATTGTTCGGCGCCTGATTCCGGCGTCAGGGCGAAGGGCGTTGGAATCAGGCCGCGGCGCAAAGCCGCCTCGGCGACGTCGGCGGGAAGCGGCGTCGCCGCGCTATGCACCAGGCGCGCCGCGCCCGCCCCCTCGTAAAATTCCGGCCACAGGCGGGACGCCGATTTCGCCGCTTCGACGATGAGTTCGAAGGCGCGGGCGACGATGTCAGGTTCAGGCGCGGCGGCGCCGCCGATCCATAGTGCGTTCAAAGCGGCGCCGACCTTCGCTTCGCCGGGAACCGTGACCGCGGGCGCCGAATTCGCGTCGCTCATGAAAGCTCCGATGCAGAGTCGCGTCGGGGATTGATCGCATGCGCCTTGCGCCAGGTCCGGCAGAACCGGATCCGTCTGTTCCGCGCGCGGTTCCAACCCCCGCCGCAAATTCAATACGACTCTCCCGCCGCCGTCCACGCCAAAAAGCGCGCATCCTGACAAGTCGGCGAGAGAGAGCTGTGCTATGATGGGTTCTCGCATCATCGGCTTGACACTCCCATGCAACAATTGCCTCCCAGACCGTCGTTTGCTTTGACGCTGGGCGTCTCGGGGCATCGTCCGAGCCGCGACCAGAAACCTGGAGCTGGCGAGGAAAGCTCAGGTCCGGAATTTCGCGCCGACAAGGTGCGTGAGGGAATCGACAATTTCCTGGGGCAGCTCACGGAAGCGGTCGACGATCTCGGCGAGGCCGCGAACGAATGGTTCGATAGCGCGCCGCCAGTGATCGCGATGGTGTCGTCGCTCGCCGAAGGGTCAGACCGCATCGCCGCTGAGGCCGGTCTGGCCAGAGGACTGCCGCTCGATGTCGTGCTGCCCTGCGCGCGCGCGATTTATGAACAAACATTCGCCGGCGATAGCTCGCGCGCGGAATTCGAAACGCTTCTCGATAAAGCGCGCGCCCGCCTGATCCTGCCGTTGCCGAGCGGGCCCGACGCCGACCGCGAGGCGCAACTTGCCCAAGCTTACGAATCGGCGGGCCTGACCATGCTCGCCCAGGCCGACATCCTCATCGCGGTATGGGATGGCGAACCGGCCAGAGGGCGCGGCGGCACAGGCGACATTGTCGACGACGCGGCGCGGCAAGGCACGCCTATCGTCGTCATCGACCCTTCCGAAGGAACGACGCGCCTGCTTTGGCCTGGCGCCGGCCCGTTCGCATTGCCCGCCAAGCGCGCGCGCGATCTGCCAGTCGCGACGATCGACAAGGACGCCCTCACCCAGATCATCCGCGGACTTGTCCTCCCCCCGGAATCAGAACACGAAAGAGCCGGTCTGGAAATGTTTCTGGCGACGCGCGCGGAAATGGATGGCGCGCAGGGGCCGGCGCGTTCGGCCGCGCTCGAAGTCATGCGCGCCCGTCCCAGCGCCGCTTTGGACTCCAATCGCCATGCGGCGACGCGCCTGTTCGAGGGCTTCGCCGCCGCCGAACAAGTCGCCCAGCATAATGCGCGCGCCTTCCGCACCGCCTTCGTCTGCAATTTCTTCATCGGCGCGATCGCCGCGGGTTTGATCAGCCTGTCGATCCTCCTGAACGATTGGCATCATTGGTTCGTCGGCGCCGAATTGGTGTTGGTGTTGGGCGTCGCCGGCTCGACCTTCTGGGCGGTCCACAAGAAGTGGCACCGGCGCTGGTTCGAGGCGCGCGAAGTCGCCGAGCGGCTGCGCGTCGCCGAAACCTTCTGGATGCTCGGCGTCTGGCCGCATAATCTGACGCCGGCGCAGCCATCGTGGTCGGGCTGGTATGCACGCGCGATTCTGCGGGCGCAGCCCTTGTTCTCAGGCGATCTTGCCGAACTCCTCGCCAGCGCCCGCCAGACGCTCGCCGCCCTCCTCGAAGATCAGCGGCGCTATCACGCGGTCAATGCGGCAAGGCTCGCGCGGCTCGACCTCGGGCTGGAATTGGCCGGATTGTTTTTCCTCGGCCTTTCGGTCGTCAACGGACTGGCCTTCCTCTACGCCAAATGGACCGCGTCGCCGCGCCTGCCGGAATGGAGCACTTACAATCTGGCGCTCGCGATCGTGCTTCCGGCGATCGCGGCGGCGATCTATGGCGTCAGGCTGTTTGGCGATTTTGAGGATATCGTGCGCCGCTCGCGACGCACCGGCCGCGCCCTCCAGGCGCTCCAACCGCTGCTCGACAAGGATACGGGCGATCTCCTGACATTGCGTGCGCGCGCGGGGCAGGCCGCGACTGCGATGCTCTCCGATCTCGAGGCCTGGCGCGTCGCGGTCGAGAGCCGTTATCTCTCCGCTGCCTGAGTCGGCGGCTACTGGCTCATCTCATCGAGCGCCTGTTGCATCGGCGCCGGCGAAACCCTGACGAGACCGATGAAAGGCTGTTCCGTATCGAAAATCAGATTGAGCGCGAGACAAACCGAAAACGCGCCGACGAGCATGGCGGCGACGACCGTTCTATTGAACGGCGCGAACAAAGCATGGCTGAGATACAACATGCTGAGCCAGAAGGTGAGCGCGACAAAGAACGGACGCGGCGTCCGATCGCCGTGCTGGGCGACAAGCAGGCGGCTCGTCCGCTTCAATTCGCCGACAAGCTGCAAGGCGTTGCTCCTGGCCTCGCGTTCCTCCTCCGCCTGAGGCGCGAAGGCCCGCAACTTTTGCTGGATGTCGTCGAGTTCATGGACGGTTTCAGGATCATGCATCGCTGGCGCCTCGTTACGGTGGGCCGGCCAGGTCAGCGCTATTTTACGCATCGTGAAGGCGCGCAGCAGCGCACGCGGCTCCTTCAATTCCTGCCCGAAATGAGCAAGCTCCCGGTCAAGCAGGGTGAGGTTGGCGGCGAATTGTCCGACCTCGCCGCTTCGCGTATCAAAATTCGTCTTGGCCCCGGCGATCAACAGACTGAGGACAAGGGCGGACAGGATGCCCACGACATTCATCACCCCGCCGACTGTCCTCTGAGTGGCTTCGGTGCGACTGTCCTCCGGCAGGCGGCTTTGAAGAACGAAGCCGATGGCGGCGCCGACGACGATACAGAAGAACGCGACGAGACCCAGTCCGGTGAACATTTGGCGTCCGATCAAGCTTTGGCTGCGGGGCGAACCATAGCGTGGAAGCGCGCTTCCCCGCTAGACGAACGCGATGGCGACGCTGGCTCCCGGCGGGGCGCCGCCGCGCCGTTTCGACAGCGGTCCGAAAAAAATAGTAGGGATGTCGAATCCCGGCGGCGCCGAGCGACAAGCAGCATTCGCAGCGCCAACAGAGGAGCCCGCATGCGCTATCATTGCATGATCTTTTTCGACCCCCGGAAAGTCTTCAACGACAGCCCCGAATCCAACGCCGTCCTCGCTGAAATCGGACCCCATGAGGCTGAACTCAAGGCCAGCGGCCATTTCGTGACGAGCGAGCCGCTGAACCTTCCCAGGGAGGCGGTGACCGTACGCGTGCGCGACGGCAAGACGTCAAAGATCGACGGTCCTTTCATGGAAACGAGGGAGATGCTCGGCGGCCTGGTGGTGATCGAGGCGCGCGACCTCGACGAAGCCGTGCGTGTCGCCGCGGGCATGCCCTTCGCCAGGCTCGGCGCGATCGAGGTGCGGCCGGCGATCGACTACAGCAAGCCGCGTCCGAAACTATGAGCGCGGCCGGCGCGCGTAACGCTTTGGAGGCGGCTTACCGCACCGAGGCGCGGCGCGTGCTGGCGACGCTGATCCGGCTGCTCGGCGGTTTCGAGACCGCCGAAGAGGCGCTGCACGAGGCCTTCGCCGCCGCGGCGGAGCAATGGCCGCGCGAGGGCGTTCCGGCCAATCCCTATGCCTGGCTGGTCTCCGCCGGCCGTTTCAAAACGATCGACCGCTGGCGCCGGCAGACGCGATTGGCCGGCGCGCTGCCGGAACTGGCGGCTTTGGTCGAGGACGCGCCGGAGCCGACGATGTCCGAAGACATCGAGGACGACGAACTCAGGCTGATCTTCACCTGCTGCCATCCAGCTTTGGCGCCGGACGCGCGCATCGCGCTCACTTTGCGCGAAGTCGGCGGGTTGACCACCGAAGAGATCGCGCGCGCCTATCTGGCGCCGGCGCCGACCATCGCCCAGCGGATAGTCCGCGCCAAGGCGAAAATCCGCGACGCCGCGATCCCCTACGAGACGCCGGCGCGCGCCGATCTGCCGGCGCGACTCGAAAGCGTCCTGCAGGTGATCTATCTGATCTTCAACGAAGGCTATGCCGCGACCGACGGGCCGCATCTGACGCGCGCCGATCTTAGCGCCGAGGCGATCCGGCTCGGCCGGCTGGTCGTCGCGCTGCTCGACGAGCCCGAAGCGCTCGGCCTGCTCGCCCTGATGCTGTTGCACGAGGCGCGACGCACGGCGCGCGTCGACGCATCGGGCGATCTCGTTCTATTGGAGGACCAGGACCGCGCGCTCTGGAACCGCGTGGGGATCGCCGAGGCGCAGAGCCTGATCGAGCGGGCGCTCGCCTCGCGCCGCATCGGGCCTTATGTCCTGCAAGCGGCGATTGTCGCCGTTCACGCCGATGCGCCGAGCGCCGGACAAACCGATTGGGCTGAAATCGTCGCGCTCTACGATGTGCTGCTGCGGATCGAGCCCTCGCCCGTCGTGGCGCTGAACCGCGCGGCGGCGCTGGGCATGCGCGACGGGCCGAAGGCGGGGCTCGCATCTATCGAGGCCGCGATGGGCGACGGCCAACTCGACGATTACGCGCTCGCCCATTCCGCCCGCGCCGACATGCAGCGCCGGCTCGGCCTCGCCGAAGCGGCGTATGCCTCCTACCAACGCGCACTCGAACTGACGCGCCAGCACGCCGAGCGCCGGTTTCTGCAACGCCGGCTGGATCAACTGGCGGATGGCGCCGGCCGAGTTTGAGGAATGAAGAGTCGATATTTCCAGCTCGTTGCCCCGCTCAGGTCATGCCAGCGCGATATGACGGCATGGCCGGCCCATAGCCGCCAATCGGGACTGACCGGCCTTTGTGTTATTGTGCCTCCTGTGTGAGGGGCGCGATGGCCGAAACCCGCAAGATCGCTGCGATCCTGGCCGCCGACGTCGTCGGCTTCAGCCGTATGGCGAGCGCGGACGAGGACCGCACGCTCGCGCGGCTGAGGGCGCTGCGGGCCGACCTCATCGACCCCACCATCGACGGCCAGAACGGCCACGTATTCAAGCGCACCGGCGACGGCGCTCTGGTCGAGTTTCGCAGCGTGGTCGAAGCCGTGCGTTGCGCCATCACAATCCAGAACGCGATGATCGAGCGCAACGTCGGAACGCCGGCCGATCAGCGCATCGAGTTCCGCATCGGCATTCACCTCGGCGACGTCGTCGAGGAGAGCGACGGCGACTTGATGGGCGACGGCGTCAACATCGCCGCCCGATTGGAAGGCATCGCCGAGCCGGGCGCGATCTGCCTGTCCGAGGACGCCTATCGGCAGGTAAGCGGCCGGCTCGATATGGAGGTCACCGATCTCGGCCCGACGCAGCTCAAGAACATCGCAAGGCCCATCCGCACGTATTCATTGCAGGTCGGCGTGCGAGCGGTCGCTAAGGCCGCAATTGAGCCAAAGCCGTCAGAGCCTATGAAGCGATCCATCCTCGCGCCGCTCGTCGCTGGGATCGTCGCGGTCCTGTTGATCATGGGCGGAACATGGTATTTCCTCGCCGGAAACCGCCCCGCCCCCGTCGTCGCTTACGCGCCAGCGTCGCCCGAGCCCGCGCGCCTCTCCCTCGTCGTGCTGCCCTTCACAAACCTTTCCGGCGATCCCGACCAGGACTACTTCGCAGACGGCATAACTGAGAACCTCACGACCGACCTTTCGCGCATCCGCAACAGCTTCGTCATTGCGCGCAACACCGCCTTCACCTTCAAGGGCAAGGCCATCGATGCCAAGGAGATCGGCAAGGAACTCGGCGTGCATTACGTCCTCGAAGGTTCGGTGCAGCGCGACCGGGGGCGTCTGCGCGTCAACGTTCAATTGATCGACGCACAGTCCGGTGCGCACATTTGGGCGGATCGGTTCGAGGAGGATGTTGTGGACCTGTTCAAGCTGCAAGATCAAGTGGTGGCTCGGCTTACGAACAGTCTGGGCAACGAGTTGGTGAAGGCGGAGGCGCGAGGCGACCGGCGGATCGCCAACCTCGACGCCTTCGATCTCACCATGCGCGGACGTGCGTTGAGTTTTGAAACTACTCGGCGAGCGACAAGGGAAAACAACAATGCGGCTCGGGCCTTGTTTGAACAGGCGCTGGCAATCAACCCAGAAGAGGCGGGCGCGTTGGCGGGCGACGCAAGAACTTACATGATCGACAGGGTTTATGACTGGACAAACCCGGATATCGATTACGACGCCAAGATTGTCGGGCAGGCCGATCGCTCGATCGCGATCGACCCCAACGATCCACTTCCTTATTTTGCAAAAAGCTTTTACCTTTCGTTCGTGCTGCATCGTCCAGAAGAAGGGCTGCGAGCCGCCGATGCCGGCCTCGCTTTGAATCCCGGCTCCGCGTTCCTCTATTACGCAAGTGGCATGGGCAAAATCCAAGCCGGGATGTTCGCGCAGGCAAAATCCGACATATTGCATGCCATTCAACTCAGTCCTCGGGATCCGGGCTTGGGTCTTTGGCTA
>Ga0209006_10000152_pt1 | contig 74410 bp, 72 predicted proteins | sample JacPin_JW_Ref_O2_FD_188567 | JGI IMG/M metagenome (GOLD analysis project Ga0209006, IMG submission 188567) | Forest soil microbial communities from Algoma, Ontario, Canada - Jack Pine, Ontario site 1_JW_Ref_O2 (SPAdes) (version 2) | ecosystem: Environmental > Terrestrial > Soil > Boreal... | reverse complement strand
GTGGAGCTAGTCGGGATCGAACCGACGACCTCATCGTTGCGAACGATGCGCTCTCCCAGCTGAGCTATAGCCCCACGGTGCGGGTTTGACGCGTTTTTTTATTTTATCAGCGTTCTCCGATCTGCACCAAGAATGCGCCCGCGTACCGGAGTGCATTTCCCTGCGCAGAACCCCTTGACGAAAGCACTCCCCGTGCGTCTAACATTAATTAGAAATTAGAGCGCGATTAGAGCAGTCGGCCCGCGTGTAGGAGTTGGCCAGTATGTTTGCGCAATTCGGTGCAAGCACATCACAAAAGAGGAAGATTCTGTGGGGTTCGCTAGGCGCGCACGGGCTGCTGCTCGCGTGGCTGCTGCACGCGCCGGAGCCTCAACTCTTGATGCCCCAATCGATTGCGCTGGGCCGCGGCGGCAACTCCATCTCGCATCTTTACTGGCCTTCCAAAACGCCGGACGACAGCAAGTTCAGTTCTCCCGAGAGCGCCACTCAGGTCTATCGCAAGCAGCGCATGGGCCACGAGAAACTGATTCTGAAGGAGAATACTCAGCTGGCGAAGATGACGCCTCCGCCGCTTACACTGTCTCCCTCGGGCGCCGAGGATCAGTCGAAAACGTCGACCGTCTCGAATCAAGGCCACGGCACTCCCGCGGGACTTCCCTATGGCACGCTGATCCACGGGCCGCGCTTCGGCGACGAAATTCGTCCCGCGCTTCCCGTCACGATGCCCGATCCGGTTTACTATCCCTGGGAACTACAAGACTACGAAGGCAACGTGGTGGTCGAAGTCACGATTGACCAGCTCGGCCAGATTGTTAGTAAAACTGTTCTGCAGAGTATGGGTCCCAAACTCGACGAAAAGGCTTTGGCGGCACTCGAAAACTGGCGCTTCCGTCCTGCCACGCGCAATGGAGCTCCCATCGCTTCCAAGCAGGATTGCATTTTTCACTTCCGCGCGCGAGGTTAAACCTGAGTCAGGTTAGTCTTGGGGCAATTCAACTCCTCGGTTGAATGCTTGGCACTTCCATTTTGCAAACTCCCCTAATTCCTATCCGACAGGCAAACGGCACTGCTACGCTCTTCGCCGCAAAATTTTTTTGACAAAACTTCACAACTTCCGAGAAGGCCGTGGGTTCAGACAAACCGAGAGCCAATGACTCTCAGCGACTTAGCAATTAGCTATTGAGCGGCGCTCATCGTCATCAATGCTGGCTATTGGGCCAATAGCCACCTCCACCCCTTTTTGGAGATCATCATGAAAAAAATTGTTCGACTCACTTTCGGACTGGCCCTCCTTTGCGCCGCATTGAGCACGGCCATGTTCGCGTCCTCCATTTACTTTGTGCAGGGTGTCCCGGGGCGTGACTACGCCGCCGCCACAGACCCCGCGTTCCCGCTCGACATTCTGCTGAACGACGGGGTCTGCTATGTGCACGGCTTGGCCTTCGGATCGATCAGCGGACCACTTACGCTCGCGCCCGGCAGCTACGATGTGAAAGTCAGCATCGCAGATTCGCTGGCGCCGTGCACCAATACTCCGCTGGTCGACAGCACCGTCACGATCGCGGCGGAAAGCGATTATTCTGCCGTGATCTCACTCAACAGCTCGGGCACTCCGACACTCTCCACCTTCACCAACAACCTGACTGAGATCACGCCGAATACTGCGCGAGTGTTGTTCGCGCAGACCACCGACGCAGCCTCGGTCCAAGTGATCTTCGAGAATACTGCCTCGAAGAAGCTGTACACCTACACGGTGAAAGCGGGCAGCCTGCTCGACATTACTCTGCCTGCGGGAGCCTATACGGTTGAGGTGAATAACGGCACAACGGTGCTCGTCGGCTCGACCGATTTGCGCCTCTATTCGCTATCGGCCAATTTGCTGTTCGCGATCGGCGAGGCCAAGAACGGCAGCGTTGTGCTCGAAACGAAGACGTTGCGCGACGTCACTTAGCTTTTCGAGACCCGCGCTTCGAACCACGAAATGAAAAGGGCTGCGGCTTTGGGCGGCCCTTTTGCATTCGATATCCTGAGCGAAAAGAACCGTGGCCACCCCTCCTCGCAGCCCGCGCCGCCCATCCTGGGCAGAGAGGCACCACCGGCGAATCGGGATCATCCTGACTCTCGCGGGGCTGCTCGCCATCGGTGCAATCAATTTTGCGGGCGTCAAAGGCGGCGCCGCAATGACTGCCGGCTTGGTTGCGGCTCTTGTCTTACTCTTTGGGCGTGGGTTCCTGTGGAACCGCGGCGCACTCTTCCCGCCTTCCGAGATCAATCGCCGGAACCGTTGGAAGTATTTAATTCTCGCCGCCGTTCTGTGGGGCGCTCTGTTTCTGATCTGGTCGTACCGGATCCATCCCGCTGTGAAATAGAGCGGCAGAGATATCGGAGAGGCGAACGTTGAGCTTTCCGCCGGCCGTAGCCGATATAATGTTTGAGTGAGCACCACGGTTCGCCAGATCGCCTCCGCCGACTTCCCCACGCGCTGGGGCAAGTTTCGCATTTACGGATTTCGCGCCGAATCCGGTTCCGACGGGAATCGCCGCGTCGAGGAAGCCGTGGCCCTGGTCATGGGAGATGTGAAGTCGCGCCCCCCGCTGGTCCGCGTGCACTCCCAATGCCTAACCGGCGATGTGTTTCATTCCCTGCGCTGCGATTGCCGTCAGCAACTGGAAATGGCGCTCGCGATGATTGCGCGGGAAGGCGCGGGAATTTTAATTTACGAACAACAGGAAGGCCGCGGCATCGGACTCATGGCCAAGCTGCAAGCGTATGAACTACAGGACTCGGGCCTGGACACCGTGGAAGCCAACGAGCGCCTGGGCTTCAAAGCCGATCATCGCGACTTCATGCTCCCCGGCGAAATGCTTAAGGCGCTGGGCGTGACCCAGGTGCGGCTGCTCTCAAATAATCCGGACAAAGTGGAGGCGCTCGAGCGCGCCGGAGTCAAAGTGGTCGAGCGCGTCCCCTGCGAGGTCGAATCGAGTCCCCAGGCCGAAGAGTATTTGAAAACCAAGAAAGAAAAACTCGGCCACCTGTTCACGTCGAGATAAGTCAAAAGTAAAAATACAGAAGTAACTCTCGCCCCGCCACGGCGCACGGGTTTACTTCTTCATTCTGACTTTTGCCTTCGGACTTCGCCGTTCAACACTCCCCGCACCTGGGGCTTACGCTTTCCTGGCAGGTACCGCACGGCCGCCTTGGCCAGCGCTGCATAGACCTGTTCCGCCTCCGGCACTTTGCGCAGAACGCGCAGATGCCGCCGGATAGTTTCCACGTCGCCCCGCACGATTGGCCCACTGAACGCACCCGCGGCACCCCGCGCCGCATAGTTCGCCAAGGTCTGTTGCAGGATCGGAAGCATTCTCCGCTTCGCCTCTCGCCGATTTACTCCGGCCGCGGCTGCGACGTGTTCGGTCGTCGCCAGAAGTGCCGTCAGCAGCGGGCTGGCGAACGTCCCCCAGGCGTGGTAAGCAACTTTATCCTGCCGCCGGATCGTGTAAGCTTTGCCGCCCAGCTCCTTCACGATGGCGCGGCTGGCGCGCGCCGCTGCGGCATCTCCTTCGATGGCAAAAGGCACGCCTACCAGCGAAAGCTCTGAACCAGACTGCCGTGACCCGGCCACAAACGTCATCATCGGATGCACGGACGCCGCAAGCGCTCCGCGCCGGCACAGCGCCACCATTTCATCGCTGGCCAGCGCGCCGCTGCTGTGCAAGGCAACTCTTCCCTTCCAGTCAGCGTTCTGCGCCAGCGAGCGAGCCAATGTGGCGATGGCGTCGTCCGGCACGCAAAGCCAAACCACGTCGGAATCGATGGTCGCTCGTGCAACCTCCACGGCCCGTGCGCCCACTCTCTTCGCCAACGCAGCGGCCTGTCGGCGGGACCCGCCGCTGTTTCGGAACACGACTTGATCGATGACGTAGCCGGCACCATGCAGACACGTCGCCAAAGCCGTGCCCAGATTCCCCGCTCCAACAATGGTGATCCGCGGACGACGATGCATGCCGGGCAGAATAGCAGAGCCCAGAGGTCAGAAGGCTAGGGGTCAGGGGTCGGGGGTCAGGGGATCGGGAGTCAGATTTCAGCCTTTTTCTTTCTGACCCCTGGCCCTTAGCCCCTGACCCCTGCTTTATATTGTCTGCATGCCGAAAAGCTCTCAACCTCAACGTAAGAAACCCCGCTCGAGCAAGAAAGCGAAAGTCCGTCTGCTCTCTTCCCGCACGGTCTACCGCGGTCCCGTCTTCACGATTACCACCGACCATGTGCAGGAACCCGGAGGCATCCGCGTCCGCCGCGATCTGATTCATCATTCGGGATCGGTCGTCATCCTCGCCGTCGATGAGTCCGGCGATCAGTCCGGCTCGACGCCCCGCGTCCTGCTCGAACGCCAATATCGCCACGCCGCCGGAGATTATCTCTGGGAACTGCCCGCCGGGCGCATCGATCCCGGCGAGCACGAACTGAAAGCCGCCAAGCGCGAACTGCTCGAAGAAACCGGCTACACCGCCGCCCATTGGCGCCGCATCCTGAAGTTCTACGCTAGCCCCGGATTCATGGCCGAGACCATGTCAGTATTTCTAGCCACCGGTCTGCGCGCGGGGATTGCTCAACCGGAAGCCGACGAAATCATCTATAAGCGCCTGGTGCCGCTGCCCACGGCCGTCCGCATGGTCACCAGCGGAACCATCCGCGATGGAAAAACAATTTCCGGTATTCTCTGGCTGCAGCATCGCATCGCCGACGGAAACGACGGGCCCATGCCGCTCTGACGCATCCTTCTGCCTTTCGACTTCTGACCTCTGACTTGCTCTTGACACGCATCCCTGATCGCTCCAAAATGCATCGTAATGACCGTATGCACGTCCTTCCCCCCTGGTAGAAGGGACGCGCAGAAAGCGGGGGTACGTGGAACGCCTGAAAGGAACCGTCAAGTGGTTCAACAACGCCAAAGGATACGGCTTCATCGGCCGCGCCGATGGGCCCGACGTTTTTGTTCACTACAGCGCGATCACCTCTGAGGGATACAAGAGCCTGCAAGAAGGCGACCCGGTGGAGTTCGAGATCACCGAGGGTCAAAAAGGACCTCAAGCGGCGAATGTCAGTAAGGCAACTTGAGGAGCAAGGTTTCAAAGTTTCACAGGTTTCAAGGTCTCCATCCTCCGGCGCCTCAACGCGGACGCGCGGTTGATGTCGAAGCTCTGAAACCTTGAAATTCCGAAGCCGTAGAACTGAAACTCCACCGCGTGCTCCAGCCCACGCCTCTAGCCCTCCTCTTCCAACTTCGTTTACCCTTATCCCGCATCCTTAATCGACCCACATGGATAACAAGGCCATCGCCGGCGTTCTCTACGAAACTGCCGACCTGCAGGAAATCGACGGGCAGGATTCTTTCCGCATCCGCTCTTACCGGAACGCGGCGCAGGCTATCGAAAATTCCGCGCAGCAGATGAAGGACATCATCGGCGACCCCGCACAGGTGCTGGCCATTCCGGGCATCGGCAAAAAAATGCTGCTGAATTTGCAGGAACTGCTGAAAGACGGGAAACTCAGCGCTCACGCCGAACTGCTGAAGAAATATCATCCATCGATGCTGCAGTTGCTGAAGATTCAAGGTCTGGGTCCGAAGACCATCGCCCTGATCTGGAGCGCCTACCAGGTCAGCGACGTAGACGGGGTCGAGAAACTGGCCCGCGAAGGCAAGATTCGCGAACTGCCGCGCATGGGCGAGAAGCACGAAGCCAAGCTGCTCAAAGCCATCGAGGATTACCGCCGCGTCAGTGGACGCTTCCTGATCGACGCCGCCGAAACCGAAGCCGAGAAACTCACGGAATATCTCAGCAAGTTTCCGGGCATGGGCATTGACAAGATCACCAGCGCGGGCTCGCTGCGCCGCGGACGCGAAACCGTTGGGGATCTCGACATTCTCGTCACCGGCCCGGCCTGCGCTTCCGAAGAAGGACGCCAGAAAGCGATCGCCTATGTGGCGCAGTATCCGCCGCTCATCGACGTCATCGCCAGCGGTGACAACAAAATCAGTTTCCACCTGCGCAGCGGGATGCAGGTCGATGTTCGCCTGCTCCCTCCCGATTCTTTCGGCGCGGCCATGCAGTATTTCACCGGCTCGAAGGGGCACAACGTGGCACTCCGCCAGCGCGCGCTAAAAATGGGATACACCCTCAACGAATACAGTCTGGCCACGCTCGATGGCGAGAAACCGGTCGCGGGAAAAACCGAAGAAGAAATTTACGGCAAGCTGAACCTCGATTACATCCCTCCCGAGTTGCGCGAAAATCTCGGCGAGATCGACGCGGCGGAAAAACATACGCTACCCAAGCTGATCACGCAGCCAGACATTCAGGGCGACGTCCACATGCACACCGTAGAAACCGACGGCCGCAACACCATCGAAGAGATGGCCGAAGCCGCCAAGGCTCGCGGCTACAAATACATGGCCATCACTGACCACTCCAAGAATCTGGCCTTCGCCAACGGCCTCGACGACCAGCGCGCCGTCGCGCACATCGCTCGCATTCGCGAAGCTGGCAAGCAAATCGAGGGCATCACAATTTTCGCCGGCATCGAAGTCGACATTCTCGCCGACGGCGATCTCGATCTCTCCGACGACGTGCTGGCCCAGATGGACCTGGTCATCGCCAGCGTGCATTCCGTTTTCAATCAGGACTCGGCCAAGATGACCGAACGTCTGCTGAAAGCCATCGGAAATCCGAACACGTCGATCATCGGACACCCCACCGGCCGCATCCAGCTGCGCCGCGAAGCCTACGCGTTCGACATGACCGCCATTTTGAGCGCAGCCGCCAAACACAAAGTTGCGATGGAACTGAATTCCTATCCCGACCGCCTCGACCTCAACGACGTTCACCTGCGCCAGGCCAAGCAACAAGGCGTGAAAATCGTGATCAACACCGATTCCCACCACACTTCGCATATGGAAAAAATCCGCTACGGCATCCTGCAGGCCCGCCGCGCCTGGCTCACCAAAGATGACGTGCTCAACACCCTGCCCGCCCAGAAGTTCGCGAAAGCGATGAAGCATGGCTGGTAACTGCTGCTGCATCCCGGCTCTATCCTGGTTCCATTCTGGTTCCGAAATTGGGAAAATAAATTGAAAGTTGGTTGCGGGAGTGACCCGCCGCCTTAAAATCCGCACTTCTCCGCGCTCCGCGCGATGGGGTCACGATTCATGTGGCGCAGCGGTTTCCTGATGCGCTGCGACTCCATCGAGGCGCGCGGCTGCGCTTCCCGCGAATGCATCCTCCTGCCCCGCGCGGTTCGCGAACTAGTTTGGCAGAGCGGAGATACTATTCTCGAAGTCGTCGCCGAATTCCAGACTCGATATCAGGATTTGCCCGAAGCCGCAAGTGCGTAGCCGCCGATCTCGGCGTAAAATCGGCATCAGGAAATCCTATGCCTGATCCGACCTCCGGCGTTCCAGCCGGCACGCCTCCCGCAACTCCGACCGTAACTTCGGCCGCTCCGGCGCCAGCGAAACCTCCCGCTGGCCCCACCATCAATATCGGAGACGAATTCGGCACCGCCAAACGAAATCTGCCGCCGGCGAAGATGGTGCTGCTTGCCATTGGCGCGCTGCTGGTCGTGGTGGCCATCGCATACGTGATCAAGCGCCCTCAGCCGCAGGGCTCGGGCTCGCTCGACAACGTGGTCCCGGCCGAAATCCAGGGACAGGGATCCACCATGGTTGCGCTCACCTTCACCCTCAGAAATACCAGCGAGAAGATTTTCTACGTCCACGAAATCCAGGCCAAGCTGAAAACCGCCGATACGGAATCGACCAGCGAAGCCGTATCCGCCGTGGATTTCCCTCGCTACTTTCAGGGCTTCCCCGCCCTCCAGAATGGTGCCCAGCCGCCACTTGTCCCCGAAACCAAGTTGCAGCCCGGCGAAGAAGTGAAGCGCACCGTGATCGTGGCCTTCCCCGTAGACCTGCAGGCTTTCTACCGGCGCCAATCTGTGAGCGTGGTCATCCAGCCTTATGATCAGCAGGTGCCGGTCACGTTGACGCGCTGAGTGAAACAAAAGGAGTCGAAGGGTGGCGGTCGCGGTAAAAGCCGTTGACTTTACTCGCCGGCACTCCCCGATTGCGCTTCTATGCCGCGATCAAGCAAACTGTTGGCATGAAACGAACTCGCAATTCTGTCCGCTTCGCTTCCCTGCTGCTGCTTATTTTATTGTTCACCGCTTTCAGCGCCAGCGCGGCACCGCCGGCGCACTCGGGCAAATATCTCGTTTACGCCGGCACCTACACCGGGGAAGGCACGAAGAGCAAAGGCATTTATGCTTTCCGCTATGACGCCGCGACGGCGCAGGTCACGCCGCTGGGCCTGGCTGCCGAGACTACGAATCCATCGTTCGTGGCCGCGCACCCGAATGGGAAGTTTCTTTATGCGGTGAATGAAGTGGGCGACTACAAGGGTCCGAACAGCGGAGGCGTCAGCGCTTTCTCGATCGACCGTGCGACGGGCAAACTCACCTTCCTGAATGAACTGCCGTCCCGCGGGGCTGACCCTTGCTACATCACCGTGGATAAGACGGGCAAGTTCGTGCTGGTCGCCAACTACACCGGCGGCAGCGTGATCGTTTATCCCATCCTCGAAGACGGACGCCTCGGCGAGGCTTCCGCATTTGTGCAGCACATCGGCCACGGCCCCAATGCCGAGCGCCAGGAAGGACCGCACGCCCACTCGATCGATCTTTCGCCCGACAATCGCTTTGCCTTCGTCGACGATCTGGGTCTGGATGAACTGCTCGTCTACAAGTTCGATGCCGCGAAAGGATCGCTCACTCCCAACGATCCGCCCTTCGCCAAGCTCGATGCTGGGGCGGGACCAAGACACTTCGCGCTTCGCCCGGATGGCAAGTTCGCATATGTGGTGACTGAAATCGGGCGCAGCGTAACGGTGTTTTCGAATGACGCGGCCAGCGGAACGCTGCAGCGCGTACAAACGCTCACGACGCTGCCCGCAGGCTTCACGGGGCGGAATGACGATGCGGAGATTGAGGTGCTCCCCTCCGGCAAGTTCCTCTACGCCTCCAACCGCGGTCACGACAGCCTTGCCGTGTTCGCCATCGATTCCAGCAAGGGTACGCTCAGCACGGTCGAGATTACTTCTACCGGAGGCCAAGAGCCGCGCAGTTTTGAAATCGATCCGACGGGGACGCTGCTGTTCGCCGCGAATCAGAAGTCCGACAACATCGTCGTCTTCAAGATTGATGCGAAGACTGGAAAGCTCACGCCTACGGGACAGTTGCTCGATGTAGGGTCGCCCGTGTGCGTGAAGTTCGTAGCATTAGACTGAGCCTGTGTAGGCGGAGGCTGTGGCGCGACGCCAGTGGATTCTCAATGACAAAGGGCTTGAATAACCGTGCACGCTCGAAAGGCGTGGGGTCTGAAAGGAGAGGTACGATTTACCAATGAACATCGACGAACGGCTGGAAAAACTCAGGGAGCGCCACGAAACCCCGACCCCGAGCGTCGAGTCCCTCACTCGCGACATCCACGACATGCGCGGCCTCGTCAACGACATCGCGCAAGGCACGGTGCGACTACTGCACGTCGCCGAGGCTCACGAGCATCGACTCGACAGCCACGATAGTCGTCTCGATAACTTGGAAGGTTAGTGCGGGTGGTCCTGCCTGGGTGCCGTCACAAACTCGCGTTCCCACCCGCTGCAAGAAATGCACCGTGCTGCGATTTGGCGCGCTCCCTGCAAGCAGAAGGAATCAGCGTACGGGGGTCAGGGTGGTGCGGATTTGGGTGGGGCTGCAAAAGCCCGCAACAGCCGGTTCAGGAGTATTGCACCACGATTGGTGCAGTCGAGCAAAACGTTTGCCCGCCACTATTGTTTTTTCTGAATGCCTTTGCGCCGGACCAGGTGGGTATTCGCGTCGGGCTTGATCTCGTCATACTTCAGGCAACTGATGGATCCATCCACTTCGAGCACAGCCAGGGCCACGTCGTGGCATCCCGCGATGCCGTGCTCGCGCAAGGCGCGATGCAGTTCGTCCATGCTGACGCACTCCCGCTTCATGTGCGACTCGATCACTTTGCCGTCGTGCACCAGCAGGCTGGGCTGTCCTTCCACTATTTTGCGGAAGCGGCGGTTGACGCCGGAGAGATTCGCCACCAGGTAGTTCAACAGCAGCAACGTGCAGGCCGCGGCCACGCCACCAAACAGGGACGTGTCCGGACCGGTCATCGCGTTCTGCACGGAGTTCGAGAGCAGCAGCAGCAGCGTGAGGTCGAACGGAGTCATCTGGCCGACTTCGCGCTTGCCACTCAGGCGCACGCCGATCAGCACCACCAGGTAGATCACACCCGTGCGCAGCACGATCTGCAGCAGAACGTGCCACGCGCCCGGGAAAAGCATTTCTTTCAATTGGCCGTCACCGGCACGGGAGCATTCTTCGGCGTGCTCAAGTAGCCCGTGGCCTTGTTCTTGTCCACGCTCCAGACCACCAACTCAAACAGCATGTGCTCGCGTCCGGAATAGAACTGGATGGGCTCGGCGACGTTGCGGTCTTTCTTTTCGATGGTCTTGTCGTCCGCGGTTACGTCGAGCGTGAACTTGCCTTTCTTGATGTCGGCCTTCTTGAGTTGCAGGCCCACGGTGGAAACCATTTGCTGTTTCGCGCCGCGGATCAGCGTGAACTCGTAGTAGTTGCGGTCGCCCTTGTGCTTCAGAATGTCCAGATCACCGGCCGTCTTCGCGATCAGGCCGCTCTGCAAGCCGAGATCGCCCCGCGTGGTTTCGAGCTTCGCCTTCGTGGCTTCGAGATCGGCCTTGGTGGAGGCCACGTCCGTCTTCACTCCGCCCACATCCGTCTTCACTCCGGTAACGTCACCGGCCACCGCACTGATCGCTGCTTTCTGTTCCTGCTCTTGCTTCTCGATGCGGCCCACTTCTGCTTTCTGCTCCGCCAGCAGTTGGGCCACGCGCTGGGCTACGTCTTTCTTGGTGAGTCCCACCTGCCGCTCGATGGTTTCCTCAGTCGCTTCCGCGCCCTGCATGCGGTTCTGCAACTCGGCAACCTGGGCATGGCTCGCTTCCAGATCTTTGTTGAGCTTTTCCACGTGGGAATACATGGCGTAGTGCGCGTAGGCGGATGCAGCTACAAACAATACCGCCAGCAGAGTGAGGAGCCATTTGCCTGCGTTGGAATGCTCCTCCATGTGAATGTGTTCGCCTTCGTCGGACATATAGACCTTTCCTCCAGAAAAACTCGAGATGGATTGCAGGGTATGGTTTTGCTGTTCGGACCGTCGTTCAGACCGCCGTTCAGACTTAGGTTCAGCAGTTATTGTTCAGCAGGACGACAATCAGTGTCAATTAGATCATCCCTGTCAAACTGGCAGGTGGGGAGGCGACCCTGGTGCGGAACCGCCGCCGGGCTACTGCTCGCGGAGGGCCAAAGCCTCCTTTAGCGCAGGCACCGGATCGTGACGCAGCGCCTCCGCCTGGCCCGCGGTCGTTTTGGCAAGCTTGCTCTCAAGCTTGGACTTCTCTGCAACCAGCGCCTCCGGCGGCTTCCCGCTGGGCACTGAGCGCATCAACTCCTCTGATTTCAGCAGGCAGGCGTAGGCCAGCCGCGCGGGGAAACCCGTGTCGTCCAAAAATCGGCCGTAGCTGAACCAGTCTTCCGCGCCCGCCTCGCGGTCGCCGGTGGAGCCGTCGAGTTGCAGGGCATGCTGGTAGAGGATTAGTGCCTGTGCCAGCCTGCCGGCTTTGGCTTGAAGCGCGGCCTCGTCGACTGCGGCCACGCTCTCCAGCCGCGGCAGTTTCGTGCGTGAAGCCAGAGTCTCGGCCAGTTCATAGGACTTCACGGCCTGATCCCGCTGCAAGGCTCTCTCCTGGCAGTCGGCCATGCGCAACACGATGGCGATGAGCTGGTCCGGCGCCGGGCGCTTTTCTTTCGTCTTTTCTGCAGCCTTATCGGTGGCGCCGTCTGCCGGCACTTTTTCTACTGGCGCTTTTTCTACTGGAGCATGCGCAATTTTCTCCAGGAAAATTTTGTAGTGGGCGGCGGCGGCGGCCGCCTTGCCCTCGTGGTCCAATTCGCCCGCGAGGTAAAGATGTACCGGAACCTGTTGTGGATCCACCGCGATCGCCAATTCCCAATTGGCCACGGCTTCCGCGGCGTGTCCGGATCGCAGCATCAGAAATCCGTGATCCACCAGCAGGTTGACATCCCGTGGTGAAGCTTTCAGCGAAGTCTCGGTCAGAGCCAGGGCTTCGTCCAGACGATTCTGCGCAATGAGGAATCGCAGCAACTCGCTGCGCGGCGCGGGATCCACGGGATTCACCTGCATGGCCTTGCGCCACGACGCCTCGGCTTGTTGTGGCTGGCCCTCCGACATTTCTTTTTCTGCGAGGCGCAGCTGCACGGAACTATCGAAAGAATCGAGCGCAGCCGCGTGCTGAAGCGCGGTGAGATCATCCGAGCGCAGCGCCAGGTAGTGGCGCGCCTGGTCGAGCGTTCCCCAAACCAGCAGGAGGACTGCCGCACCGACTCTCACATATCGAGCGCGGGGCGTGCTGCCGGCCAGCCAGCGCCAGGCGGCGGCCAGTCCAGTGCCGGCTTCGCTGGCGACATCTGCCATGCGCTCCCGCGAGTTGAGCAGAAGCGCGGCAATGCGGCCGTCGCGCAGTTTCCAGATGGCGCCGTCCAGAATGAAATGGTGAATGTTGACCAGAGCGGTGAAAATGAGAAAGCTGGTAGTAAAATCGCGATGGAAAATCCGGCTGGCCAGCCACGGACCGGGCACAAACAATGCGATGCCGCCAATCACCAGCACCGCGAAATAGGCCAAGGGACGCCAGTTGCTGGCCTTTTCCGTCGTTGCTTCGCGGCGCGCGTAATAGCTGGTGATCCAAAGGTATTGGGCGGAGTGCATCACCGCCAGCACGCCCGAACTGTAACGGCTCTGCGGAATCTCGATACCTCTAATCAGCGAAATCGCAGCCGGCAGCAGGAACCAGAGACATTGCGATGAAAACAGCGTGACGGCCGGGGTGAGCTTGCGCCACCCCGTGGCGCGCGAGAGCCGCGCGAAACCGAACACGGTGAGCACGATGAACAGGACGAACAGCACAATCTGTTCCCAGCGGCTCACGAGCGCGGGAATGTTCAGCGAAATGAACAGCGAATCCGTCGAGGGGCCGGTGTGGAACCCGAGAAACAAAATGAGATAAGAAACGATGAACGCGCCGTAGAGCGCGCGCCGTTCGGCCTTCTGCGGGTCTGCGCCGGCGCGCCGCGCGAACATCATGAACAGGCCGTAGTTCTGGCCGCTGTAGTGCCACGGGCTCCAGGTGAGATAGATGGTGAAGATCCACGGCAGCATGCGAACCCAGTAGTGCGACAGCAGCAGAGTCAGCACCAGCAGCGTGGTGAGGTGCACGGTGAAGATGCGATATTTGTGAAAGTCTTCGGCGCGGTGATAGGCGCGGTAAATCGTTGCCATGTAGTGCGGATAGTTAAACAGCAGCGCCAGCGCGTAAAACGCAATCGCCCACGCCCGCGTGCTGGAAGCCATGGAAAAATAGGCCAGCGCCAGCAGCGGGGCCGACCAGGCTCCGCAACCCACGATCAGGTCGAGGGCGGGTCCATAGACCCAGGGAGCTGCGACGGCGTGCGCCGTCCGGTTTTGTCTGAATTTGGCCATCAATGAATTCGCTTGAAACAATGAAATCGCTTGAAACGATGTTGGTTGAAACGGTGTCGCTTGAAAATATCTCGCCCGAGACGTTTTTATTTTCTTGGGTGACGCAGCGATTCGGCGCCTTCTGAATTATAGGCAGCAAAAGCGCTGCCATGCGTAATCAGGCGCATTCCCCTTGGGTAACGAAAGTAACGGGCGGATACTTGAGACGGGCTCGCTCGGCGGCTCGGCAGGCACAAACGCAATCCAAGCGCTCTCTTCTACAATGCTCGGGTGAAGACCTGGGACGTCCTCATCGTCGGCGGCGGAATCATCGGACTGTCGTTATCGATTGAGCTGCGCAAACGCGGGGCGAACGTTCTGATCGTCGAGCGCGGAGAGCCGGGGCGTGAAGCTTCGCACGCTGCCGGCGGAATGCTGGTGGATTGCCCGCTCGAAACGCACGCGGCGTTGCAGGCGCTGGCGAGTGCGAGCGCGCGCATGTATCCCGAGTTCGCCTACGAGTTGGAGGTGGAATCGGGCGTGAAGGTTGACCTGCGCGATCATCGGGCAATCGTTTTTCCGCCTCAGGAGCACGCGCGCGAGTGGGAGAAAGCTTTATCCGAATGCGCTGTTCAGGCACCAAAGCTGACTCAACTGGAACCCGCGCTGGCAGATCCGAATCGTCACGCATTTTTGTTGAAGGAGCGCAGCGTCGATCCCCGAGCGCTCACTGCGGCTGCACTCAAGGCCGCGAAAAATCGCGGAGTGGATTTCTCCTCGGGCAACGAAGTCACTTCCGTCACGATCGCTGACGGAGGCGCTACCGGAGTCGCCACGACCAAAAACGTCTTCCGAGCTGCCAAGATCGTCAACTGCGCGGGCGCGTGGTCTGGGCAGATCGGGCCGGATACGATTCCGACGCGTCCGGTGAAAGGCCAAATGCTGTGCCTGGCCGCGCCATCGCGCGAACTGCTGACGCACGTCATTCGATCACCTGAGGTTTATCTCATCCCGCGCAGTGATGGACGCATCCTTGCCGGGGCCACGGTGGAAGATGCCGGCTTCGACAAGCGCACCGATCCTGCCACCATGCAGCGCTTTCACCGCGCCGCCGTCGCCCTGGTTCCTGAGTTACGCAACGCGAAGATTCTCGAGGACTGGGCCGGGTTGCGTCCCGGCACGCCCGACGCGCTGCCCATTCTCGGCGCGACGACTACGCCTGGTTATTACGTGGCCACCGGGCATTTTCGCGACGGCATTCTGCTGGCTCCGATTACGGCACAAGTTATGGCTGACGTGGTCACTGGCGTTGGTCCGGCGCACGATCTCGTGCCGTTCTCTCCGTCAAGGTTCTCGAGCTAGACGTAGTATGAGGATAAGAAGTGAAGTAACGAGGACGAGTTAAATAAGGGGCTTGATGTGCTGACGGATCCATTCGAGGATTTGGGCAAAGCTGAATTCGTGCCGGTCCATTGAGCCCACGATGAACGCGTATCCGTCGGGGCCTTCGACCGCGATGTAAGAGCCATTGAGCCGCAGGAAGACATCGGCGGCGGTGAAAGCGATGCGCTTATTGCCGTCGAGGAAGCCGTGGTTGTGGCCGAGCGACTGCATCAGCGAGGCCGCTTCTTCTTCGACGGAATTGTAATAGCCGGTTTGAGGACGAAAAACGGCGGCCTCAACAGCGCCTTTATCGCGGACACCGCGGAGACCGCCGAACAGCTCGATCAATCGATGCTGCATGCGGTAGACTTCCGCCACCGTAAGGGAATCCGCCATTTACTTGGCGAGACGCTGCAACAGGTCACGGTTGCGAACAACCGACTGCTCGAAGGCATCCATCACCGCGGGGCGGACCAGGTGCTGGGAGGGAACCACGTTGTGCAGGTAGAACGCGAGCGCCTGCTCGAGAACATGCCGCTTCGTTTGACCATTTTGCTTGGCAACTGCGACGAACTCATCGTAAAGCTGGGCATCGATCTCAGGAGTGAACTTCTTGGTGGTGGTGGCAGGCATAGTCCCTCACTTCCCTTTTCGACTTCTATTTTACCTGTGATCATGATAAATCAAGATAAATATTTACTTACCCATATCATTGAAAATAAACGCCTTTAGGTTCACATCGAGAACGCGACCGACCCCAATGGGATAGCGCCGGCGAAGGCCGAGAGTGTGCTTAGTGTGGTGGATGCCAATTTCGATGGCTATCAGGATCTGCAGCTACTGAGCGCTTGTGGGGCGAAAACTTGTTCCTATAATTTTTATCTGTACGATCCGAAGGCAAACCAATTTGTTCTTGAGAAGTTTCTAAGCGGTTTCTCATCCCCTTTCGTTTGATTCGGCGAAGAAGCAGGTGAGCCAGGGGTGGCTGCTCAGCGCTGGCGACTCGGCCGGCGAAACCTATCAGTACGACGATGGCGGTCGATACACCTTGATCCGCAGAGAGGTATCGACTTGGGATCGAGAGAAAGACACGGTCACAACGGAAACCTGCGAACTCCGGGACGGGCAAATGAAATTGGTCGGCTCTAAAGCCGCTCCTGAATGACTCTGCGGCAATTCCCTCCTCTATGCTGTGACATCTACACCATTAAGATCTGCACCATGACATCTACGCCATGAGATCGCTTCCGTCTGCCGGGTAGCGATATACTGTGTGGTCTCCGTGCCACAATCTGCAATCGTCCTCTCAGCAGAAAGGATGCACCCATGGCGTCTCCTGCAGTTGATTTTGCGCGCAATAATCAGCAGCGCTTTTTGAACGAACTTAAAGATCTTCTCCGCATTCCGAGCGTGAGCACGCTCGACGAGCACAAGCCCGACATTCAAAAAGCAGCCAACTTCGTGGCCGGCGAATTGCGCCGCATCGGGATGGAGAATGTCGAAATCATTCCGACGAAAGGACATCCGCTGATCTATGCGGACTGGCTGCACGCAGCCGGCAAACCTACCGTGCTTTGCTACGCGCATTACGACGTGCAGCCCGCCGAGCCGCTCGACGAGTGGATTTCTCCGCCGTTTGAGCCCACCGAGCGCAACGGCAATCTCTACGCGCGCGGCGCGGTCGACGACAAAGGCCAGCTCTGGCTCGAAGTGAAAGCTCTCGAATCGCTTTTGCAGACCGGCGGCGGCAAGCTGCCTATCAACGTAAAAGTTATTTTTGAGGGCGAAGAAGAAGTCGGCGGCGAATCGATTGCCCAATATGTGCGGAAGCAGAAGGCTAAGCTCAAGGCCGACTTCGCGCTGGTTTGCGACACGGAGCTTTTTGCGCCCAATCTTCCTACTCTGTGCGTTGGACTGCGCGGGCTCATCTACACCGAGATTGAAGCGGTCGGCGCGAAGACCGATCTGCACTCCGGCATGTACGGCGGGGCTGCGCCCAATCCTTTTTTCGCGCTCATCGAGATCCTCAGCAAAATGAAAGACGCGAAAGGCAAAGTCCTGATTCCCGGCTTCTACAAAGGGGTGAAGGCTCCCAGTAATGATGAACTCAAAGCCTGGAGGCGTCTGCCCTTCAACGAGGAGCATTACCGCAAGAAAGAAGTCGGCTCCAAGGTGCTCACGGGCGAGGCTGGCTACTCCGTTCTCTACCGGACCTGGGCGCGGCCTACGCTTGAAGTCCATGGCATGCCAGGCGGATTTATCGCGGCCGGCGCGAAGACGGTGATCCCGGCAAAGGCTGCCGCTAAAGTTTCCATGCGGCTTGTGCCTAACCAGGATCCCAGCGACGTGTTCAGGAAATATTCTGCGTTTGTGAAGAAGCACACGCCGAAAGGCATCGAGACAAAAATCAGCGTGCACAGCAAAGGGCCGGCCTGCGTGGTTGGCACCGACAATCCTTACATCAAGGCGGCGACAGAAGCTCTGCACGACGCGTTCAAGAAAGAGACCGTATTTATCCGCAGCGGCGGGTCGATTCCCATCGTCACCGATTTTCAGGACGTGCTGAAGATTCCCAGCGTGATGATGGGCTTCGGACTACCCGACGACAACCTGCACGCGCCCAACGAAAAGTTTCATATTCCGAACTTCCATAAGGGGATTGAGACGATCTGCCTGTTCTTCGAGAAATTGGGACAGAAATGAAGTTGGCAAGAATATAAGGCAGGAAACCGAGCTGCGGCTCGGCGGACGGGCGAGGGCGCCCGTCCCCACACAAACGGTTCGTCCCACACAACCGTTCAATTTGGAGCTTATCTCTGGACGTTTATCTAGTTGACGGCACTTACGAATTGTTCCGGCACTACTACGCGATGCCTTCGGCACGCGATGCCGACGGGCGCGAAGTGGCTGCTGTGCGCGGCGTTCTCGCGTCGGTGCTGGGGATGATCAACGGTGGCGCCAAGCACGTTGGCGTGGCCACCGATCACGTGATCGAATCGTTTCGCAACGATCTGTGGCCCGGCTACAAAACGGGCGAAGGGATTGAGCCCGACCTGCTTTCGCAATTCCACCTGCTCGAAGAGGTGCTGGCGGCGGCGGGCGTCGTGGTGTGGCCGATGGTGGAGTTCGAAGCCGACGACGCGCTGGCAGCCGCAGCCACGGCGGCGGCGCGTGATCCGCGGGTGGAGCACATTATCATTTGCACGCCCGATAAGGATCTCGCGCAATGCGTCAGCGGCACGCGCATCGTGCAACTTGATCGCCGCGCTCGCGTCACGCGCGATGAAGCGGGCGTGATCCAGAAATTCGGCGTGCGGCCGGAGTCCATTCCTGACTACCTTGCGCTGGTCGGCGATTCCGCCGACGGTTATCCGGGACTGCCGGGGTGGGGGGCGAAGTCATCGTCTGCGGTGCTCGCCAAGTTCGTGCATCTCGAATCCATTCCAGGCGACTGGCGCGAGTGGCATGTGAAAGCCGCCAGCGCCAGCACGCTTGCCGACACGCTCTCGCGCGAGCGCGACCGGGCGCTGCAGTTTCGCACGCTGGCCACGCTGCGAACCGACATCCCGCTGTTCGAGAACGTCGACCAGTTGCGCTGGGGCGGCCCTACGCCGGAGTTCGCCGCGCTGGGCGCGCGACTCGACGCGGCCGTCACAGCCAAGAGCCCGAAAAGCCGGCGCTAAGTCTCGTTCTGTGGCACAACTCCCCGGACCAGGGCGTTCGGGGCTCCACCGAGCTTTGTAATGTTTTTAGCTTTGTAGAGTTTTCTTGAGTTTTGATCTGCGCTCAACCTGCGGTCAATCTGAGCTCTCTGCGGGCGCGGCCAGGAACTCAATGGCGCGCACTTCTTCTGCGGACATCTTCACGTCGCGACTGGCTAAGTCCTGCTTCATGTGTTCGGCGTTCGAGGTACCGGTCAGCGGCAGCATGCCGACTGCCTGTGCGAAGCGGAATATGACCTGGGCCGGCGTCGCATGGGCGCGGGCTGCGATTCCCGCAACCACAGGATGGTGCACTAGTTCCGGATTCGCCGTGAGCAGCGAAAATCCCTGATAGATAATTTTTCGATCGCGGCAGAACCGGCGCACCGCGCGGTCCCAGCCGAGGCGGGCGAAACAGCGGTTCTGCACAAATGCCGGAGCTTCGGCGTGCGTGGCCCCCATCTGCTCCAGATGCAGCAGCGAAACGTTGCTCACGCCCAGCAACCGCGTGCGACCCGCGTCGCGCTGTTTCACCATCGCTTCCCACACTTCCGCGTCGGCCTCGGTCCACTCGTATCCTGCGGGGCCGTGCAGCACGAAGCTGTCCACGTAGTCGGTTCCGAGATGTTCGAGCGAACTCGCTAAAGATTGCGCCACCTGGGCCGTGAGCGTGGCCGCGGGATCGTAGGGCAGACGGCGATCCTGTCCGCGCTGGTGGGTAAATTTGGTTTGCAGAAACAAGTCGGCGCGCGTGACTGCTCCTGCGCGATACGCGGCGGCGAGCCCCTGCCCTACTCCGGTTTCGAGGTAGTGCCGCCGCTGATTCGCGGTATCGATTCCGCGGAATCCCGTGCGCAGCGCGAGCTCCGTCAGCGCGGAGGTCCGGTCCTCTTTCCACGCAGTGCCGTAGAGAAAATCAGGAACGGGCGGTCGGTCATCAGTCATCGCGTTATTCTTACACGCCGCAAGCCTGCATCGCCGGCCCGAGGGCCGCATGGCTAAGGGGGATATTCCGCCGATCCCGGACCGTCGGAGGTCCAAGTGGGCCAGGGGCGCCATCGCCTTTTAGCGATGGTTACGCACGGAAGAGGAAGAAAACTCCGTCAGCGGTGTCCAAGCGATCGTGGACTACGCCGCCGTTGATGGCCGTCCGCCGAGGTGCCATCATGCTTACCCTGCTTTTTTCCTATGGGTTGTTGGCGATCTGGAGGAGCCTAGGACTGCTGTCTCGTGCGTTCTGCGTTGTGTTCCCGCTAGCGAGACATGTACTGCCTCTTTTCGGCGACGAAAGCAATGCTTCGCATACACTCGTGGCGCAAGGTGAATCCTGCCCGGGACCTCGCTTCTATCCAAACTGGCCGTCGCAGGCGTTCGTGACGGGATGGCGAAGGCAAGACAGGTGACCGACGCAGCTTTCTATTTGTTCGGCATCGTGCTTTTCTCAAACCTGCAAACCATAGGCAACGTCGCGGATCATTCCAAAACTCCGGTGGACTACCACATTTTTCAGAACTTCCTTTTCCACTGTTCTCTGGCGGAGAGTGCGTTTGTGGCGTTCCTCGTGTTGCATCTCATCGAATGGTGCGTGATTGGTAGGGCGAATGCGTGCTCAGAGCGCCTGAAGGCTCAAGGGTCGTAACATCCCCGTGTTGAAACATCCCCGTTGCATTCATGGATCGGCCTACGTTAGCCTTATCCTGCTCTCGCGGTTCTCCCCACCTCGTCGTTCCCTCACCCGTAAACCAGGCAGATGCTGCAATGTGTGTGCAACCCAGCGCGGTCGCGCGTAAGGTCATACAATATATAGTGTTATATTGCTTGACCCCACCCCGATTTCGCCGTTACAGTAGCTTCAATCTGTGCCCTGCCTCCCCAGCCTGGGGCGAGGAAGTGGTTTGCGGTTTCTCAAGCATCGTTTTCGGCGGAGGAGGAATCCGTCTAGTAAACATGGCTAGTAAACATGGCTGGCGAGGCCGGACGTGCATGACGAAGTCCCAAAAGACCCACTTCTCGCGCAAAAAAGGAAGCGCGAGAAACGGGGCACCCGGCAGCTGCTTTTCTAAAGGGAGTAACCGTTGCTCAAACTGAAGAGGCTTCAGATTCTCGGGTTCAAGTCGTTTTGTGACCGCACCGAACTCAAGTTCCATGGGGACGGGATTGCGGCCATCATCGGGCCGAACGGCTGCGGCAAGTCGAATATTGCCGACGCCATTTCGTGGGTACTGGGCGAGCAATCGGCCAAGACCCTGCGCGGCGCCCGCATGGAAGACGTTATCTTCGCCGGCACGCGCGACCGCAAAGCCACGGGCATGGCTGAAGTCTCGCTGACCCTGATTGATCCTGAGCAATACGGGGGTCCCGATTCCGGCTCGCCTACCGAGATCGATATTCGGGATGACATGCCGGGCGACGAGTCCAATATGTCCGACGACTGGGATGAGGCTTCGATTCGCGCGCGCGCGGCGGCCGACACCGAACGAGCCACCGAAGATGCGCAGCCTGGGAAGACGGAAGAAATTGAAATTCCGCGTTCGAAAATTAACACCATCGCCATCGCGTTTCCCGACGACGAACCGGTGTTCGCGCTTCCGGTGCATAACGTCACGGCTCCGGCTGCGTCCGCATCCGCCGGAACCGTTGCCCCGCACGTCGTGTTGAAAATTCGCCGCCGCAAATTCAACCAGCAGAAGTTTCACAGCGGTGAAATTGTGGTTACGCGCCGTTTGTTCCGCTCGGGCGACAGTGAATATCTGCTGAATGGCAAACTCTGCCGCCTGCGCGACATTCAGGAACTCTTCATGGGCACCGGCCTGGGTCCGGAATCTTACGCGCTGATCGAACAGGGACGCATCGGGCAGATCCTGAGCAGCCGTCCCACCGACCGCCGCGCGATTCTTGAAGAGGCAGCCGGCATCACCAAATTCAAAACCAAGAAGCGCCTCGCCGAGGCACGCCTTGAAGACGCCAAGCTGAACCTGAACCGCATCAACGATATTTTCGAGGAAGTCACGCGGCAGATGAATTCGCTGAAGCGCCAGGCGTCGAAGGCCGAGCGCTATGCGCGTCTGCGGGAAGAGATGCGGGCGCAGTTGCGCGTGGTCCTCGCTAGCAAGTTTGCTGCTATTGACCAGGAAAGCGCCGAACTCGACTCTCAGCTCAATGCACTGGCGGAGGAAATGCAGCATCGCAGCGAGGCCGTGCAACAGCTCGAGGGCGAGCACGGCGAGCGCACGCAGCGCGGCTATGCGATTGAAACTGAACTTCGCGAGAACCGCGACCGGCTCAGCCAGATCGTGCTCGAAATCGACCGCGCGCGCGCCCGCCGCCGCCACAACGAAGAACGCTGCGCGGAGTTGCTCGTGCGTTCGGCTTCCGCGGAGGCTGAGCTGGCGCAGGCCCGCCATCGCCTTACCGCACTTGAAGCGGAACGCGATTCCAATCGACAGATTCTGGAATCTGCAGCCGCTGACCTGGCTGCGGCCCAGAGCGATTTGGATCTTTGCCAGCAGGAGGCCGCGGCGGCGGCAGCGAATCTCGCGGAACTGGAACGGCAGCTGGAAGAATCGCGCGTCGCCATCTTCGACACAGTTTCGTCCGCGTCGCGACTGCGCAACCAGCTGGCGCAAGCCGAAGAACGATTGGCCGGAGCCGACCGCGACGCTCGCCGTCTGCAAACCGAGATCACCAACGCGAACGTCCAGGTCGAAGCTTTTGGCGGACAACGCGGCCAGCTCGCTCTTGAATTTGAAACCGTCAGCCAGCGCGTCAGCGGCATCACTGAAGAAATCAGCCAGCTGCGCCGTCTGATCGAAGCGAAGAAGCTGGACGAAGTCAAAGCCAAAACTCACCTCGACGTTCTCCGCGCCGAATACGCCACGGCGCTGGGCAGGAAAGGATCGCTCGAAACTGTTATCAATGAGCACGGATATTCCACCGAGTCGGTTCGCCGACTCTTCCAATCCGGAATGATGGAGAGCGGCCTGGCTCCGGTCGGCGTGCTGGGCGATTTTCTGGAAGTGGAGCCGCGCTTCGAGCGCGTGGTGGAAGATTTCCTGCGTGACGAGCTCAACTACGTCGTGGTCAAGTCGTGGGATGCGGCCGACGAAGGTCTCCGCCTGCTGCGCACCGATGTGGATGGCCGCGCCACTTTCCTCGTCCATCCTGAAGATTCGCAGGCTAAGTTTTCGTTCGTGCTCGATGAAGCCGCGCATTGCGCGCCGCCGACTGCATCGATTGTTCCTCTCAAGAATACGATTCGCGTGCTCAACGGCTTCGGCAAATCCCTGGAAGTGATTCTGCCCAAGCTGCGCGACGGCTACATTGTCCCGGGAGCGGACGTGGCCCGTGGTCTGGCGCTGGAAAATCCTGACGCATTTTTTCTCTCGCAGGCGGGCGAGTGTTTCCACAACGTCACCGTCACCGGAGGCAAACAGCGATCCGAGGGCCCGCTTTCGATGAAGCGCGAGCTGCGGGAAGTTCTGCGTCAGCTTGAGGACCTGGAACGCGCCCTGCGCGATGCAGAGATGCGTGTGCTCACCCTGGGCCGCGAAATCAAAGAGTTCTCCTCGCTGCTCGACCGCCTCGACGGCGAAAAGCGCGAGGCTGAGCATCAGGCCATGACTTCCGGCCACATGCTGCAGCAGCTTGATTCAGAGATGGCCCGCGTTGGCGAACGCCTGGGAGTTTCGCAACTCGAGCTGCAGCGCCTGGCGGCGGAACGCGCCGAGCAGCAAGCCACCATCGTGACCCGCCAATCTGAAATCGCAACGCTTGAAGACCAGCGCATGCGCATCGAACAACAGATCGCTGCCGCGCAGGAATCTCTCACTGGGCTGCGCCTGCGCCGCGAAGAAGCGGCGCAAATCAGCTCCCAGCGCGCCGCGCGGGTGGCCACGCTCGAGGAGCGTCACCGCTCGGCTGCGGGAGTTTTGCAGCGCATCGAATCGATCTTTGGCGAGGTGGGCGAGCGCGTTTACGCTCTCGGCTCGCAAATCGAGGCGGCCGCCGCGGAAAAACTGCAGCGCGAAACCGAGAACGAGCAACTCGAACAGCAAGCTGCGGACCTCGAAGCCGAGCGCAATGCCGGGCAGGCGCGCGAAGGACTGCTGCAATTTGAAACCGAGCAGGTTCGGGCGCGCCTGGTCGAAATCGATGACCTCCTGCGCCACAGCCGCCTGCTGCTCGACCAGGCTCGCGACCGTCGCGGCGAACTCAGCGCCGCCGCCGCCAAGCTGCAATCCGACGCAGAATACATGGCGCAGACTTGCCTCAACGAACTGGGCATCGAACGTGCCGTTTTGCTCGCCGACACCACGCTGGCCATGATTGTGGGCGACGAGCTCACCGCCGCGGACCAACTCTATCGCGACATGCGTACCAAGCTCGAAGCCATGGGCCCGGTGAACATGATGGCGCTCGAGGAATACAAAGAGACGGCCGAGCGGCATGCCTTCCTCGAGACGCAGCGCACCGATCTGATCTCTTCTATCGAAAACACGGCGGCCACGATTCGCGAGCTCGACCAACTCTCGCGGCAAAAATTTGAAGAAGCGTTCGCGACCATCAACCAGAATTTCCAGGCTACGTTCAAGAAACTGTTTGGCGGCGGGCACGCCTTTATGAAACTCACCGACGAAGAGAACAGCGCCGAGAGCGGCATCGACGTGGTCGCTTCGCCTCCGGGCAAGCGGCTGCAAAGCGTGCTGCTGCTTTCCGGCGGCGAGAAAGCTCTCACCGCTCTCGCGCTGCTGGTCGGCATTTTCCAGTACACACCCAGCCCGTTCTGCATTCTCGACGAAGTCGACGCGCCGCTCGACGAAGCCAACATCGCCCGCTTCACCGAGTTGGTGAAAGAAATGAGCGTGCAAACGCAGTTCGTGCTCATCACCCACAGCAAGAGAACCATGAGCATCGCCCCGGTCCTCTACGGCGTCACCATGCAGGAACCCGGCGTTTCGAAGCTGGTGTCGGTGCGCTTCGGGGGAGCGGCGTAACGGGCCGCAGAGGGATCAGGACATGCGTCCGTGACGGCAACCCGGCGGCCACCCATGCGGCTGCATGGGCTTCGTGAGGTCCCTCACCGGGCCTTGGCCCGGTTCGGGATGACATCGGTCGTCGGATGACTCCGCAGAAATAGGCTACGAGGTAAAAGCTTAAGAGCTAACAGTTCAAAGGTTCGCCCAAGTTATCCACTTCTATCCTCAGCTTTTCCACAACCTGCGCGCCCCGAAACCAGCTCCGGAAGCCTGTTCTCGTCGATCTCAATCCTGTCAACGCCTTTCTGCTCAACGACAAAGCCTGCGTGGCACAGCGGGCGCTCCGAGACATTGACAAAATTTTCTGACCAGCTAGAATACGACGCGCTCCTTACCTGTAAAATTTCAATCATGCCTCCTGAACTTCTAGATTCCGTCCTGTTGCGAACGAACTTCCCCGAACTCCAACTTCACGCCAGCGGCAAAGTGCGTGATGTTTACCAAGTCGACAATGAGAGCCTGCTCTTTGTCGCCACCGATCGCATTTCGGCTTTCGACTACATTCTAGCCACGGGTATTCCTCATAAGGGCCGGGTGCTCACGCAGATTTCGCTTTTCTGGTTTGATTTTCTGTCTGGCATGGTGTCCAACCACGTGATCACGGCCGACGTCGATCACTATCCGCATTCCGCGCGCAAATATGCTGACCAGCTGCGGGGCCGCTCCATGCTGGTGCGGCGCGCGGAAATGTTTCCGGTGGAGTGCGTGGTGCGCGGTTATGTTTCCGGTTCGGCGTGGAAGGAATACAAAGCCACTGGCCGCGTGTGCGGCATCGAGCTGCCGGCGGGCCTGCGAGAGTCGGACGCGTTGCCCGAACCCATCTTCACCCCAGCCACCAAGGCGGTCACCGGCCACGATGAGAACATCTCGTTCGAGCAGATGTGCGAGATCGTCGGCGCGGAAGAGGCCCGGGAGCTGCGAGACCGGTCGCTGAAAATCTACTCGAAGGCTGCCGCCTTCGCTCGCGCACGCGGCATCATCATCGCGGACACGAAGTTTGAATTCGGGCGCACCGTCAAGGGCATCACGCTGGCCGACGAGGTGCTTACGCCGGATTCTTCCCGCTTCTGGCCGGCCGCCAAGTACGAGGGTGGACGCGCGCAGGAATCATTCGACAAGCAGTACGTTCGCGATTATCTCGAACAGATTCGCTGGAATAAGCAGCCGCCTGCGCCTGCGCTTCCGCAAGAAGTGGCGCGCGCCACCAGCGAGAAATATACGGAGGCGTATTTCCAGCTGACGGGGCGCAAGCTGGATGTGTAGTTTGGCAGCCATCGAGCGGAGCAGTGCATGAACCCGGCCGACTGGATCATTATCGCGTTGGTGCTGGTGAATGTTGTGGTCGCGGCGGTTCAGGGGTTTTTTGCGGAAGCGTTCAGCCTGGCCGGACTCGTGGTGGGTTACATGGTCGCGGCCTGGCAGTACCAGGGATTGTCCAATTGGCTGGGAACGTTCTTAAAGAACTCGGAGATTGCGGACATCCTGGCTTTTTTCTTTATTTTTTTTGCGGTCCTTGCGGCGTTCAGTCTGGCTGGGAGGATCGTGCGCTGGATGATGAAGAAGGTGGGACTCAGCGGTTTTGACCGGTTTCTCGGCGGCGTACTCGGACTGGCCAAAGGCGGCTTGATGGTGGCGATCGGTTTGATGGCGATTACGGCGTTCGCGCCCACGTCGCAAGTGCTGGCCAGATCGCAACTGGCGCCTTATTTTCTGGTTGTGGGGCGTGCCGCCATTTGGGCCGGACCTGCGCCGCTGCGGGCGCGCTTTTTTCAGGGACTGGATTTGCTGCATAACGCGCCCAAGAATTTGGGCGGGAAACCGGCGGCCGGGTCGAAATAGGTCCGGAGCCTGGCAACGAGTTCAGTACACAAGTTTAGTAAACGGGTTTAGTAAACAAGTTTCGAAGACAATTCTAGAAAACAATTTTACAAAGACAAGAGAGAGACGCAACGTGAAAGATCAACTGGAAGCACTCGTCCTGCAGATGTACAAGAGCAACATTCTCTATTCGGAAGGCGTGCGCGAGTTCAAGAAACGGTTCATTCTCACCGTGCTTCAGGAAAACCGCGGCAACCAGTGCCGCGCAGCACGCGAACTCGGCATGCATCGCAACACGCTGAGTCGCACCATCACGGAATTGAAGATTGACGTGCGCCAGCTTCGCGACGGCGTCAAACGGCCTCCGCGCAGCGCCCGTCCCGTGTCCATGGATAAAACCATGGAGAAGAAGATGATGCGCTAAGGCTGCAGCTGCCAGACCGTATTTCCCAAAACTAAGGGCAGCCCTTGCGGGCTGCCCCTTTGCCTGGAATCTGCTGCAGCGTCACTGCGCAGCTGGTTTGTGATGTACCGGAGGCTTCGGTGCGGTCTTGGGCTTCGCCAGCAAGCCCTTTTCCATGGTCATCATGAAGGGATTTGGGGTGTAGGCGGAAGGCTCGCCCTGAAAGTCGATGCTGGCTCCCTCTTTCGGAATCAGTCGCGCCGGAATCGGGGCCTCAAAGGTTAGGGTGATATCGGCCTTCTTGGCGTCGATGTCGTCGAGGCTGCCGGCAATATCAAACTCGGTTGCCGTCGCTTTGATGACTGTGCCATTCAGCTGAACGGCCTTGCCCTTGATCACGTTCCAGACCAAATCCTGGTCTGCCTGGGCGCCGTTGCCCAGAATAAATTCCCACTGCGCGAAATCCATTTTGTCGGGCGCCGTGGCACCCGCCATGACATGGGCCTGATCGGCGGGCGTGGGCGGGAGCGGGATGGGGACTTGCGGCCCGTTGGCCTTGGCCGCGGCCAGAATGGCAGGCCAGCCGTCGTCTCCCTGGTGGAACTTCACATACTGCGATCGGGCGTACTTCTCAATCTGGGCCTGAGCCTGAGCCGGAGCAATCGCCGCGGCGCGCGCCGCGAACCAGACACCGTTCTGGTAGTCGGGGGGGGTCTGGCCCAGATAGGACAGCGTCAAAGGATAGACAATCGAGAAATCCTGAGGGGATCCGTCTACCGCGGCCCGCAGGTGGGTGATGGCGCCGGCGTAATCCTTGTCCTGCAGACTGGCGATGCCAATCGCCGCGTGAAAAACCACGCTCATCTGGTCGGTCATCTTCTTGAAATCTTCCGGCGAAGTGCCATCGGGCTTGATGAACTTGGGGAGATTGTCGAGCCCCTGCTGGCCGTATTTCTTGGCATCGACGAGCAACTGTTTGGCGTTGGGATCTCCGTTTTGCGCCATGATGCGGTCGAAGTATGCGAGCAGAGTCAACGCCCGTACGTTATTGGGATCGGACGCCACCAGCTTTTTGGCGGTATCCATCGTCTTCGCTGAATTGCCGGTTTGCTGGTAGGTGCTCATCAAAATCTCGAGCGCCTGATTTTTCATGATGCTGTTGGGATACTGCGTGAGAAACGCTTCCAGGCCGCTGATTTCCGCGGCCGGATCCTTCGTCCCTGTGGCGGCCACGTAGGCGTTGTACTCCGCCGGATCTTTAATCACCGGCGCCGACGACTGCGGCGCGGCCGGTTGTCCTTGTGCTGGCTGCGCAGCGTCCTGAGCTCCTGCAATTACCGCAACCCCAAGCACAACCGTGACCAGAATCTTTTTCATCAGTATGGCTCCTTGAACCTTCCGGGAAATGGCGATTTGGAAAAAATTTATCCTGCTGCTTCTTCTACTGCAACAACTTAGACACCGCACTCCGCTCGGACCACTCGCGCTCTGATCCTGCTTTGGAATGCCGCGCGTCCTGGCAGGGGCACCGGGGAATTGCAGCCCCGTTGAGAGGCAAAGACTGCTCGACCCTTTATTCCCGGTTGGCCGGATTATAAGTACCTCTTCCGCCGAAGGCAAGCCACTTCCCATCATTCGGTTCTGCCGGTTCGTGATCGCTGTTCTTTATTGGTAAGATGCGTTTCTCAGATGCGCTTGTTGGACACGATTGTTAAGATGCGGAAATCCGCCCCGGTGGATGGTCGCTGATCGTCCCATGGCGATCGACCCAGGGCGGGCCTGCAACTTGACACTCTAGGTTGAGAGGAGCCGCACACATGGATGTGACTCAAGTCCCGGTGGTAGATCCCGCCAAGCCTCTGGCCGGCCAGGTGGCAATCGTAACCGGTGGGGGACGCGGCATTGGAGCCTCCATTGCAAAGAAACTGGCCAGGCTGGGAGCTGCCGCGGTGTTGTGCGGCCGGACCGCGGCTGACCTGCAGTTCACCGCCGACGAAATTGTGAAGGCTGGTGGCCGCGTGGAAGTGGTTCCCTGCGACGTGGTGGACCTGCGCTCGTTCGAATACGCTGCCGCGCGTATCGACAGCAGCTTTGGCCGGGCGGACATTCTGGTCAACAATGCCGGCGTGGGCAGCTTCAACGAACCGTTGCACCTGCTGCCGACCGCGGAGTGGGAGCGCATTCTCAATACCAACCTGCGCGCCGTCTATTACGCCATCCTGACGTTTGCCCCCATCATGATTCGCGCCTACTCCGGCCACATCATCAACATTTCGTCTCTCGCGGGAAAAAACGCACTGCCGAACGGCGCGGCCTACGCCGCTTCCAAGTGGGCGCTGAACGGCCTCACCTACTCGGTGGCAGAAGAATTGCGCCCTCACAACATACGCGTCTCGGTGATTTGTCCCGGCTCAACCGATACGGGATTGAGCCCGCACACTGGCAAAGATCCGCGCAAAATGCTGCAGCCTGACGACGTCGCCCACGCGGTGGCGATGCTGGTAACGCAAGCTCCGCAATCGTTTATCAGTGAGATTCTGCTGCGGCCCACGCAAAAACCCTGACGGCCGTAGGCCAGACACCTACTTCTTGAACAAATTATCGAATGCCTGCCGGGCGCTGCTGGGGCGCAGGGTGGCGGGCGTCGAGGTTTCTTTCTCCCGCGTCACGCGGATTTCATATGAGGCGCAATCGTTGCGCTCGTCTTTCTTGGCGATTCGCACCGTCACCGGCTGCATGCACTCGAAGTGGCTTCCGGGATCGAAATACATGCACTGCTTGCAGGAGTGCAATTCGAAGCCGCACTTGGGACACCTGCCCTCCGGCGGCATACCCGGCAGCACCGTGCCGCATTGCGTGCAGCGGGAAACTGCCCGCGTGCCCGGCAGATTCACGGGCCTGGGGCCGAAAGTGTTGTCTTTCTTGGGATGCGGCGTGCCCGCCCGTTCTCCCGACGGTCGGTCTCCCGAGGATCGTTCTCCCGAGGACCCTTTGCGCGACTCGTCGCGGTCCCGGTCCTGATAACCATGCTGACGGTATTTAGCCAAAGAAGACCTCCGGGCGCATTTTGTGCGGTTACGCGGACGCCCTGCGCACAACTGCGAGAGTTAGGTGTGTCAAATCAATCCAGATCAAACCGAGCCGGGTCAAACCAAGCCGGGTGGGTGCTTCCTTGGGGGCGGCGTCCTATATTTAACCACGAAGAGCGCCAAGGTGCACGAAGGAACCCCGTCCCGGCACGGACCACACAGCGGACGGTGCCGTCATACAATAAAAGCTGATCCTCAGATCTAGCAAGTCGAGTCTACCAAGTCCTGTCTAGCAACTTATGATCCACGAAATCATCCAGGTCGGCCCGCTGCAGTGCAACTGCTCGATCATCGGCGATGACGCCACGCGCGAAGCGATGGTAATCGATCCCGGCGACGACATTAACGACGTGCTGGCCATCATCGGCAAGCACGGATTGCAAGTCAAGCAGATCGTGATCACTCACGCCCACATCGACCACGTGGGCGGAGCCATGAAGCTGCGCGCAGCCACGGGGGCGCCTATCCTGCTGAACCAGAATGACTATGCTCTGCTCAAAATGCTCGACGTGCAGGCGGGCTGGATCGGCGTGCCGCCGCCGGGCCCAGTCGAGATCGACCGCAGCGTGCAGAGCGGAGAAACCGTGAGCGCGGGCTCGCTCAGCGCCAGCGTTCTGCACACCCCGGGCCACACGGAAGGCAGCATCTGCCTCTACTTTGCCGCGGAGAAAAAGCTGATCGCCGGCGATACTCTGTTCGCCGGTTCGATCGGACGCACCGACCTGCCCGGCGGCTCGATGCAGAAAATCATCCGCTCGCTGCACGATACCGTGCTTGCGCTACCGGATGATACCGTGGTTGTCCCCGGCCACGGCGGGCTCACCACCATCGGCGAAGAGCGGCAGAGCAATCCGTTCCTGATCAAAGCTTAGCCTGCATCGCTTGCCTGAGTTGGGCTGGGGCGGCGTTCCCGGTAAATTCGAATCGCGGCGTGAGAACCACTTTGCATTCCGCAAGGACACATGTAAGCTTCGCCACGGAGAAAACGAGCCATGTGTTTTTCAGCGACAGCGAACTTTGTCGGCAGCACAGTTCTGGGCGCGATCGGCGTCGTCACCTTGACCAGGGTGAAACACCGGCGCGAACTGCTTTTCGCGTCGCTGCCCGTGCTCTTCGCCATTCATCAGTTCATCGAGGGATTTGTCTGGCTTGGGCTGGACGGAATTCTCTCGCCTGCGGTGACCCACGACATGGGCGCGGCGTTCATGCTGTATGCGCAGGGGCTCCTGCCATTTCTGCTGCCGATGGGCGTGCTGCTGTTCGAGCCTGATCGGAAGAACCGCAGACGCATGCTGCCGCTTCTCGTAATTGGCGGAGGCACCACGCTCTATATCTTGTGGGCATTGACGGCATTTCCAACCCAGGTGTACATCCGGGAAAATAGTATCGTCTACATCAATCAAGCAACCAACAATACAGCGGTTGCGGTGCTCTATGTGATTGCGACCTGCGGCTCGCTGTTTTTCTCGAAGATCAAGATGATGGTAGTCTTCGGCGCCGCAAACCTGGCGATTCTCCTGGTTGTCATGGAGGTGAAGCGGTATGCGTTTACCTCATTGTGGTGCGCCTACGCGGCGATCGCAAGCGTGATCATCCTCGGCTACTTCTGGAAAAGCCACGCAGACCGGCCGTTCCTCTACGCGTAGCGAGGCCAATTCACAGCTCCAGGGCGGTAGGCTGCGATGGCCCACCCGATGGCACGAAAGATTACCCAGCCGTATTACCAACGTGATCTTACTGGTCTGATTACGTCCGTCTTATGATGAATGTCGACACCCCACCCCATGAAGAATCGGATTGCAGTTTCTTTACTTGTTGTTGCGCCCCTGATGTTCTGCGCCAACCACGCTCCTGCCCAGGAAGTTTCTGAAGGCTCACGCAAAGTTGTGACCAAGGTGGTTCCGCAAGTTCCCAACCTCGCTCGCTCCCTGCACCTCCAGGGGAACGTGAAAGCGGAGGTGTTGGTCGCCGCCAACGGCAAAGTCAAGTCGGTCGAAGTGAAGGGCGGTCATCCCTTGCTCGGTCAGGCTGCCCAGAACGCCCTAAGTCAGTGGACCTGGGAGCCCGCCGCTCACGAGACCCACGAAAACGTTGAGTTGAGATTCAATCCCTAGAGGACGTTCGTCCGCCGATTTCGTCAGCCGAGAATTAGCCGACGCCCGGTCTCCTCTCACCTACGTGTGGGCATTCGTTGCCCCAGCTGAGCTTAATGAGCCGGCCATTCCGGCTGTCCTCTTTTTCTCTGCTCTGCGTTGATTTGCTCTCGAATCAGGCCTGCGACTCCTTTACCCTTCGCCGCCTTGTACAGCAGCCTTAACATCACTTTCCCAGTGGCGGTCGTTTTGAAATTGTGGCCCTTCTGGGTCCAGGTTATCAATTTGGGAGAGCGCTCCAGGCCCATGATGTAGTCGTAAGCCTTTTGACAGCCCTCGCGTTCCGCTGCCCGATTCACTCGCTCGGACTCGGTGATCTTGTTTTCATCCAGAACGCTGATGTGAGGCGAAGGCGTCGGAATCGGAGGCCAGACCACGGGGGTAGTATTGCCCGGTTGCATGGGCACGATGTCACCTGCGGGACTTACGGTGATCGTGATCAGAGAATCAAGGGCGTCGTCCTTGAACGGGTCGGCCATGTCCTGCATAGCGTTCCAGAAGCCACTGCACGCGCCATTGAACCGCGCGAGGCGGTCGGCCGCGGCCCACGCGAGAGGCAAGGCCAGAATCGCCGAAAGGAAACTGAGAGCGAACCCTATGATGTCGAGGATCATAACCGCCAGGAGTGACACGGTGACTTCCGCGACGACTTCGGCGGCAATGGAGAGACCCGCACTAACTGCATCGAGACTGAAACTGAACCAGTTGCTGAAGGGGCTGTCTGTTTTCGGCAGTTCGTCGGGCGTCGGGACGTTGAACTGGGGCTGATCGGGCAGCGGAGTGCCAGACGGCGGCCTGGTTGGATCGGTGGCAAAAGCCAACTCTTCGAGCTTGCGGATCGTCGGTTGATTAGGGTCCACATGCCCGTCGGTGGAACCGAATTGCTGCCTCTGAAAAACCTGAACGGCCTTGTAAAGCCGCTCGTCCACGATCCCCCAGCGAATCTTGTCGAGGGAAAGCATCAACGTTCCTTCGGTGCCGCCTTTGATCTTCGGGACCAGATCCAGCAAATTCGCGACACGCAGTTGATCTTTCGGCAGGTTGTAACACTGTGTGGTTCCGAAGCGGTGCTTCCCGATGGATGCGTCGATGGGCATGCGAGCGAACCTCCTCTTCGACTTAAGAAACCTGGCCCGTCAGGAGTGCTGGCAACGCGCTCGGCCGGGGGGGCCACGTCGGACGTCGGAGCTTGCTTTGGATGGTCGCGCAGTTCCTGACGACGTGGAACGCAGTGGCGGAACCGAAATCCGAATTGCAGATTTCCTGGGTGCAGATGGTATCGCAACTTCTGTGATGTCGCAAGGGGAGTGAAACAGGGGAGTGAAACCGCGGGTAACCGGCGGGTGTCAACCGCTGGGAAACGCGGGGTGAACCGCGGATCGAGCGCCGTGAAGAAGCGGAGAAGTTCTTCAGGGATGTGGAAGCCTGCCCTGCCCCATCATTTGCTGCTTAATCGTAACCGGCGAAAACGGGCGGTTTTACTCGGCGTGGTCGGTTCTAAAAATTCAGAAGCTCCAGGATCCTGCCGATGCCGTCGCTAAACTGCGTCGCCGGGGTGATTAGACTCAGCACAAAGTATCCATCGCTGGGGAAATCGTAGAAATGTCCCGGATGCACCAGCACTGATCTTTTCTGCAGTAGCTCGATTGCCAGGTCTTCGTCCGATTTCGTCACCGGAACACGCAGAATGGCATACCATCCGCCGTCCACTGCGAGCCGCTCGCATGTCTTCTGTGCGGCGAGGTGCCGATCCAGCTCCGTCAGGTTCCCGCGGACGCGATCGAGCAACTGCTTCTGCAAGCTCTTCCGCTGATCGAGAAGCGCGGGCGTGGCCCACTGTAACGGAGCGTTCATCGAGAGATAGGTATCGGCTATCACTTCCAGACGGGCCAGCGCAGGCGCCGTCTCGGCGGGCGGTCCGCTCACCGCGATCCACGCCACTTTCATCTGCGGCAGGGCGGAGACTTTCGAGAGTCCGCTCAGCGTAAAGGTCAGCGCGTCCCGATTCGCGGCGAAGGTGGGGCGCGGCTCGCCATTGTGCGCGTAATCGAGAAAGACTTCGTCGACAATGAGCGCCAGGCTTCCGTCGCTCGATCCACTCTTGTGCGATGCGCTCTTACTCGATCCGGCTTTACCTGACCCGCCCTTACCCGCACCATGTTCGCGACAAAACGCATTCAGCAAGCTCAACTCGTGCGCCTGCACATACGAGCCCGTAGGATTATTCGGATGCACCACCACCACACCGCGAGTTCGCGGCGTCACCGCTTTTTCGAGTGAGGGAAAATCCATTTGCCAGCCGTGGTCGTAGATGAGGGGATAGGGCACGAGTTTCACATCTTCCAGGTCGGCGAGAAACTCGAACAGCGGATAACTGGGCTTGGGCACGAGCAACTCGTCGCCCGGATTGCACAACAAACGGAAGATGTAGGAATAGCCTTCGCTGGTGCTCGTGGTCAGAACAAGCTGCTCGGGGTCAAAGTCTCGAACCCCGGGGCCGCGAACTCCGTGGCCGCCGCAAGAAGGATCGCCGCTGTAGTAAGCCGCAACCGCCGCGCGGGCCTGCCGCAGACCCTTGGGCTGGGGATCGTAATCGATCGCCCGCGGAGCGCTGAGAGATCGCAGAATGGCGGCCTCGTCATAACGCAGGCCGGCGCGCGTGGGGTTCGAAACGGTTAGATCAAGAACGTTCGCGTCGCCGGACCGCGCCGCCTCCAGCGCATCGGTGAGGCGGTTGCGCGTGAGCGCCCAGTTCGTACGGTCGGAAAACATTTCAGAGCGGGAGCAGGTTCACCTGGACGGCGGCGTCGGTCTGAACCTGCCGGTTCGTGAATTTGTTCACGAACTTGTTCGTGAACTTGTCCACAAACTTGTCCATGAAGCCAGGGGTCGAGGGCCCGCGGCTGATGTTGTCCCGCACGCCCCGCCATTCCAGGCCGGGCCAGTCGCGAATCGCAATTGCCGGACAGAGCAAGTGTTTTCCATCCTGACGCAACAACTGCCGCAACGTTTGCACACCGTAGAACAGTCCTTGCCCGGAGTTCGCCGCCACCACCAAATGAGACTTGTCGGCAAACAGCAGATAGCCCTGCTCGCCGATGGAAGCGTCCGACTTCAATCCCTTGGCCGCGAGAAACTTACGCACGCGCGAGTCCTGAAGCCTGGCCAGCACGATGGAGCGACGCTCCGTCCCGGCGGTAGCCTTGACTCCAACGATGTCCAGATTAAGCCCGGACTCGTCCGCGATTTCTTCGGCCAGGGTTTCGGCCGCGATACGGTCTTCGGACTGGTGACCGAACTCCACCAGAATCCGGGTCATGGGACCAACCCGAAAACCGCCGTCGCGCAGTTGCACTTCCTTCGGCTGAGGCATCAGCGTGAGAGGTCCGGCATCGTCGGAAGACTCGATCGCCCACGCCGGCAGCGAAAACAGCAGCGCGCAAGCTAAGGCACAAATCGTTCGTGAGTTCATTCGATTCCCTGGGGGAAAGCCCCCCGGGAGCATTGTAACCGCAATCTGGTAGATGGCTCTACAAACGTTTTGGGGGTGGTTGGGGGTGGTCGCATTGCGATACCTAGCCAGCGATTCCGGGTTTCGGGCAATCCGGAGGGGTTACAGGAATTATTTAGTGCATTGTGTGCACTTTTGAACTGCACGGGGACGAAAATCTCTGGCATAATTCGGTAATCGTCCTGACAGGCAACCTTTACCAGGCTCGATGCGCGCGGCGGATTCGCCATGTCTCCCGAGCATCGAGGCAAACGCAGGGAGGCAATATGCCGATCACGGCGTTTTTGTTCGGTTTGACCTGGGGAATCGTGAGCGTGTTTGTCCTGCTGCTGGTCAGGGCCGGGGCCAGGCGGGTTCCTGCACCTGAGCCAAGCTCGACGCAACTCCGCGCCCGGTTCGTTTTCCGCGTCCGAAGTGATTCGGGACAAGTGCACGGCGAAACACGAATACGTCCTCACCCGAGGTATCGTTTGGAGCGTCTCACGTTAAAGACCACGGTTTTGGATTCTGCCGACAATTCGCAGTCTTTCCGCTTTACCGAATTCCTCTAGCCGCACTGAGCCGTATTGAACAGACCCTGAGACGCCAAAAGCAGACAGTGGACTGAGCGGGATTCGTACGCGTGTGAATCGCGGATATGAATCTCCCGCTAAGGAGAACTGACGTGCACCGTGGAAACCGATTTCTCAGCTCACTCTTTCTGACCGCCGCCCTTGCCGCTCCGCTAGCGACCATGGCCGCTGCCAGCCCCCAAGACAACCGGACCCAGGAAAAGCGGGAGGATCACAACAACAAACGCTACTACGACAAGGGTCACAAGGACTATCACAACTGGGACGGCAATGAAGACCGCGCGTACCTGCGATACCAGAACGAGCACCACGAGACGCATGCCTTCGTGGAGTTGAACGGCCGGCAGCAGACGGTCTATTGGAACTGGCGCCACAGTCATCCAGACGGCAGGTAAGACGGCGGCTTCGGGCTTCGGCCTTTAAGCTTCGGCAAGGCGGACTGGCCGACGCCCGACGCCCGATGGCCGAAGCCCCATAGCTCAGTCTCGGTTTCCACCCCTCCTACTCCAAAAGCCGCGCCCAGCGGCCTTTACGGTCTTAATCCTGCTGATTCCAAAGGGCCCTCCACCACTGCCAAATTCCGTTGAATCCGGGGCAGAAGCGGTGTAGGATGCAAAACCCGGGTCCAAATCGGATCTCCCCGGGAACCAGCGGGTCTCAATCTCAAAACAGAAATTCGGGTCGAAAAAAGGAGCAGTCGTGATTCGAAGATTAGGCGCATGTTTTCTTGCCATGGTCGCAATGGTTTTGGGTGTGAACGTTGTTTGCCAGGCGGAGCCACAGTCTCTGTTGACGCGTCACGTGCGGGAAGTGACTCTTAATGGACAGGCGCCATCCCTCGGCCGCCTCCCGGCAACCCAGTCCGTGCGCCTCGTGCTTGTCTTGCCGCTCCGCAACCAGGATTTGTTAGACAGTTTCCTGAAGGACCTCTACGATCCTTCCAGCCCGTTCTACCGCCAGTTCCTCACGGTGGAGGAGTTTACCGCGAAGTTTGGACCAACCCAGGAAGACTACAGCGCGGTGACTAATTTTGCCGAGGCGCATGGCCTCACGGTGGTTGGCACCTCCCGCAATCGCGTGAACCTCGACGTGAAGGGATCCGTAGCCAGCATTGAGGAAGCCTTCCATCTGACCATGGGAATCTACCAGCACCCCACGGAAGATCGCACTTTCTATGCTCCGGATCGCGAGCCCACTCCGGACTTGGCGGTCCGCCTGTGGCACATATCGGGTCTGGACAACTATTCGATTCCACGTCCCGCGGTGATGCACCGAGATATGTCCGTGAGGCCCAATGCCACGACTGGTTCCGGTCCTTCGGCCTCTTTTCTCGGCAGCGACATGAGGGCGGCATACTACGGTGGAACTCTCACCGGCAGCGGCCAGACGCTCGGGCTGCTCGAGTATGCCGGAACCGATTTGGCCGACCTGACCACATACTTCAAGAATGCGGGTGAGACGAATAATGTCACGGTCACTCTTCTGTCCACAGACGGGACCAGCACAAGCTGTCTGGCGAGAAGTAACTGTGACGACACGGAACAGACCCTAGACATGACGCAAGCGATTGGCATGGCCCCGGGATTGTCGAGCCTGGTGATGTACGTGGGATCGAGCGATTCCGCCATTTTTAATGCGATGGCTACGGCGAGTCCGCTGAACGCGCAGTTGAGTTCTTCGTGGACCTGGAGTCCGGCAGACCCCGGCACGGACAATCCATACTTCACGGAGTTCGCGATGCAGGGTCAGAATTTGTTTCAAGCGGCCGGGGACAGTGGCAGATGGACCACCTCGGGTGCGGGCGCCGAGATTTTCCCGGCGGATGATGTGTACGTCACGTCGGTGGGCGGCACGGACTTAGACACCAGCAGCGCGGGCGGTCCCTGGAGTTCAGAAACCGCCTGGGCCGACGGCGGCGGCGGAATTTCGCCGGACAAGTATGCGATTCCTTCGTGGCAGACGAGCGCGGCCAGCGGCTGCTCCAGCTGTTCCAAAACATATCGCAATGGCCCGGACGTTTCCGCAAACGCAAATTTCACGTTTTATGTGTGCGCCGACCAAACTACCTGCACGGCCAATGAATATGGCGGAACGAGTTTTGCCGCGCCTATGTGGGCCGGCTATCTGGCCCTGGTCAATGAACAAGCGCTGCAGAACGGCAACCCCACGGTCGGCTTTATCAATCCGAGTCTGTACTCGATCGGCGCCGGCTCAAGCTATGACGCGGATTTCCACGATATCACCAGCGGCAGCAACGGCTTTTCAGCAACCACAGGCTACGATCTGGCGACTGGCTGGGGCAGTCCCAACGGCTCTGGGCTCATCAACGCTCTTGCCGGAACAACGTCGTCTCCAAGCTTCACCATTTCTGCCTCTCCCTCTACGGTCTCGGTGGTGCAAGGCAGCAATGGCACCTCGACGATCACAACCGCGATCTCGGGCGGCTTCGACTCGGCGATTGCATTGTCTGCCACCGGCCAGCCGACGGGCGTGACCGTGACCCTTAATCCCACATCCATTGCCGCGCCGGGTTCTGGCGCGTCAACAATGACCATCGCTGTGGCTTCGACCACGGCGACCGGCACCTACACGATCACCGTCGCTGGTGTGGGTGAAGGCATCACGCACACCACCACGGTCACCCTGATCGTAACCTCGTCGGTGAGTGCTGACTTCACCATCAGCGCGTCGCCGACCGCGATTACCGTGGCCCGGGGCGCGTCCGGCACCGCCTCGATCACGACGGCGGCGCTCGGAAGCTTCAGTTCGGCGATCACATTGTCCGCCACCGGAGCGGGAGGGGCGCAAAAAGTTACCTTCAGTCCCAACCCCATCGGGGCACCGGGCTCCGGGACATCCACGATGACGGTCAAGGTAGGAACAACGGCCGCGCTGAAAACGTTCACCATCACCATTAAGGGAACTGGAGGAGGAAAGACGCATACGGCCACCGTCGCTCTCACGGTCGTCCGATAACGAACGAGGAAACTTGAAACAAGAAGGCCCGGATCATTTGATCAGATCATGATCTGATCATTATGATCCGGGCCCTTTTTTGGAGCGGGGCCGGGCTTGTCCGCGAAATCGAACGACAAGCAAATCCGCTACTTGCCGAACGCTTCCTTATTCACGACGTAGGGCATTTTCGTGATGTCGCCTCCGTAGTTGCCCTCGAGCACGTCGATCAAACCTTGGACGCAGCGTCCGGCCATGCCTTTGTCGGGGTCGGTGGAGAGCCGCGTGATGCGCGCCGCGCTGGCGAAATGGGGCATCAGGCGGCAGCGGTCGGCAATCGCGGGGTCGCGCAGCGGCGAATCCGCGGGCAACGGTTCTTTCTCGTACACGTCGAGCGCTGCGCCGGCGATCCAGTTCTCGCGCAACGCCCGCGCCAGAGCCGTTTCCTCGACCACCGGACCGCGCGACGTATTTACTAGATAAGCAGCCGGCTTCATCATGCGGAGGGTTTTCTCGTTGAACAAGTGATACGTCGGAGTGTTGCTTTCGCCGGTACGCAGCAAGGGAACGTGCACGCTGACGAAATCGGCCTCCTGCAACGCGTCTCCGAACGGTACGTACTTGATCCAATTCTTTTCTTTCGCGATGCCCCGGGCCTGGCGCAGATCCATGACCTCTTGAATCGCTTTCACGTAATCGTGGTTCTCGTAAGCCGGGTCGTAGCACAGCATGTTCATATCGAATCCGGCGCACTTCTTGATCATGGCCAACCCGATGCGCCCGGTGCCGATGATCGCGATGGTCTTGCCGGTGACTTCATCGCCCAGAAATGGCAGGTAAGGATGCCAGTATCCCCAGCGGTTCTCGCGCGTGAGGTGCTCCGCGGGCCACATTTTGCGCGCCAGCATTCCGAGCATGAAGAAAGCAAACTCGGCGGTCGCTTCGGTGAGCACGTCAGCGGTGTTGGTGAACGGAACTTTGTAGCGATTGGCGTCGGCGCGGTTGATATTGTCGAAGCCAACGGCAAACTGCGCCACAACTTTTAACGTTTCCTTGCCGGCTTCGAAAATTTCGGCGTCAATCGGATCGCGCAGCGTGGTGATCAATCCATCAATGCCCGATTTCACTTTTTCGATGATCCGATTCTTGGGCGGCGCTTCCGGTTGCGGGTACACCTCGACCTCATATCCTCGTTTGCGGAGAAGATTAATAGCCTCACCGATATCGCACGTGGCAAAAACGCGGAGTGGTTTGTTCATGATCTTCTTTCGTAAGTAGTGTAGCTGCGGATCGTGTGGCGCGGGCACTCTCGCCCGCGAAATCTAACCACAAGCAGACCCTTAGTCTCAAGTTCAGAGCCGGCCACGGAACCGCGGCAAAGATTCGTCCAGGGTCTCACCGGCTGTCGGCATTTCGCGGGCAAGAATGCCCGCGCCACGCCGCCCAAATCTCGAGCACGTTACTGACGTACGTTGGCAGAACCATGCTTCGCGTCTATCATCCAGCAATCTCTTCAAGTTGGGGCCGAATCGATGGCATGCGCACAATCTCGTGAGCAACAGCGCCGTGGTTATTTCATCCAATGCGCGGTTGTCGCCGCCATGATTTTCTTACTAACCTCATCGGGCGGCGCCCAGGCGAAGCCGACTGATCACCCCGCCGTGCCTTCGCCCCAGGACCTGACGAAGTATCCTGGATTGCTGCCTGAGTTCGGCCAGTTGCTCGAGAAATTGCAGCATGAGGTGCACCCTCCGCCGGCGCGCGGCCAAAGCCGCCTGTTGCCGTTGCTGCCGGAATTGACCGTCTTCTATGCTGCGCTTCCGAACTATGGCGAAGCTTCCCATCAGGCGCTCGCGATTTTCGAGCGGGAGGTGCAACAGAATCCGACGCTGCACGCGTGGTGGCAGCAGGGCGACTTGGCGGCAGATGGACCCAAAGTTGAAGATGCGCTCGAGAAGGTCTATCAGTTCTCGCAATATTTGGGGGACGAAATTGTTGTGTCGGGTGCCGCCGAGGGCGGCAAGCCTCCGACATTGGTGATTATCGCGGAATCGCTGAAGCCGGGCCTGAAGGATTTCGTTCAGCAGATGGCAAAGGAGTTTGGCGGCCACTCGGAGCCGGCGGTCCGCGTACTGGACGTGCAAGAACTAGCGACTGCCAGGGACACCCGGCCGGCGCAGCAGTTGGTGATCCTGGTGCGCCCCGACTTCGTGGTGGCGGCGCTCGACGTGGGGGCACTCCGCAGCTTCAATGCGCGTTTGGACAAGAAGAGCACGGAGTTCGCCTCTACTCCGTTCGGGCAGCGCGTGGCGCAGGCCTATGAAGGCGGCGCGGCGGTGGTAGTTGCCGCTGACTTGCAGAAGATCGTGAGCCAGATCCCACTCGGTACCGACCAGAACCAGAAGCTTTTCGAGCGATCGGGATTTGCAGATGTGAAGTATTTGGTTTGGGAGCACAAGACGGTCGAGGGCCAGGCCGGCAGCCAAATGGAACTAACCTTCACCAGTCCGCGGCATGGAGTGGCGTCCTGGTTGGCGGCGCCGGGGCCCCTGGGCAGCCTGGATTTTCTCTCGCCCAAAGCGGTGATTGCAGGCGCCGCGCGATTGAAGGATCCGGCGCTGATTTTCGTAGACCTGAAAGATATCGCCACGGCCCAGAATCCCAACGCCCTCGCGGCGCTGGCGCAGATGGAACAGGGATTGAAAGTCAGCTTACGGGACGATCTGCTCAGCCGCCTCTCGGGAGAAATCGCCTATGAGGCGGACAACGTCCCGTCCACAAAACCGGCATGGAGAGCAATCCTGAAGGTCGATGATCCGGACCATTTGCAGGCAACACTGAATAGGCTGTTGGCAACGATGCACGTCAACCCGCAGCAATCCGAAAACGGGGGAGTGACTTACCACGCGCTCGAAATTCCTTCTGCGCAGAAGACCACCGAAATCAGCTACGCATTTGTGGACGGTTATTGGATCGTCGCCTCAAGTCAGGAAACGGTCGCCGAGGCAATTCGAGTGCATCACAGCGGCGAATCGTTGGCCCGGTCCAAGAAGTTTCTGGCGGCACTCCCGCCAGGGCATCCGTCGGAGGTGTCGGCGCTGCTCTACGAAGACCCGGCCGCGGTGGCGGAGCTGACCCTGCGGCAAGTATCGCCGGCGCTCGCGGACTCCCTGTCGCACGCGAGCGCGGAAGCTTCGCCAATGGTGATCGCCGCGTATGGCGAGGAGAGCGCGCTGCGCGAAGCCAGCAGAAGTGGAGGAGTCGACGCCGGCGCGATTCTGGTAGGGGCGGCCATCGCGATTCCGAACCTGCTGCGAGCCCGAATTGCGGCGAACGAATCCAGCGCCGTAGCCAACATGCGGATCGCGAACACGGCGCAGGTCATCTATTCGAGCTCCTATCCGCAGCGCGGCTTCGCGCGCGATCTGGCCTCACTCGGCCCCGATCCCCGTGGCACCGGCTCCTTGTCCGTGGACCACGCCAGCGTGATTGACGCTACCTTGGGAAATGCCAGTTGCACCGCGGGCACCTGGTGCACAAAGTCTGGATACCAGTTCAGCATTACGGCGGTCTGCAAGAAACAACGCTGCGAGGAGTATGTGGTGGTCGGCACTCCGATCAGCAGCAACTCAGGAACGAGGAACCTTTGTTCGACTTCAGATGGAGTGGTTCGCTATAGATCTGGTCCTCCCCTGACTTCGCCGGTCAGCGTGGCGGAATGCCGGGCGTGGTCACCACTGCGGTAGTCGAGAACGGACAACGCGGAAGCAAGTGGGCTTCAGCCTTTGTCGTGTCGCCCGCAGGGCACTTATTCAAGATGGCTTGATGGCCTCCAATCGAGTTTCCAGCGCGTGGATTGCGCCCAGAAAACGCTTTTCCCCAAGCCACATGCTACGCGCGACCGCACCACCCCTTGAGCGCTCCCTTTAACCGCCGCGACGAGTCCGATGGAGGCATTCTTCCAGGAGGAGACAAGTCGGCACCGCCTAGGTTATTCGAATTCTGCCAGCGTTGACGACAAAGAACGCTTTCGCGAGTACGGCATGGAGCTGCTCGGACCCCCGCTTTCGATCGGATAAGCGGGCCATCGTCGGCTAGACGAATCGCCAGCGCGTGGACTTGCCCTGAAAATACTTTTCCCACAGCCCGAACGCGACGCGCGGGCGCAGTGTGAACACTGGCTCCTTCATCGAGAGAATGTCTTTTTTCATCGCGCCCATGTCGAACTTGTACTTGCGCTCGTAGACGGGAAGCATTTTGCGGCGGGCGGCGACGTCGGCGATTTCGGTGACACCCTCGACGATCACCGCTTCGGCCGCGTCCTCGGTGCACACCACGCAGTTCGGATTCTGCGTGAGGTTGCGCGCCTTGCGCGATTTGCTTCCGGTGCTGAACAGGAAGCGGCCATCCTGCCACAGGCCCCAGACCACCATGGTGTGCGGAGAGCCGTCTGGCTTAACCGTGGTAATCCAGTAGTTGTGCGATTTTTTTAGCCGCTGCTCGGCCCAGTTCCAGGAAAGCAGTCCCTTTTCGCCCTCCGGCAGGCCGTAGCCAGGCATTTGTGGACGGCTGGATTTCGGCTTCTTTGTCCGCGATGGAGTTTTCCTGGTCGACATCGAAGGATTCTCCGGAAGTTACGAATTCTGCCTCGTCCACTGGTCGATGCGCTCCAGCGCCTGCTGCAGATTTTCCAGCGAGTTCGCTACGCTGAAGCGCAGGTAACCCTCGCCGAACGATCCGAACGATGTGCCCGAAAGCGCGGCGACTCCTGCCTGTTCGAGCAGGGCGTCAGCCAGCGGTTTCGATTTCCATCCCGTCTCAGTGATGTTGGGAAAGGCGTAGAATGCGCCTTTCGGCATGCGACAGGAAAAGCCCTTGATTTTATTCAGTCCCGCTACGAAGACGTCGCGGCGCCGCTGGAACTCATTGCGCATGCGGTCCACCGAGGTCTGATCGCCGTTGATCGCCTCGATGCCCGCCACCTGCGTGAAGCTCGCAGTGCAGGAATTTGAATTGGTCATTAGGCGCGAAATATGGGTTGCCAGATCGGGGCGCATCACGCCGTAGCCCATGCGCCATCCCGTCATGGCATAGGTTTTCGAGAAGCCGTCGAGCAGAATGGTGCGCTCCTGCATGCCGGGCACCGACAGGATCGAAAAATGCTGGCCGCCGTCGAACAGCAGACGGCTGTAGATTTCGTCCGACAGCACCATGATGTTGCGGTCGCCGATGATCTTCGCGATCTGTTCGATGTCGCGGCGCTCGAGTACGCCGCCCGTAGGATTTTCTGGCGAATTCAAAATAATCAGCCGCGTGCGGTCGGTGATCAGCGACGCCAATTCGTTAACATCGAGCGAAAAATCACGCTCTTCGCGCAAGTGGATGGGCACAGCCTTGCCGCCAACGTAATGAATCATCGACTCGTAGATCGGGAAGCCGGGATTGGGATAAATGGCCTCATCTCCCTCATCAATCAAGGCCAGGATCGTGAAGAAAATAATGGGCTTACCGCCCGGGACAACGACCACTTCATCGCTCGCAACTTGCACTCCGCGGGTGCGGCTCACGTAGTCGGCAAGCGCTTGCCGCAGTTCGGGCAGGCCCGCGGAGGGACCGTAATGTGTCCAGCCATGGTGCAGCGCATCCACGCCCGCCTCGACCACGTTTGCGGGAGTGTCGAAGTCCGGTTCGCCAATTTCCAGGTGGATGATGCTCTTGCCCTGGCGCTCCAGCGCGCGCGCCTTGTTCAAAACTTCAAAGGCGGTCTCGGTGCCCAGCCGCGACATGCGGCGGGCTAACTGCAATTCGTATTGCGTGGCTTTCTCCATGGAAGAAAAAAACTCCTGATAGCAACAAACCGAGGATTATACGCCGCTTTCCGAGACGAAGATCGCGCGCGGATGTGTGACCGAACGGGGTAAGGTTATAAAATTCGCTGTCGAGGAGGACTTGTGGACTCATATCTCAACGAACTTTATGCGCATCAGGCATGGGCCGACGCGGAGCACTGGCGCGCGATCGAAGCGCATCCTGCGGCGCTCGCCGACAAGGCGATCCGTGAGCGCTTGCTGCATATTCATCTGGTGCAGCATGGGTTTCTGTGGGTGGTAGGTCCGCGGACGGCGGCGTTCGCGTTCAAGAAGCTGGACGATTTCACGAACACGGCGGACTTCAAGCGTTACGGGCAGCACTATCACGGGCAGATGGATCAGCTATTGCAAGGCATCACGCCAGCTCGCCTGGAGGAGATCATTGACGTACCGTGGTTCGAACCTGCCCTGAAAATCAGCGTGCGCCATGCGCTCACCCAGGCTGCCATGCACAGCCACTATCACCGTGGGCAGAATGCCACACGCCTGCGTGAGCTGGGTGGAGTGCCTCCGGGGACAGACTTCATTGTGTGGTTGCGGGACAGGCAGCCGGCGGCGAAGTGGAGCTAAGAACGGAGTGCTGATTTGAGCGCATCCGCCATGGCCCGATCGGTGCTCCCCCAACTGTGGAGACGGCGCGGCGGCGGTCCGTGCGCCGCTGGCCCGACAATCGATTTTCGTCGCAAGCCCTGCCACAAAACCTGGGCCTCATACGTTCTTGGTATGTGAATGCAAGAAGCATGGCAGAACCGAGTCAGATGGAAGTCGCCAACCCCGAAGGACTGGATGCGATTTTTCGCGCTCATTATGAGCGCATTGCCCGCGTCATTGGCAGGGTCATTCACGACCAGGCCCGCGCGGAGGAACTAGCGGTGGAAGTCTTTCTGAAGTGGTGGCGGAATCCTCAGGCGCAGGGAGAGCACGCGGAGGGGTGGCTTTATCGCACTGCTCTACGTGAGGCGTTGGACGAATTAAGGCGCCAGGCACGCCGGAGCCGATTCGAGCGCATTTTCAGTTTCGTCCGCAAGTCGCCTCCCACCCCGGAGCACGTCTACGCCGTCAGTGCCGAACAGCACAGCGTGCGAAGCGTGCTCGGAGCTTTGAATCGGCGCCATGCGGAGCTGTTGCTGCTGTGGAGCCAAGGCTTCAGCTACCAGGAAATTGCCGCCTCTCTCGCCGTGAATTCCAGCTACGTCGGAAGTCTCGTCAGCCGTGCTCAAGAAGCGTTCCGGAAGGAGTACTTGAAACGATATGGAAACCAATCATGAAGGTCACTGGGTCGCCGACCGGCTTGCAGCCATCGAACCACAGTGGAGTCCGAACCTGGCGCGTGGACGCGAATTGCTCAACGCCAGGCTGGCCGGGCGACGCCACTCGTGGAGGTGGATGGCATGGACCCGAATGGCGGCTGCTGCCGCCGCTGCTGCGGTGTGCGTCGCGGTTCTCGCGCTTCCAGACACCAGGGCGCTGGCCCAGGAGCTCTGGTACCGGTTTGTCTTGAACCGCGTGGATGTTGTGCGGCTCGATCTTTCGAAGTTGCCACTGCACATGCACGTGACCACCAACGGTCGGGAGCAGAGCGTCCAAAATGTGGATGAGGCCCAAGGCAATGCAGGCTTCAAGCCGTATCTGCCCTCACTGGAGGTTCTGGGCGTCAATCCTGGCATCACGGTAACCGGACCGATTGTGATGGAGCAGACAATCCACGTCCGCGAGATCGCATCTGCTCTCGCCAAGGTAGGAGCAAGTGACGTGCAGGTGCCGGCTGAATGGGAAGGTATGCAGGTGCGCACTGAGATTGGACCCATGGTGGTGGCGAGCTATCCGGACGGTGTCCAAATCGTGCAGGGGTTGCCGATCGAATTCTCCGTTTCTTCCGGTTTCGTGTTGGAGCACTTCGCCGAGGTGGCATTCCGGAGCATCGGGGTTTCCTTGTGGGAAGCGCGCGCCATGGCTCAGAAATTCGCAGCCCATCCAGCCTGGTCGCTCGACATTCCACCGGATGCAGTCGTGAACGTCCAGGAGGTAGCGCTGCGGACGGGTCCGGCGCTGCTGATTGAGGACTTGGACGAACGGGGTATGGTTAAACGGGCGACAATCATCTGGAGTACACGCGAGCGAATGTACTCAGTGAGCAGCCGAAGTCGGGAACGAAGCACAAAGATCGCCGACGCCCTGCAATGGGGTCCGATCGCTACACGGCGACACTGCTGCTGGAGTGGTTTCGCGGTAACCGCCGATAACAGGCTAGTCCCGACGAACGCGGTCTATTCCGAGACGCTGTGTTCTTCGTTCTGCGAGCGCAGGACGCGGTCGATGGAGTAGGGGGCGCGGCGGCTGGGTTCGTGGTAGTGGCGGACCTGCATTTCGCCGAGCAGGCCGATGGCGAGCAAGTTGAGTCCGCCGAGCAGCAGGCCCAGAGCCAGCATCATGAGCGGACCGTGGGAGGACATGACATCCGCGTGGCGCAGAAATTTCTCCACGCCCAGCCACAGTACGATGGCGGTGCCACCGAACATGCTGGCCATGCCGAAGGTTCCGAAGAAGTGCAGCGGACGGGAAAGATAGCGCAGCAGAAAGCGAATGGTGAGAAGATCAAAAAACACGCGGAAGGTGCGCGTGATGCCGTAATGCGAAACGCCGCGTTCGCGATTCACGTTGCGGATGGGCACTTCGCAAATCGTGGCTCCATGCCAGGAAGCGAGCGCCGGAATGAAGCGGTGCAACTCGCCGTAAAGCGGCACCTGGTCGAGGATGTCGCGGCGGTAGGCTTTGAACGTGGTGCCAAAGTCGTGGATGTTCACGCCGCTCAGCTTCGCCATCAGCCAATTGGCAATGCGCGATGGGATGCGGCGCATCCAGAAATTATCGACGCGCACTTTGCGCCAGCCACTGACAATGTCGTAACCGGCCGCGATCTTTTCCAAAAACAATGGAATGTCCGCGGGGTCATGCTGCAGATCCCCATCCATCGCAATGATGTAATCGCCGCGGGCGTGGTCGAATCCGGCGGCAAGGCCAGCGGTCTGGCCGAAGTTGCGGCGCAGCTTGACCACGGTGACACGGCTGTCGACGGCTGCGATTTCGCGTAGCGTGGCGAACGTGCGGTCGCTCGAACCATCGTCCACGAGTACGATCTCGAACGTCTCGCCGGCCGCCTCCATCACCACTTTCAGGCGGTCATAGAGGTCGGTGACGTTCTCTTGCTCGTTGTGCAGAGGGACGACGATGGAGTACTTGGGCACGATCTTTTGATTATAGCTGATGGGTCAATGGGCGCGTAGGGCGAAAATTTTGGGCGAAAATTCCAGCCACGGATTTCCGCGGATACGGCTTGAGAACAAGAGCAAAACCTCAGGGGCTAAAGCCCCCAAGGCGAGGGTGTTGGGACGGCACGGGTGAAGCCGTACCCTTCCCAAACCCTCCGCGAGCGGGATGCCGTTATTCCTTCAGCTTCAGCTTTGACTTGTTTTCTTCCAGAAAAGTCTTTATATCTGCGGCGGCGCCCAGGAGGCGGTTCCACTGCTCGTAATAGAGCGTCACCGGGAAACGGCCCAGGCCGTAGACGCTGACCCCGCCTTTTTCGCCGACCTTGAAAATCAGGTCACCGCTGCGCTTCTTGACTTCGACCTCTTTTTCTAACTGCGCCAACTTCGCTTTCAGTTCCTCGTAGCTTGGTTCTGCCATGCTTTCTTCGCCTCCGGAAAAAAATTACATTCGGGCCGGCCGCCTCGGGGTAACGTTCTCGGCGGCAACCCGTCTCTATGGTAACGCGTCCTAGTAATGCGTCCCTATAGTAACTTGTCCGGGATTGCATGGCGGCAGACAACCGTTGTAAGCTCGAGATGGTCGGTTTTTCGATCCTGATGCAGGAAAGCATGCGTTCGCTATATCGCTGGTCGGCGTGGCTCTGCCTGTCCATGATGTTGTGGACGGCGGCGGCGGAGTCTACCCACAATCACCCCAGCCAGACCGAAGCGGCCTCCTGTTCGATTTGCGTGGCGGCGCACAGCACCAGCCCCACCGTCAGTTCCACTCACGTCCGGCCTGTTTTCTCCACGGTCGGCGTGCTGCGAGAAGAAGCAGTCATCGCGCAAGCCCGGCTTGATGTTTTTGAGCTCGGCAGTCGCGGTCCTCCTGTCCTCTAGGGATTCCCACTGATTCGACCTCCGGCGTTCGCGCCGGCTAATCCCTATTCTTTTTCTCTTTTTATTCAGGAGGACGTAATGCCTACTTCTCATAAGTGGCGCTTCATCGCCATTTTCGCCGTCACTTTTCTAAGCAGTGCAGTTCTAACCATTGCAGCACGAGCCCAGTCGGGCGGGAGTTCTGGATCCATCAGCGGCACCGTCATCGATCCCACGGGTGCCGTTGTGCCCAACGCGACTGTTGAAGTTCACAACCCAGTCAGCCATTTTGACCGATCCACTACAACGGATCCGTCTGGAAATTTCAGCATTCCGAACGTGCCCTTCAATCCCTATCACATGGCGGTGACGGCGGAGGGATTTGCCCCGACTGCGCAGGATGTGGACGTCCGCTCCGTGGTACCGGTCAGCGTCAAGGTTAGCCTGCAGGTGTCGGGGTCGACCACGTCAGTGACGGTGGAGGCTGGGGGAGACCTGGTGGAAAACGATTCCACCTTCCATTCTGACCTCGACCGCAATTCGTTCATACGGATGCCTCTGGAGAGCACATCATCCTCGCTGAGTGCCGCGGTCACGCAATCAACGCCGGGAATCGCCGCCGATTCCAATGGCCTGTTCCACGGGCTGGGCGACCACGCGGAGAATTCGTTCTCCGTCGACGGGCAGCCGATTACGGACCAGCAGAGCAAGGTTTTTTCGAACCAGATCCCGCTCGATTCGGTTCAATCCATGGAAGTCATATCCGGCGCGCCGCCGGCGGAATACGGAGGCAAGACCAGTGTTGTCATTGTGGCGACAACACGGTCGGGCCAGGGCGTGACCACCCCTCATGGTAGTGTGACCACCTCCTACGGGACGTTTGGAACCTCCACCGTGGCGGCCGAGCTTGCTTATGGAGGCAAGAACTGGGGGAACTTCATCTCCGTGGGCGGTTTGAATAGCGGCAGGTTCCTCGATCCGCCGGAATTCGCGGTATTCCACGACAAGGGCAATGAGGAAAACCTGTTTGACCGCGTAGACTACCAACTCTCCGCCGCTGACTCCGTTCACCTGAACTTCGGCTACAGCCGCAGCTGGTTCCAGACGCCCAATTCGCTGGACGCCGAAAACGCGACGGCATGGAATGGGCTGGCCGGGATCGAGCCGCAAATGGCCGCTTTCGCCGGCACAGACCCGAATGGGCGTGTCGTTGGACCGACCGACCAGCGCTCCAAAATTGGGACGTTCAACATTGCCCCGTCGTGGACGCATGTGCTGAATGCAAACGCCGTATATACTCTGGGCGCGTTCGTGCGTCGCGACGATTACAACTACTACCCCAGCAACAATCCTTTCGCGGACCTGGGGCCGCCGAGTCTGCAGAGACAATCCGTGGGTCAGAACCGGACGCTCACCAACGCGGGCCTTCGATCGGATATTTCCTACGTCAAAGGGATTAATCAGATCAAAGCTGGAGTCACCTACGAACAGACTTTCCTGAATGAAAACGACACGCTCGGGATCGTTGACCCAACTTATAACGCACCCTGCATCATGGCAGCGGCTACGAGTGCGGTAAACCCGTTCCCCTATGTCGCGGCTCCAGGACTCACGGCCGCGGACTGCCCCGGCAGCGCGGGCACAGTGCAGGCAAACCTTGCATCCAACCCGAACGCGCCCGGGTCCGCGTTTTACCCCAATTTCAATCCGATCCTGGCTCCTTACGACTTGACCCGTGGCGGAAGCGTGTTCACCTTCAACGGCCACACCGACGTGAAGGAACTGGCTCTCTACGTTCGGGATGTGATCACCAAGGGAAACTGGTCTCTAAACCTCGGCTTGCGTGGAGATTTGTACAACGGCCTCACCATCGCGCGGCAAGCTGAGCCTCGGCTCGGTGTGGCTTACAACGTGAAGAAGACCAACACGATTCTTCGCGTCTCCTACGCGCGCACGCTGGAATCTCCGTTCAACGAAAATTTGATCCTTTCCAGTATCGGGTGCAGCAACGCCGTCCTGGCTCCGCTGCTTCTGTGTACGCCCGGAGCGGGCGGGGCATTGAATCCAGGTTTTCGCAACGAATTCCACGCCGGCATCGAGCAGGCGTTCGGGAAGTACCTGGTGTTTTCCGGCGAGTACATCACCAAGTACACGCACAACGGCTACGACTTCAGCGTGCTGGGGAACACTCCGATCACGTTTCCGATTGAATGGCACAACTCCAAGATTCCGGGATATGCGGGGCGCGTGAGCGTGCCAGATGTGCATGGCTTCTCGGCGCTGATGGTTTTCTCCAGCGTGGCGGCACGCTTCTTCCAGCCCCAGATCGGCGGAGCTGGCTCGACCGTGGCCACGGCTGCCGGACTTCCCTTCCGCATCGACCACGACGAAAGGTTCAACCAGACCACGCATCTCCAATACCAGCCCTGGAAGCGCGGGCCGTGGATGGGCTTCAACTGGCGGTATGACAGCGGGCTGGTAGCAGGCGCGACGCCATGCTTTGGGACGATCGCGGCCAACGATTGCCCCGGAACAATTCCAATGACTGGCGTGCCCGGCGGCGGGTTCGTGAGCATGGGCGCCGCCAACGTCGGCGAGATTCCGCTTTCTGCCGATCAAGAGTCCGAGGCCGGGTTTACTTGCGGCGGAGTGCGAGCAACCCCGACCGCGCCTCTGCCCTTCAATTGCGCCGCATCCTCATTTGGCTCAACCCTCATCAAGGTGCCTGCGCCGAACACTGAGAATGACGACCACAGCCCTCCGCGCATCGCGTCGCGGAATCTGTTCGACGTCTCGGTGGGACACGACAACCTGTTCCACTTCCACGGCGACAAATACAAAGTGAGCGCGCAGCTGACCGTCATCAACCTGACCAACAAATACGCACTCTACAACTTCCTCTCCACGTTCAGCGGAACGCACTACGTCACGCCACGAGCGATTACGGCGCAACTCGGTTTCCACTTCTAGTGGAGTGGAAATTCCCCAGGGCGGACGTGCGGACGTCCGCCCTCTTCTTTTTTCCCTCCGCCCAGTCCAGTGCGTCAGCATCAGTTTCGTAAAGTAACGTAAAGCACTAGACTAAGATTGCTACAATCAAAGAAACCTTTTGCCCAAGCGAATCATCTGTGTCAGTTGAACCGGGCCTGCTTCGCGCCAGACCAGGCGGTGTTATGTCTGGCGGCTGCCGCAGCCTCGAAAGCCAGTTGTTTCGCCGAAAACAGCACTTCCGTTCCCTGACCGAGGCCGGATCCGGAGAAAAATTCTTACCGATGAGTCTTTCGACCCGCATTGTTCTCCTGCTTGCGACTACCGCTTGCTTTTCTTTTTTTGCCCTAGCTCAACAGGCCACGCCGGAAACGCCGGCAGCGAATCCTTCTGCACAGAATGTTCCCGCCTCGAACCCGCCCGCGCAGGACGCGCAAACGCCGAATCCGTCCCCGGCACAGCAGCCAGCTTCGAGCCAGAATGCGGGTCAGAGCAGCGACAAGGACAAGGACAAGGACAAGAACAAAGACAAGGACAAAACCACGCAAGGTACGAACGCCCAGGGAAAAAATGCCGGCACCTCCAACGACCGGCTTTTCCTTGCGCTACCGAATTTCCTGACCCTGGAGGGTTCGGACAAAGTGGCGCCGCTCACCGCTGGGCAGAAATTTAAAGTGGTGGCTCGCGGCTCCTTCGATAAGGTGCAAATTCCGTGGTATCTCTCGCTGGCGGCCATTAGCCAGGCAGAAAACAGTGAACCCGGTTACGGTCAGGGTTGGGAGGGTTACGGAAAGCGCTTTGCATCGGCCTTTGCGGATGGGGCCATCGAAAACTTCATGACCAGCGCGGTCTTCCCGTCGTTACTGCGCCAGGATCCCAGATTTTTTCAGTCCAGCGAAGGCGGGTTCGTACGCCGGTCCGGTTACGCGATCAGCCGAATCTTTGTGACCCACACTGATTCAGGCCATTCGCAATTCAACTACTCTGAAATCTTCGGCAGCGCCGTGGCGGCCGCCATCTCCACCAACACCTACCATCCCCAGGCCTTCATCAGCAAGCACTACGACGCCGCGACGAACACGGTGACGTACGTTCACAACGCGTCGGACCGCACGCTTCCGAATACCGCCAGCGTGTGGGGATCGCAGGTGGGCTACGATACGATTACCTATTTCGTGAAAGAATTCTGGCCCGACATTCACCGCAAGATGATGAAGCATGACAAAGCAATGGCGGCGCAACCCGCGAGCGCGAATCCGTCTTCGCCAACTGGGCCGTGAATGGCTGGGCCGTGAAATGTAGGATGAATGGAGCGGGAGACCGGGATCGAACCGGCGACATCCAGCTTGGGAAGCTGGCGTTCTACCGCTGAACTACTCCCGCATACCGTGCGGCAAGTTAACGATTATACATAAGTTCCCTTCCCTCGTCGTGTCTGCTCAATCGTTCCCAACTCCCGACTTCACTCCCGATTTCATTAGCTTGTTCAACACAGCGCCTTGAGCTTCGAGCTTGTCTGACTTGAAGCCATGCGCATAAGCGCGTAATGGGCAAGCATGTTGAGATTCGTCCATCGGAGCATGGCCCGGACAATCTGGGGATTTTCCCCATTCGCCATGAGCCATGATGTGAGCGAGTGCCTAAAGGTGTGAAATCCGAACCGCTAGACCAACTCAGTCTCTGTGGCACTAGCGTGAAGCGCGTCGAAGGCATAAGAAAGCTGAGCCCCTCTAGACCACCGCATCGATTGGCGAAAAAGCGCGCCGTGAAAGCCGCTGGACTCCAGCGGGTGCAACTCCCCCGCTCTCCAGTCTGCGCCCGATTCCTGCTCGTCGTGTTCTGCGATCACGTAACTGATCTCGTTAGGTCGCAAGAACCCGGACTTTAGACTGACGGACTGCGCCGGGTGATTACCCTCCATACTCTGGCTAGCAGACCGGGGCGATCATCATGAAGTGCGAAGCGTGGTAACGGGGGATCGGTCTGTGTGGGTACTTGAGGCGAGGGCATCGGATGGTCACAATAGGTGGACAGCACTCGGTTAAGAATTGCAGGGTCGGTTCCTGCATATCGGTGGCATTCCAAGTCTTGGGCTTCCAGAACCGCAATAGCCCGTTCGAGTTCTGCCGGGGTCTTCGGCTGTTTCTTCCAGAAACAATGCGGAATCTTCTCGCCTTTCCAGCCAACTAGGTCAGGCGCTACGACGTGGGGAACTCCGCAAGCCAGACATTCTCCCTTCACTACATAGAAATCACCGGGCGCGGATTTTGGGTGAGGGGTGAATTTAGGAGCGCACGCCATGTCTCATTTTACGCAAGAATCGTGCCTTCACTCACCGCCCGCTTCGCCAGCTTTAGGTACGTCGGACGGTCTTAGCCCCCTAAACAAGAGCCCGCTGAGCAGTGTGACCACCCCTGCGCAGTAAATAAGATCGCCGACGAGGCCGATACGGAAGAGCCGTTCGTGCGCCAAAATATTCCGAGCGGTTTCCGCATTGTTCTCGACGATCAGACGGTCGTGGATACCAAAATTGACGCAGACCACGGTTGCGAAGGTGAGTAGGTAGGCAAACCCCGCCACTTTTGCAGCCGTTCGTTGTGATCCGTCGATAGTGCTGATTGTCATTGCCTCACCTTTTACGAAAACGGAGAAATGTTAATGGCGGGAACTCTCGCTGTCTGATTTTAGGCTCTTTCCTTACTGCGGCAGCCCGACTTTGCGCGCCAACTCGGCAAACCGTGGGTCATAACGCAGGGAATGTGCAGGAACATGGCTCAGTTGCATACGACCAGTTGCTTGCACGCTTGTGTGACGAATTGTTCCCCGCCGAATGAGAACCCAGTCATGATCGCCTGCTCTCACCGTCTCATAGGGTATACCCCGCTGACCACCCCGAACCTCGAATCTCCTGCCCAATCGAATCATCCACTTGCGGCTGTTGGGGAGAGACCATTTCGGGAAGCTCCGCATAATTCTCAGCAGTCGAGAATGAAGACTAAGCAGCTCGGGGGGCGAGGCGAGGTGCGGTTTCAGCCAAACGGAGCACCGCAAGTGTATTGGTCGAGAAAATCTTCTCGCGATCTCCAGCGTCGGTGACCGTGTCGTCTACAAGATCGATGTGCAACTTTGGGCTCATCGGAACCGGCCCGAAATCGGTTCCAAACAGTACGCGGTCAATACCACACATTTCGATCATCGCCTTGAGGCAGATCGCGCTTGGACCCATGGTATCCACATAAATGTTCGATTTGAAGTACTCCGAAGGCTTTCGAAGATTCTTGTCCACCTTTTGGATCGGTGGGTTTTGGATGCCTTTGTAATTCAACTCCCAGTTCCAATCGAGTCTGCAAATCAGGGGGGCGAGGGCTCCTCCCATATGAACGAAAAGAACCTTTAGTTTTGGGTATCTATCGAAGACGCCGCTGTAGATCATGCGAGCTGCCGACAGCGCCGTATCAAATGGCCGGCCTAGGGCTTCGTTAAGCCTGTACTGCTGCATTGCAGAAGCGCCTATCGCTACGAGGGGCGGATGAATATGAACGAGAACATCCTTGTCCTGCGCGTACTCCCACAGCCATTCGGCTTTGGGCGAGTCGAGAAAAATCTGATCCGCACCGGCCCCGTAGCTGCTCGAAATACTGATGCAGCAAGCTTCTTTCTTGGAGATCAGCGGATCAATGACATCCCGCGTATTCTCCTCCAGTGCATGAGCATTGGCCATGCAGGCAATGTCCTTGGGGAACCTATCTCGAAGCTCGAAGGACTCGTCGTGCAGAAATTTGAGCGTGTCGATGGTGCTTGCCTTAATGATGTTCTGGGCGAACGTATCTATTTCGCCCCCATAGCTGTTCACGCAGAGCGTAACCCCACTCTGTCGCTGAATCTCCATCGAATAATCAACGTCAACCGACTCGCGATAGAAAAACATCTCGCCAGCATTGGCTTGCGGCAATGGCTTTGAATCATCAAAGCCTATATTCTCAACGAATTTCTGACGCAGTTTCGGACCGAAAATGTGTCGGTGCGTGTCGATGATGCTTCTGGTCGCTTGGGATTGAGTCATTAGAAACTCCTCGAAACAGAATGATTGGATGCTGCTACGCCAGCGGACATAAACGTGGGAACACCCTCAATGTCCGGAAGGAATGAGGCCGCCCGAACAAGATGGGACCGAAGAAGCGGGGCGGCTTGGTGGAGGATTCGGCGTCTTCGTTGCCGCAATGGTCTCGGCTCAGTCGCCCTTATCGTCATAATCGCAGAGGCGGCCGGGATGAGCTTGCTTGCACTTCTGACAGAGTTCAGTGGCCATTGTGTCCCGACTGACTGCGGACAGGGGAACCGGGGAAGAACGTGGGCATTTCATCACCGATTCGCAGTGTCGAACTCTCATTCAACATCTTCTCGGCTTTCTTGAACATCTCCAGCAACTTTGCGGCGTCAGGATCAGTCGCAGCGCGAGCCACGAGCAGGGGGCCCACCTTCTTTGATAACGACATGTTTGCATCTCCTAAACCGAGTTTAGTAAACGTGTCGAAGGAGAACTGTCTCCTATTGCTCAAGAAACACAGCTAATTCGATGCCCCCGCAGGGAATCACAAGACTCATTGAGCACACTGGTGGGACCGATAGATCACGACACGGCAAGTCGTTCAACTGTTTGCCACCTTCAGCCTGCCGCCTTTTTTAGTCTCGGTGCCTGAAAAGGCACCCACTGTCTCGGCTCCCCCCGGCAACCTGGTTTCATCCCGTTAACATCCCCATTTGTCCATCGCCAAACACGATGAGAATCTTCTTGAAGTCGGTCGCCATGCGAAGCTGCGAATAGATGTAGCGATATGCCTCTAAGCTTGAGATTCCTCCAGCGCTTATCACAACGAGCCATCGATCACCCCCAAGCCTCGTCGCCCGCCTGCCCGCCTCGGAACTGATTGACTCAAGCAATTCATGTGGCATGTTCAAAAGTAGAAGTGGGTCTGAATCGGAATTGTGCACGAACCCAAGCATTTTCGGCGCTCGCCCAGATTCGTCTCTCAAAAGTCGAATCCGAACACGATTCCCGTGAATCGTGTCTTTCTCATCTCGGCCCGGCGATCCCCGTCCCAGAAGAGTTTGAATTTTGTCTTCCAACGAGGCAGCGGTTTTCGATGGCAAACGGATGGGAGCGGTGATGGTCAGCAACACCGTCATGCCGTCCGGCACGGTTTCGCCAACTGTGGCTTGCAGACGTTCAATGAGTCTGGTGGCAACCTTATCGAACCTCAACCGGGGTTTGCCGGTTTGCCCAGCGCCGCGCCGTTTCAGGGTTGTGATGTCAATAGCAACCCGTTTCCCGGCGACCATGAGATAGGCGTCGGAGGAATCACTACTCTGTTCCCACGTTGCCGAGAACCGTCTGGCGACGGCTTCGATGGCGGTTTGCTCCTGCTTCTTCAAAGCCCTCATGCGTTCCTGCCTGTGCCGGCTTATCCCTCTTTGCGCTGAAAGGGGAAACCGCGTTCTTCTGGCAATCGACTGCGTGCCGCTGCCTCGACGCAATCCTTTCTTGCCGAAGGGAACAATCACGACTGCGTTCTGTGGAACACGAAAAAGAACACCATCACGCTGAAGCAACCGAACGCGTAGATGAATGAGCGGAACAGAATGACCGCAGGAACCACGCCCCGTAAAACATTGAGGACGGTGAAGACAAAATCCCACACGAGGAGAGCTGTCATCAGAACCGTTCCGATCAAAGCTAGCAGCGCCGCATTTTTGAGGGTCATGGTCGGAGTATGAACGCTGCCGGTGTTAGCCGCAACTCCGGACCTCATCTTGAGGCGCTACTTCGGTCGATGATCCTAGCGGGACTATTCCCAATGCGCAGCTCTCGGGTCAGCAATCCGACTTGGCGAGTTGTAACCTCGTTCGCCATCCTCAAGCGGGAGTAGTTCAGTTTCAGTTACCGATCAACGCCCGTTTGGGAGGCTGGCAGGATAGCCGCCAAGATGCCGGGCGCCGCTCGTTGGCGGCGCTCGTTGGCGGTTGTTCGCCGGACGACGACGGTGATAAGCTCTGCCTGCACGGCGCTGCCTTGCAAGTGCGAAATTCTGCATCTGCGTCTTCTTCTCGACTGCAGTAGTATGGTCGTCGCGCTCAAGGACGCGCCCAAGAACATGCCGAGAAAGTCCCCGTCCGCCAGCACTGCCAATCGCCGTTCGTTCCTTCAGACTGCACTTGTGGGCGGAGCCGCGACCGCGCTTGGTTCGCTCTCTCCCGCGCTGAGCGCTGCGCGTGCCAGTTCTTTGACGTCTGATTCGCCCGCCGGAAGTGACCCAACACCCCGCCCTGCGGAAGTCAAAAGTTTTGAGCTCGACGAGATCACCATCTCCCAACTGCAGGAAGGCATGAAGTCGGGGAAGTTCACCGCCCGGTCACTGGTCGAGAAATACACCGGCCGCATCGACGAACTTGACAAGCGCGGACCAGCCATTAACGGCATCCTGGAACTGAACCCGGATGCTCTCGCTATCGCCGATGCGCTGGATCAGGAGCGCAAAGCCAAGGGCGCGCGCGGACCGTTGCACGGCGTCCCAGTGCTGATCAAAGACAATATCGATACTGCGGACAACATGATGACCACGGCGGGATCGCTAGCGCTGCTGGGCTCGAAGCCGGCGAAAGATTCTTTCGTTGCGCAGAAGCTGCGCGCGGCCGGGGCGGTGATTCTCGGCAAGACGAATCTCAGCGAATGGGCTAACATACGGTCGAGCCATTCCACCAGCGGATGGAGCGGCCGTGGCGGCCTCACGCGGAATCCGTATGCCCTCGACCGAAATCCCTGCGGATCGAGCTCGGGGACGGGAGCCGGCATCTCCGCCAATCTTTGCGCGATCGGGATCGGCACGGAGACTGACGGCTCGATCGTGTGTCCAGCGTCGGCGAATGGACTGGCCGGGATCAAGCCCACGGTCGGGCTGGTGAGCCGCAGCGGCATTATTCCGATTTCACACACGCAGGATGGCGCCGGGCCCATGTGCCGCACGGTGCGCGATGCCGCAATTTTGCTGGGTGCGCTGACCGGCGTCGATCCGGAAGATTCCGCGACCTCCGCGAGCCAGGGAAAATCGTATTCGGATTATGCCCAGTTCTGCGATCCTAACGGGCTGAAAGGCGCCCGCATCGGTGTAGCCAGAAAATACGCCGGCTTCAGCGATCCGGTCGACGCGCTGCTGGAACAATCGCTGGACGCTCTGAAGAAATCGGGAGCAACTCTGGTCGATCCAGCGGATATCGAGACTCTGGGAAAATTTGGCGATAGCGAATTGCTGGTGTTTCTCTACGAACTCAAGGCAGATCTCAACGCCTATCTGGCGCGGCTTGGGCCGGGCGCTCCGGTGCGAACGCTCAAGGACATCATCGACTTCAACGAGCATAACCGGCAGAAGGAGATGCCCTATTTCGGTCAGGACATGTTCATAAAATCGGAGGCGAAAGGTCCACTCACAGAAAAGGAATATCTGGACGCGCTTGCGAAAAATCATCAACTGGCCCGCGTCGAGGGCATTGACGCGCTCATGGACAAGCACCAACTAGACGCCATCGTCGCGCCCACCGGAGGACCCGCATGGCTGACGGACCTGGTGAATGGCGATGCTTTCGCGGGAGGCAGTTCGAACGCCGCTGCGGTCGCCGGCTATCCAAACATCAACGTGACGGGCGGATTCATCTCCGGCCTGCCCGTAGGAATTTCTTTTTTCGGACGCGCCTGGAGCGAACCCACGCTGATCCGGCTGGCCTATGCCTTTGAGCAAACCACGAAGGCGCGCCAGGCCCCGCGCTTTCTTCCCAGGATTGGCGGCGGCCAGAGCGGGGTCTAGAATAAGCAGGGCCAGGGGCGGGAGGTGTACCGTGTCGAAGCTGCGCGTTTCCTGCGTTTCTGCTTTCTTGACTCTTGTCTCTTGCTTTGCCGTTCCTGGCCTCGCGCAAGACCAGAACCAAGACACCTGCTATCTTTTCTCGCCGAATGCGGAGGCTCGGGTCACCAATCTGCTGTCGCTGACGGCGCCGTCGAAGGACACGTCTGCGGTGATTGCAACCGCCGTGGAAATCGTCCTCCGCGACCAGACCCTGTGCTGTGGCAAGGATTCCGCGCTGGGTGACGCTGCGCTCTCCGAGCCCCGTTCCTTGAAGGAACTCAGCACCAAGCTGCAGGGACGGCACCTTTTGAGCGATGGCCGGCCCATCATGGTGAACGCCCAGTATGCCCCGGAAATTTCGATTAACTCCGGTTCTATCGTAGGATCTCTGCAGGAGCAACGCGCCTCGCTGCTCGAATGGAAGTCGCACGTGTACGTGTTGTACGGAGCGATTTACGGCGAAACCCGTTGCCAAAGTGGAGCGCGACAATACTCCATCGTCAAGCTTCTGTTGCTGGATCCGCGCTTCTCCGACCAGCGACGGGAAGCGGTGTTCAACCGCGAGACTGACGACTTGAGCAAGGTTCAGGGACTCCTTTCGATATCGGTTTCGTCGCCGTAGTCGCCGACTCACGACCCGTCATCGCGAAGCCGTGGCAATGCCAGCGTCCGCGAAAGAGAACGCCAGCGACACGTTCGGATATTCCTGCCCGTCAACCTCCACATACGGATAGACGAAATAATTCCGCGGCTTACCGTCCGGCGCGGGATTCAGACGCAGGTCGCGGCCCATGCTGAACTGCACGCGGTTCACGTCGTGTGAACCGAAGAAGTAGTCGCGCTTTTCCGGATGTTTCCAGGCCTCTGAAATGTCGACCGGAATCCATCCTTTGCCGTCGATATAGAAATCGGCCCAGCAATGGTAGCCGGCGATCTCCGCCGAATGTTTGTCGGGCGGCAAGGGGAAGCCGATTTCGAAACGCGCCGGAATGCCCTGCGAGCGCGCCATGGCGATGAACAGAGAATGAAAATCGGTGCAGTTGCCTTTCTTGGCATCGCAGGCGTAGAGCACATCGCCGCGTCCCCAGCCCTCGCCGGTCTTGTCATAGCGCATGGTGGTGAAAACGTAGTCGTAGATGGCGCGCGCCTTTTCGAGCGGTTGCGTCTTCCCTTGCGTCACTTTGGCCGCCAGGTCGGCGGGAAGGCCGGTGGTGGGCACGAGCGTATCGGGCTGCAGGTCTTGGTCTCTTTCCTTCGACGACAGCGATGCGGCGACCACATGTGGAGCCGCTCCCAGCACCACGCGCTCATGCCGTACCACGTCGTAGTCGACCTCGAAGTGCAATTCTGCTTGCGCCGTGGTGGCCTCGGCGTAATAGATTTCATTTCTGTACTTGGAATCGCGGGTCTTCTTTAGAGCGAGGTCGCCCGTGGCAGAGACGATTCTTACTTCCTGATAGGCATCCGATTGCGCGGCGGGAATCCAGATTCGAATTCTCTTTCCCGCTGACAGATTCTTCACCGTGAAGGCGTAGTGGAAAGTAAAGTGGCGGGAATCCTGGGTAAAGGCAGTGAGGGCGAAGGAAGACAGAGACAGCAATAAGCAAAGCTTGCGCAGCATAGACGGCTTCCTTTCAGATTCTGGCCACTGGCCCCTGGCCTCCGGACACTGAAGTTAGAAACGACACACGGGCGTTTTAGAGGGAGCGCCGTCATGGGAAGCCGCGCTTGGGAATGCGCATAAGGAGAATCCGTCGGACCTATGTCGGGCGATGCGGGATATTTTAGCAGGCCAACTGTGGAAAAGCCCGGCCATGATGTCCACCCGATTCTAGGGACAGCATACGATAGAATGCCTAGCGTGCCTGTAGCCATTCAATGCCGCGATCTGCGCAAAACCTACGACGGCAAGGTTGAAGCCGTGCGTGGGCTGAATCTCGAAATTCAGGCGGGAGAGTGTTTTGGTCTGCTCGGTCCGAACGGGGCGGGCAAGACCACGACCATCGAGATTCTCGAAGGGCTACTGCAACCGACCTCGGGAGAGGTTTCAATTCTCGGGCGCATCTGGCTCGAGAACGAACGCGAAATGCGCGAGTGGCTGGGTATTTCGTTGCAGGAGACCCGGCTTTCCGAAAAGCTCACCGTGCGTGAAACCATTGAGCTGTTTGCCAGCTTTTATCGCGAGCCCCGTTCGTCCGACGAAGTGCTTGAGCAGTTGCAACTCACCGAAAAGGCCGACTCCTGGGTGGGCAAGCTTTCCGGCGGGCAAAAGCAGCGGCTGGCGGTGGCGACGGCGCTGGTATGCAATCCGAAAATTCTGTTTCTGGACGAGCCCACCACGGGGCTTGACCCGCAGAGTCGGCGGCAGTTGTGGGATATTATTCGCGGATTTCAGCGCGACGGCGGCACCGTGCTGCTGACCACTCACTACATGGACGAGGCCGAGCGATTGTGCGACCGCCTGGCCATTGTGGATCACGGAGAGATCATCGCCGAGGGGTCGCCCGCAGATTTAATCGACCGCCTCGGCGGGCATCACGTGGTGGAGTTTGCCGTGAGTCGTAACCCGACTGGAAATGCAGAGGGCGCAGAATCCGATGCGGGCGCGCCGGCGCCAGCGACTGCCGTTTGGCGTGGCCTGCCGAGCGTGGAGTCTGTCCGCGAGGACGACGGCCTGGTGGCGCTGAATGTGAAGCAGCCGCACCTGACGATTCCGGCGCTGCTGGCTGCGCTCGAAAAGCAACGCCGCGAACTGCAACATCTGACCACACGGCAAGCGAGTCTGGAAGATGTGTTCGTGCGTCTGACCGGGCGGCATTTGCGGGAAGACTGAAATGGGTGAGGACATGAACACAACAGTCACGGGATGCTTTCGCGGCATTGTGCTTCTATTTGTGGCGGCCATCGTCTTGTGCGGGCGCAGCCCTGCCCAGGCCTCGGCTTCTGACGCGCCAACGGGTTTTGCTCCGCTGGAGCAGTGGAAGAGCGCAATTGTCGCGGGAGACGCGGCGGCCCTGAAGGCGTTCTACAGCACCGATCCTGCAGCGCAGGTGCGGGCAAACGGAGTGGTGGCCGGGGCCGATGCGGACGTGAATTTCTGGCTCGGTCTCAAAGCCCGCAGCGTGAAACTGGAAATCGTTCGCGTGACGGAGCGGCCAGGGGTCGAGAATTTCATCTTCAAAGCCGAGGTGCAAACGGGCGTGCCGAACAGTCCGACGGTGAACGTGACGGACGCTCAAGGCTGGCGCAAGCAGGGAGAGCAGTGGCGGCTGGTGGGCGCGGAAAGAACGGATGCGCCCCACTTGAAGCAGCCCTCCGACATGAAGAAAAATATCTATCCCCCGGATCGAGACGCGCACGCCGAAATCAAAGAGGCAGAAACGCGAGCCGCAACTCAGCATAAGCGCGTGCTCCTGGTCTTCGGGGCGAACTGGTGTTTCGACTGCCACGTGCTCGACCTGGCCTTTCAGCGGCCCGATCTCGCTCCCGTGCTTGCGGCCGGCTACGAAGTGGTACACGTTGATCTCGGAGGGGACGAAAAGAAAAACGCCGACCTGGTCGCTCAGTTCGAGGTGCCGCTGGAGAAGGGAATCCCTGCACTGGCGGTGGTCGAGAGCGACGGCAAACTCGTCGTCAGCCAGAAGAACGGCGAGTTTGAGGACGCGCGGTCTCTCACGCCCGAGGCGCTTCTCGAATTCCTGAACAAGTGGAAGCCGGAGTCGCATTAAAAGTAAGTTTTCAGTCAATGCGTTGTTAACCTATGAGTTGTTCGTCGCTTAGGTATTAAGAGATCAGTTATGAGCGTCGCCCAGGAAAATCCGCTCCTCGCAGCCAGGACGCCCCAGAGCAATCGCCCTCGGCGCAACGGCCGCTGGTCGGGTTATAAGCACTTGCTCGGGGCTCGGATGCTGGAACTAAAGCGCGAGCCGGAAGTCGTGTTCTGGGTATTCGTGTTTCCGCTGCTGCTGGCGCTGGGACTAGGCATTGCGTTCCGCAACAAACCGGCCGACGCCGTGCCCATTGCGATTGTGCAGGGCACGGGTTCGGAAGCAGTAGCGGCTCTGCTCGCGCGCTCGCCGCAGCACACGTCGTTCAAGATCAAGGTGGAAACCATCGACGACGCCCGCAAGGGCCTGCGCCTGGGCAAATACGACCTCGTCATCGAACCGGACGGCAAGGGAGGCTTCGAATACCGCTACGATCCCGCGCGTCCCGAGTGTGTGCTGGCACGAACGCAAGTCAACGACGCGCTGCAGGCCGCCGCCGGACGCACCGACGCCGTGGCCACGTCCCTGGTGACTTCATCCGAGCCAGGATCGCGCTACATCGATTTTCTGATCCCAGGACTGTTGGGCATGAACCTGATGAACTCCGGCATGTGGGGCATTGGTTTTGCGCTGGTCGATATGCGGCAGCGAAAACTGCTCAAGCGTTTTGTGGGCACGCCCATGCGGCGCGGCGATTTTCTCATGGCTCTGGCCTCGAGCCGGCTCATCCTGATGATCATCGAGGTCGGTTTGCTGCTGGCCTTCGGCGTGATCTTTTTTCACATGCGTGTCCTGGGGTCGGTGTTCGCAATTGCGCTGATCGCGGCCATTGGGTCGCTCACCTTTGGCGGCGTCGGCCTGCTCACCGCGAGCCGCGCGCAGAAAATCGAGTCCGTCAGTGGCCTCATCAACCTCGTGATGATGCCCATGTGGATTTTTTCCGGAGTGTTCTTCTCGTATGAGAGGTTTCCCGCAGTCATCCAGCCGCTGATCAAGGCGCTGCCGCTCACCGCCTTGAATGACGCGCTGCGCGCCAGCATCCTCGAGGGAACGCCTCTTCTGCAGCAATGGCCGCGTTTGCTGGTAATGGTTTTATGGGGCGGGATTTCATTCGTGCTGGCCTTGAAATTGTTCCGCTGGACTTAGCGATCTTCTAGCGACCTCCGGCCACCAGATCGCCGGGCCCGGAAGGGGGCTGCGGCACATCGGGTGGCGCAATCGGGGGCGCAGGAGAGGCGCCGTTGGCAGGCTGGGGCACGTCTTCGGAATCTTCTCCGGGACGGCGCAGGCTCGGAGCATCTGGCTTGGGCTCGGCCGGCTCCGTCTTCGCCTCTTTCTCCTGCTTCGGGAGGGTCACTTCCCTCTCGGTGCGAACAATCTTCTCGCCACCGGCTCGCATGGTCTCGACCCGCACCACTTCATCGCCCACGATGCGGACGAAATCCACGTCCTGGGGCGGTTCGCCGTAAATCCATTCTTCGTAATCGGTCTCGCCATCTTTCTCGCGCACTTTCTTGGGCGGCTTGCCCTTGGCGTGCAGCACCATGTCTGGGCTCATGCCGACCAGCACATGGTGCGCCACAATTGCCGCTTTCACCTTCGGTGGGAGGGTGTCGAGATAGGCCTGCTCTTTATTTTGCGCTTTGAAGTCCAGCACGGGCACGAGTAAATCGCGCACCTGCTGCGCCGTGAGTTCGGGAACGTAGCGCTCGAAACACAAGTCGACAAAAGATCCGTGCGGATTCTCGATCGGCTGATCCGAGCCGGTCACGGGAACACCCCCGGCTCCGGAAACTTCCACCCGCTGGTACCATTTCTTGCGGCGCACCGGTCCGCCGTTGATTTCAAAATGTATGTGATCTTCTTTAATCTGCACAAAAGAGATGTGCGCTGGATCGCCCGGCTTCACCGCCGGTCCCCACAAAGCCATCGCTTGCCGCATCTGCTCCCCGTTCGGCGAGACGACGCCATCCCTCAGCTTCAATCCCTTGGCGCCCATGGGAAACGCGGTGCGCGCGTAGAAAAGCTGAGTCTCGAAGTCGCGAATGATTTCGAGGCGCGTCTGCTTCGACATGCGCGGAGCGTGAGAGCTCGAAGACTGCGGCCTTGAGGCGGATGGAGCCTGTACCGGCTGGTCCGCGGCTGACGGAGTCTGGGCGTTCGCGGCCGCACATGTGAGGAGGAAAAAACCGACCAACAGACCGGAACCGCGACGTTCCATATAACACCCCCGGGGCCGACTTGATGGCAATTATAACGCCGCAGATTGGGTAAAAGTAGCTTCGACGAAGCGCTTCGGGGGATTACGCCTAGCGCAGATTCAACCTAGCTCAGGTTCAGCGCCTTCTTGATGGTGCCGCGCTCTTGCTGGATTTTTTCCTGCAGCAGCGTGATGGCGTAAATCAGTTGCTCCGGACGGGGCGGGCAGCCGGGCACGTAAATATCAACGGGGATGACCTGGTTCACGCTCTGCACCAGAGCGTAGTTCTGGAACACGCCACCCGAAGTGGCGCAGGCCCCCATGGAAATCACCCACTTCGGCTCCGGCATCTGCTCCCACAACTGGCGAATGACGGGCGCCATTTTGTTGGACACGCGCCCGGCAATAATCATCAGATCACTCTGCCGCGGCGATGGACGAAACACTTCGGCGCCGAAGCGCGCAATGTCGAACCGCGACGCACCCATCGACATCATCTCGATGGCGCAACACGCCAGGCCGAACGTCATGGGCCAGATGGAGCCCTTGCGCATCCAGTTGACCGCGGAGTCAAGCGTAGTCAGGATCAGGCCCTCGGGCGTGGCGTTGCCGAATGTCAGATCCTTGACGACTTTCTTGCCGTTTTCCACGTCAACGTAGGGGCCGAAATTGAGTTCGGGTGCCATGCATCTATTCTAAACCACACGAAGCAGAGAGCGTAGTGGAACTCCTCTCTGGCGATCTCTGCGTGGTCGGTAGCGAACAATCTCTACGGGTTCACCACAATCTTGCCGAACATCTGGCTCTTCTCCAGATACTCATGTGCCGCGCGCAGATCCTTCAGCGGAAACACGCGATCTACCACCGGCTTCAGCCGGCCGGCGAAAACGTGGCCGAGAACTTCGTGGAGGTCGGCCATCGTACCCATGTAGGAGCCCAGCAGCCTCAGTTGCCGCGCGAACAGATGCCGCAGATCGATCTTCACCTCGGGACCGGTGGTCGCGCCGCAGGTCACCAGGGTGCCGCTCGATTTCAGCGACTTCACACTTTCGTCCCAGGTGGCCGCGCCCACGTGTTCGACCACGATGTCCACACCTACCTTGTTGGTGATCTTGCGGACTTCCTCGGAAATTTTCTGCTGGTAGTGATTGATGCCGAAATCGGCGCCGAGCGAGCGCGCCTTTTCCAGCTTGGCTTCGTCTCCGGCGGTCGTGATCACGCGGCAGCGGAAAAGTTTGGCAATCTGGATGGCCGCGATCCCCACGCCCGAGCTGGCTCCCAGCACCAGCACCGTTTGCCCCGGACGCACGCCCGCCCGCGTCACCAGCATGTGCCACGCGGTTACGAAGACCAGCGGCACGCTGGCGGCCTGGTTGAAATCAAGCGTGTCGGGAATGGGAATCACATTCGCCGCCCGAACCGCAATCAGCTCGCAGTTGCCGCCATCGACCGCGTTCCCCAGAACACTAAATTCGCGGCACTGGTTCTGCAGGCCGGCGACACACTTCTCGCAATGCCCGCAGAAATACATGGGTGCAAGCAACACACGCTGCCCCGTCTTGCATCCGCCGGACTTGAATGCGGCAAGGTACTCGCCCAGTTCGACGATCTCTCCGGCGACATCACTGCCGAGAATGTGCGGCAGCTTCACGCCGGGTAGTCCCTTGCGCACCCACACATCGAGATGATTCAGCGAGCAAGCGCGCACCCGCACCAGCACCTCATCTTTTCGCGGCTGAGGATCGGGCACGTCCTCGTAAGTGAGAACTTCCGGCCCACCGAACTGATGAATGCGAACGGCTTTCATTCCGACAACTCCTTTGGCCGGCAGCGATTAGAACCTTCAACCTGGCAGAAAGGCTCACAAGCGATAGCACGACGACCCAACAGCTTGATTACATAGCGGCAGCAGCGCGCACATCAGTGAGCGGGTAAGATCGTGGCCTATTTCCGGGGCGCGTCCGCCGCAGCCGGAGGGGGAACCGCCAGGATCTTCATCCGGTTCACGATCGTAGTCATCGCTTGGTCGAAATTCTTGTCCCGGTTGCCCAGCAGGATCGCTCCCCGCACGTACTCGGTGAAATTCCATAACGTGACATGGGTTTTCGGGTCGATGACCACCAATCGAAGCTGTCCGAGAACGGGGAGCCTCAACCCGGTGTCGCTGAGGGCCCAGCTGATTTCGCAGACCAGGTCGGCTTCGCCGGGAGAAGTTACGAGTTCATATCGGCCCCAATCTTTCATCGTCGCGTAGAACTGGTTGTAGGGCCGATCAGGGCCGCCGTTGAACACAGTCTGATCAATGACGGCCTCGAAGCTTTCTCCCCCGGCATTCGAAATGAACGCCTTTTGGGCAGAAGCGATCTGCGGCGGCACCGGAGCAGAAGCGGGCATTCCCGGCTGCTGAGCCGCCGCGACCGGCATCAGGCCAAGGCCAGCAACGGCTACCCACAATAAACACAGTCTGATGGTCCTCAAGATAGTCCTCCCGGCACAGACGAATCGGAGACGAATCCGATCCAAAATCGAGGTTTGTCCTGACTGCGAAACTGATCAAGATTGTACTCGTCCACTGCACCGGGGCGACGTAGCCCCGGCAGTTTGTGAACCGATTGACTCTCGGTGTTAACCGCCCGATAATCATCCTGTCGCCGGTTAAGCATTCAGGCCGGCCCCATGGATATCTACGAACAAATCGTGCAACTCCGCCGCGAGGGACGGCGCGGAGCGGTTGCAACTATCGTCAACGTGCGCGGATCGATCCCGTCATTCCGCACCGCCAAGATGCTGGTCCGCGACGATGGCTCGATCACCGGCACCATCGGCGGCGGCTGCGTCGAGGCCGACGTGTGGCAGGCCGCGCGCGAAGTCATGGAATCGGAGAAGCCGCGCACTCTCACGTTCGATCTGAACCAGGATCCCAAATACGATACCGGCCTGGTCTGCGGCGGTACTCTTGAGGTATTCATCGAGCCGATATTACCTCCAGCGTTACTCTATGTTTTCGGCGCAGGCCACGTCGCCGTCAATCTTTGCCAGGCCGCTGCCAACGCCGGCTTTGACGTGATCGTGGCCGACGATCGCTCGTCCTACGCCACCACCGAACGTTTCCCTGCCGCCCGCGAAGTGCACGCGCTGGATTTCGACCAGGCTACGCAGAAGCTCGACCCCAACGAATCGTCGAGCATCGTGATCGTAACCCGCGGCCATCGCGACGACATGCGAGTGTTGCGCTGGGCGGTGCAAACCCGCGCCCGCTACGTTGGCATGATCGGCTCCAAGCGCAAGGTCATCGAAATCTTCAAGACGCTGCAGAAGGAAGGCATCCCGGCGGATTTGTTCGACCGCGTCTACGCTCCAGTCGGGCTCGATATCGGCGCCATTACTCCCGAAGAAATCGCAGTGGCCATCACCGCGGAGTTGATCGCAGTCCGCCGCCACGCTTCTGCCGCGCTGCCTCACATGAGCTGGTTTAAAGCGACGCAGAAGAATTCTGAGCCCAGAAGTTCTGACGAGCGTTTCGACTCGGCAGCCGACAGCGTCGAAGACAGCGAACGCAAGCTCTGATCCCCGCCCGGCTCCCTGACATTCCCCTGCCTTTCTGCTATTGTCCGAGACATGTCCCGCGCGCCCAGCTTCGCCGGAGTGATCCTTGCGGCAGGAGAATCCTCGCGCATGGGCGCGGACAAGGCGTTGCTGCCCTGGCCCCCAGCCGTAGAAGGGCAACCGCGAACAAATGATACGTTTCTGTCCGCTACTATCCGTTCGCTTTCACTCTCCACCGATTTCATTATTGTGGTTGCCGGCAAGAACGAAGCCGCCATCGCCCCGGTGGCTTATGCGGAAGGCGCATCGATCGTCGTCAATCCCGATCCCGAGCGCGGCCAGTTCAGCTCTTTGCAAATCGGCTTGCATGAGGTCCTCAACCGTGGCCGCGACGCGGCGATGATCACTCTCGTCGACCGTCCACCGGCAAGCTTGCCTACCATTCAGATGCTTCGCGAAGCTTTCGAAGCCGCCGCAAATGACACATGGGCCGTGGTGCCGGAATTTTCCGGCCAGCACGGTCATCCCTACATTGCAGGCCGCGAACTGATCGAGGCTTTCCTGCAGGCCCCGGCGACTTCCACGGCTCGCGACGTTGAGCACGCGTATCAGCAGCACGTCGTATACGTTCCAGTCGACGATCCCCTGGTAGCTCTGAATATCAACACGCCAGACGATTACGCCAAACTCGGAGCTTCGTCGTCGTGAGTTTCCGGAGCCTTTGATCACAAGAGATCTTAAAGAAAATCCGCGAAGAAGCGTAAAGAAGACCAGAGTGGCCACGCGGTTCACAGCGAGAGACAACACATCCATGCCTGACTCATCCTCCGATTTCCTCGACTCCGTTCTTCGCCTGCAGCCGCTGGTTGCCGCTTTCGACTGTGATGGCACCCTCTGGTCGGGCGACGCCGGAGAAAGATTCTTTGACTGGGAGATCAGACGAGGCGTCGTCTCCACCGAGGTCGCGACGTCCATGCGCGCGCGCTACGCCGACTACAAGGCCGGCAAGGTCAGCGAAGACGACATGTGCGGCGAGATGGTTACCATGCACCACGGACTACCGGAATCCGTGCTGATGGACGCTGCCGAGGAATTCTTCAATCACGCATTTCCTAACAAGATTTTTCCCGAGATGCGCGAACTGGTGCAACGGCTGCGAAAAGCCGGATGCGATGTCTGGGTGGTGTCTTCTTCCAACGAGTGGGTGATCCGCGCCGGCATGAGACATTTCGGCATCCCCGAGAATCGCATCCTGGCCACTGCCATCGAAATTCAGGACGGCGTCATCACCGACCGGCTGATCCGCATCCCGTCAGGTGCAGGCAAGCCCAGGGCTCTGCGCGAAGTCGTGGAGAAGGTTGTGGACGCGGCGTTCGGCAATTCACGCTGGGACGAAGAAATGCTGGCCATGGCGAAACATGGTTTCGCCGTGAACCCTAATCCCGATCTCGAAGCCGCGGCTCGCGCGCGCGGTTGGACGGTTTATTTTCCCGACGGCACTCTGTCCCGCGCGTGAGTGAGTCTGCCGGCAATGCTCCGATTTACAATCAAAACAACATGTACTCCGAGCAGATGCTCGATCACTTTCAGAATCCGCGCAACGCCGGGGAGATTTCGAACCCCGACGCTACCGCGGAGGTTGAGAATCCTGCGTGCGGAGACATTCTGCGGCTTACGCTGAAAGTGAGCGACGGCCACATCGTCGCCGCCCGTTTCAAGGCCAAGGGCTGTGTGGCGTCGATGGCCTGCGGCTCAGCCTTGACTGAACTGGTCACCGGCAAGTCGCTGCGCGAAGCGCGAACGACGCAACCTGAACAAGTAGCGGCTGCGGTTGGCGGACTGCCCCAGGCTTCGACCCACGCTGCTCATCTCGCGCTGGATGTTTTATTGGCCGCGCTGAAACAGATTCCGGCGAGTCCGTAAATCAAGGCTAAGGCTATGGCCTCGTCTCACGCTCTCCGACGCATCGTCTGTCTCCAGCCGAGCGCTACGGTCATCCTCGCGGCGATCGACGAACTTGACTGCGTCGTCGCCCGCACCGAATATTGCGCCGATGTGGATCCGGAAATTGTGCGCTCGTCAGGCGCGATTCCTGCCGATTCCTGGACAGCCAACACAGAAGAGATCGTGCCACCCGCCCCGATCTTGTGATCGCCTCCGTTCCCTATCAGGAAGATGCGGTCCTCCAGATTCTCAAATCCGGCGCGCGCTGGTTTTCGCCATTCATCCCGACGTTTTCCAGGGCTCAAATTCCGTCAGCACGAAAGGAATCCAGCAGATTACCGCCGTTCTTGGTCCCCAACTCAAAAATAGCCCAGCCTGAGGTAAGATTTTTCTTATGCCCGTCACCAGCAGGATGGAAGAACTGCGCAATGAAATGACCGAACTCGCCGCGGCCGCGCTCACGGCGCAAGACCTGATGCAGCAGATGGTCAAGCTGCTGCACGATCGCATGCTGAAGTACAACTGGGTGGGCTTCTACCTTTTGGAGCCAGGGGCGGAGCCGCCTATGCTGGGGCTGGGCGCCTTCGAGGGAGCCATGACTCCGCACACCCGAATCCCGCTCCACCAGGGCATTTGCGGCGCCGCGGCCTCGAGTGGCAAAACGGTAGTGGTCGATGACGTCAGCAAAGATGCCCGGTATCTTGCCTGCTCGCTCGAAACCAAGTCTGAAATCGTTGTGCCCGTCTTCGCTCACGGCAAAGTCGTTGGCGAATTGGATATTGACAGCCACTTCCCCGCTGCGTTTGCTCCCGACGATCAACGCTTTGTTCAGCACTGCGCCGCCCTGGTGGGAGCGAAGTTCGAAAAATCCGGCCGCTGATCGTCCCAAGATGACCATCGAAACTCGAGCGTCGAAGAATGAAAGTCGAAAGATGAGAGTGGAAAAAGGCACGGTTCGCGCGCTAGAGATGGGACGGCGGTGGCTGAATTCTCCGCCGCCGGATGCAATCCGATGAAGCGCGTGGTAGCGGCACTGATCCAGAAGGAGGGCAAGCTCCTGGTGTGCCAGCGCACGCGCCACCAGACCATGCCGCTCAAATGGGAATTTCCTGGCGGAAAAATTGAGGAGGGCGAGCAGCCCCGCGATGCGCTACGCCGCGAACTGGATGAAGAACTCGGAATCCTGGCCACCATCGGAGACGAGATCGCCCGCATTCAGCACGAGTATCCCAACGGCGGAATGGTGGAACTCAGGTTTTATCTCGTCCGCGAATATCAACGGGAGATCGAAAATCGCATCTTCCGCGATATTCAATGGTCCGGGGTTAAAGATCTTCCGGCTTACGACTTCCTGGAGGCCGACCGCACTCTGGTCAATGACCTGGCAGCTGGGAAGCTCTTGTAGCGGGCTTCAAGCTCGGTTTCGGTGTTGCCCTTGCTCGGGTAGGACGGACCCTCTTGTCCGTCGCCCTTGACTTTGTTTTCCGGCCGCTAAAATGCAAGATCAAGGTCAAAGGCGACGGACAAGAGTGTTCGTCCTACACAGACAAACTCGCGATCATGCGAAGCCTTGGGAAAAGCCGAAGCCCGCTTTACGACCGCAGGGTCCAGAACCACGCAATCGTAAGCGCGATCATCACGGCCGTCGTCAACCACGCTACCGCGTTGAAAAGACGCGTGTTCACGTACTCGCCCATAAGTTCTTTCTTGTTGATCAGAAGCAGCATGAAGATCAGGACGAAGGGCAGAACCACTCCATTCACCACCTGCGACAAAACCGCGATCTTGAGCAGCGGCAGTCCCGGAATCAGCACCACCGCACCGCCGGCTGCAATCAGAAGGGTATAAAGCCAGTAGAATGCCGGCGCTTCGCTAAACTTTTGCCCCACACCAGACTCGAAACCTAATCCCTCGCACACCGTGTAGGCCGTCGAAAGCGGCAGAATCGACGCCGCAAACAACGACGCATTGAACAGCCCAACCGCAAACAGAATGTAGGCGTAATCCCCCGCCAGCGGCTTGAGAGCCTGGGCCGCATCCGCTGCAAAGCGAATGTCGGGCACTCCATGGACATAAAGCGTGGCCGCGCATGCCACAATGATGAACCAGGCCACCACATCGGTGAAAATACACCCCGTAACCACATCCAGCTGCGAAGCCTTGTAGCCACGCTTGGTGACGCCTTTTTCTACGATGGAAGATTGCAGGTAAAACTGCATCCACGGGGCGATCGTCGTGCCCACAACTCCAATCACCATATAGAGATAGGCCTGATCGCGGAAGGACGCAAGCGCAGGCGGTTTAAAGGTGGCAATGGTCGCCTCCTTCCATGCCGGATGCGCCAACACCCCGGCCACAATGTAGGTGATGTAGAAGAACGACGCTGCCAGAAACACTTTTTCGACGCTTTTGTACTGTCCTTTCACGACGATCAGCCAAACGATCACGCAACAGACCGGCACGGTCGCGTATCGCGAAAGCCCGAAAAGTTCGAGGCTGGTCGCTATCCCTATGAATTCAGTGACGATATTGCCGAAGTTGGTGATCAGGATCCCGATCATCATGAAAAACGTGATGCGGAACCCGTATTCTTCGCGAATCAGGTCGCTTAACCCCTTGCCGGTTACCGCGCCCATGCGGGCACACATTTCCTGCACCACGATCAGGGCCAGAGTGATCGGGATCATGGTCCACAGCAGGAGATGTCCGAATTGCGCCCCGGCGGAGGAATAGGTCAGGATGCCGCCGGCATCATTGTCGACGTTTGCG
>Ga0209006_10000151_pt1 | contig 75320 bp, 63 predicted proteins | sample JacPin_JW_Ref_O2_FD_188567 | JGI IMG/M metagenome (GOLD analysis project Ga0209006, IMG submission 188567) | Forest soil microbial communities from Algoma, Ontario, Canada - Jack Pine, Ontario site 1_JW_Ref_O2 (SPAdes) (version 2) | ecosystem: Environmental > Terrestrial > Soil > Boreal... | reverse complement strand
GGTGGTGTCGAGCCCGGCCACGACGGGTGCGGATCAAAACGAGGGTTGCAGCCGGGGAAGGCTAATTGACGCGGCGGTTCGCGGCGCCGATCCCGCTTCATTGAGGGCGACAAGCATCCGTTTGGCAATCGGCCCATTTGCGCTAAGAAGCGCCCTCCTCTCTCCGCGACAAGAGCCAGCCTTGCATCCAAGCGTTGCAGAAACCCTCAACCGGGCCACGAATTGGCTGCTCAATTCCCAAAAACCCGAAGGCTATTGGGTCGGCATGGTCGAATCCAATTCCTGCATCGAGGCGCAATGGCTGCTTTGCTCGCATATTCTGAAAATCGACCTGCCGATCAAGGCGGGTGTCATGCGCGCGCTTTTCAACCGCCAGCGCCCGGACGGCTCCTGGGATATTTTTCCCGATGCGCCATCAGGCGACATCAATTCCACCGTCGAAGTCTATGCGGCAATGCGGGCGATGGGCGAGCCGCCGGAGCGCGAGGAAATGGCGCGGGCGCGGGCCTGGATTCATGCGCATGGCGGCCTCACCAATGTCAGGGTGTTCACGCGCTACTGGCTCGCTTTGATCGGCATCTGGCCGTGGACCGACATTCCCAACCTGCCGCCCGAGATCGTCCGCTTTCCCCTGTGGTTTCCTTTCAACATCTATAATTTCGCGCAATGGGCGCGCGCCACCATGGTGCCGCTCGCCGTCCTTTGCGCGCGGCGGCCGGTCTATCCGCTCAAGGAGGCCGGCAAGCTCGAGGAATTATTCCCCGACGGCTACGCCAAGTTCGATTTCTCGATTCCGGTCAAGAAATCGCGCCCCTGGTCGCTGGAGGCTCTGTTCGAATGGATCGACCGCCGGCTGCATGGCGTCCAGACATTGGGGCTGATTCCGTTCCGCGAAAATTCGATCAAGCTCTGTCTGGAATGGATGATCCGACACCAGGACGCCGACGGCGCCTGGGGCGGCATCCAGCCGCCGTGGATCTATGGCCTGATGGCGCTGCATGGCGAGGGCTACGACATCAACCATCCGGTCATGACGCGTGGTCTGGCGGCGCTCAATGAACACTGGAGCTATGAGCGCGACGGCGGCACGCATATCCAGGCGAGCGAATCGCCGATCTGGGACACTTTGTTCTGCCTGCTCGCCATGGTCGAGGCGGGCTATAAGCTCGCCGACACGCCCGCCCTGCGCCGTGCGCTCATCTATATCCTCGATCATCAGATCCTCGCGCCCGGCGACTGGTCGCTGACCGTCAAAGGCATCGCCGGCGGCGGCTGGGCGTTCGAGCGCGCCAATGTGCGCTATCCGGATGTAGACGACACCGCGCTGGCTTTGCTGGTTCTGGCCAAGCTGCGCGGCGACAGCGGCGATCTCAGCGCGCGCGTCGAATTCGCCATCGAACGCGCGCTCGCCTGGGTCTGGGGCATGCAAAGCGCCAATGGCGGCTGGGCGGCCTTCGATCGCGACAATGACAAGGCGATCATTTCCAAAATCCCGTTCTGCAATTTCGGCGAGGCGCTCGATCCTCCGAGCGTCGACGTCACCGCCCATGTCATCGAGGCGCTCGCCGCGCTCGGCATGAGCCGGGACGAACCCAAAATCGCCAAGGCGCTGGCATATATCCATGCCGAGCAGGAGCCGGAGGGCTCATGGTTCGGACGCTGGGGCGTCAACCACATCTACGGGCTCGGCGCGGTTCTGCCGGCGCTCGACGCGATCGGCGAGGATATGAGGGCGCCCAGCATTCGCAAGGCGACGGAGTGGCTGCTGGCCAAGCAGAACGCCGACGGCGGCTGGGGCGAGAGCTGCGAATCCTATATGGACGCCGACTGGATCGGCCGCGGCGCGAGCACGCCTTCGCAGACCGCCTGGGCGCTGATGGCTTTAATGGCGGCTGGCGGCCAGGAGACCGTTGCCGCCATCGACAAGGGCTTCGATCATTTGAGCGCGACGCAGCGCGCCGACGGCACCTGGGACGAAGCGCATTATACGGCGACAGGCTTTCCCGGCTATGGCGTCGGGGCCCGCATCGATTTGCGCGATCCGCTGCTGCGGGAAAAACTCGGCCAGGGCTCCGAATTGTCGCGCGGCTTCATGATCTCGTTCAACATGTACCGCCATTATTTCCCGATGATCGCGATGGCGCGGCGTCTCGCCGAATAGGCGCTACCAGAGGCCCGGCGCGAGCCGCCAGCGCACCTTGCGGCAATAATCCTGATAGCCGGCGAGATGCGTCACGAGAAAGCGTTCCTCGTCGAGCAATCGCCACGCCAAAGCAGGCACAATGAGCGCGACGGGAACTAGGCCCCAAAATGATCCGAGCGCGAGCGGGATGCCGGCAATGAGCGGCAGCGCGCCGGCATACATGGGATGCCGCACCAGCGCGTAAGGGCCGGTCGCGACGACCTTCTGATCGGCGCTCACCTCAATGGTCGCGGAGGCGAATGAATTCTCGGCAAACACCCGTAGGATCAGCGCAAAGCCGAGCACGATCAGACAATCGCCGAAAACGACGACGACAATTGGAACTGACGACCAGCCGAAGCGATGGTCGAACGCAGGCAGGATCACGATCGCGCAAAACAACAATCCGTTGATCGACTGAATCCATTGCTGGCTGGATTCGCGCTCGGCGGTCGGGCCGGAACGCATCCGCCGCTCGACCAGGGCGGGATCGCGCTTCAACAGGTACAACGTCGTCGCCAGGCAGCAGACGAGGAAGACGAGCCAGAACGCCCAGCCCTGCCAATAGGCGAGCGACCCCGCTGGCAGGAAGATCATCGCCGCCAGAATGATCGCCAGCCAGGCGATGCCGATCAGGGACCGTCGCGCGAGATTTGTCGTCGTCATGGCGCCGCCTCTCGCTCCAAGTTCCACGCAGCTTTTGGTCCGCCGAATGAGGCGCGCGCGATGCGTTTTTCTTCGTCGCCGACCAAGCCGATCGTGGCGAAAATTCGGCTTAAAGATTTTTAATGTCCTCGAAAACACCCGGCAAGATCGCCTGTGGTCTTCTCCCGATTGTGGCGTCGCCGACCAGATTTCCCTTGGAACCCTCAGGCCTCCGACGACCCACGTAATCGAAACTCACATGGAGCAGACCAAGATGCGCAAGATTTTGATTCCGGCCGTCGCAACCGCTTTGTTCGCCGTCGTATCGATCGCCAATGCCGCTGACGCCACGGGCGTCATCAAGAGCATCGACACTGTGAAGGACACGGTGACCCTGGCGGATGGCGCGACCTATTCGGCGCCCGCGTCGATGAAATTGTCGAGCTACAAGGTCGGCCAGAAGGTCGCGATCACCTACACGCAATCGAACGGCAAGATGGAAGTCTCAGCGATGAAGCCGGCGAGCTGACGCATAAGCCGCCTCGGGGTCGCGACCATCCCGCTCGCCTCTTTGAACGCCAGCTATCGCGGCTGGCGTCGCAAGAGCGGGCGGGGACGCCCGCGATCCCAGCTAACGCGGACGCTTCCTAAGCGGTCTCTTCCTCGTCCGGCGGGGCGCCCCAGACCTCATTCAGATCGGTCGGCGCCTCCTCGAGAGGATCCTCGTCTTCCGCGAGCGCGGCTTCGTCATTCGGCAGAGGCACGCCAAAGCCGGTCGGCAACTTTCCGTCGAACAGGCCCGCGCCCTTCAATTCATCGAGGCCTGGCAAGTCGCCGATCGTGTCGAGACCAAAATGGATCAGGAATTCCTGGTTGGTGCCATAGGTGATCGGGCGCCCCGGCGCGCGACGCCGCCCACGCATGCGCACCCAGCCCGCCTCCATCAGCACGTCGAGCGCGCCTTTTGATACGGCGACGCCGCGGATCTCCTCAATGTCGGCGCGCGTCACCGGCTGGTGATAGGCGATGATCGCCAGCGTCTCGATCGCCGCGCGCGACAGTTTCTTCTGCTCGCGGTCTTCGCGCGAAAGCAGCCAGGAAAGATCGACGGCGGTGCGAAACGTCCATTTGCGCGCGACGCGCACAAGATTGACGCCGCGGCCCGAATAAACCCGCTGCAATTCCGCCATCACGGCGGCGACGTCGGTCCCATCAGGCAGCCGGCTGGCGATCGTCGCCTCATCAAGCGGTTCGGCGGCGGCGAACACCAAAGCTTCTGCGATACGCAGGGCCTCCGGCTCAAACTTCGGCGAAGCGCCGAGCCGATCGAACAATTGTGCGACTTCACCCATCGTTACCCCTTCAGATCACGCCGCCTGCGTGGAATTGTCGCGCCGCGCCCGCGCCCAGATCGGCGAAAATGCTTTGTCCTGGCGCAATTCGAGCTTGCCCTCGCGCACCAGTTCGAGCGAGGCGGAAAACGACGAGGCGCGCGCCGTGCGACGCATTTTGGGATCCACGCAATAGCTGATCAGCCAATGGTCCATGTCGACCCAATCGACCGCCATGCCGAGCAGCCGCGACAGCGCCTCGCGCGCCTCCGCCAATGACCAGACGAGCCGCGGCTTCATGCGAACATGAGCGCGCGCTTGTTTCTGCCGCTGGCGCGCATAAGCGGCGAGCAGGTCATAAAGGCTCGCTTCATATTGCGAGCGTTTGACGATGGCGACCGCCTCCGGCTCGCCGCGCGCGAAAAAGTCGCGGCCAAACCGCGGCCGGTTGATCAACTTTTCCGCCGCCAGGCGAATCTGCTCCAGCCGCTGCAGGCGGCGCGCCAGCGCATCGGCGAGTTCCGCGGCGCCCGGCTCCTCCGCCTTAGGCGGCTCGGGCAATAGCAGGCGCGATTTGAGATAGGCGAGCCAGGCAGCCATCACCAGATAATCGGCGGCAAGCTCGAGGCGCACTTTCTGCGCCTGTTCGATGAAGGCAAGGTATTGCTCGGCGAGCGCCAGCACGGAAATGCGCGCAAGATCGACCTTCTGCCGCCGCGCAAGCTCCAGCAATAGGTCAAGCGGCCCCTCGAACCCGTCGATATCGACGACGAAGGACGGTTCGCCGTCGCCCCGGTCCGCCGATTCTTCTATTTCGAAAGCCAATTGGCCCGTCACGAATCACCCTTGCTTAAGTAACCAAGTTTTGACCTTCCTTGGCGCCGTCGGCAAGCCTGGCGCGAGAAAGCTCCACATCTGCCTTCCCCGCGGGCGCGCGCCAAGCGACCTTCACGCGAACGAGGGCCTTTTTGAGGCTGCAGGCCAGCGAGGCGGCGCCGCCGCGGCTTGCGCCCATGGCGCGACGTCACTAGCTTGCGCCCGCGCCCGTTTCCCTGGCTTCAATGGCGCGCCAATGCAAGGCGTAGCGGCCTGTTTTCCGGGGAGACCACGGCTATTTTGCGAGATTTAGCCTGATTCGGATGGTGGAATGCGATTTTCGATCGATTTGCGTAAAATGAGGCCGACCGAGGCTTTGAATTCGCGTTCACTCATATCCGTCACCAGCCGCCGCGTCTGCTCTTGGCGCTTGCCCATGCTGGCGGCTGTGGGCGTCTCGTTTCTTGCCGCTTTCGCCGGCGCCGCGCAGGCCGGCGACGCCGCCGCGCGGCGGGTTATCGGCTTTTCTCCGGACGGCGCCTATTTCGCGTTCGAACAATTTGGAACGCTCGATCGCGCCGAGTCCCATTCCGGCTGGTCCGAAATCGCGATCGTCGACACGCGGACCGACGAGCCCGCCGCCGGCGCGCCGATTCTGGTCGCCGGCGACAAGAAGGGCGATATCCCCTTGGCGCAGGCGCGCGCGCTCGCCGCTTCGCAGGCGGCTCCGCTGCTCGCGAAATACGCGATCGGCGGGCGCGGGCAACGAACGCAGCATGATGGATCGTCGGCCCCTGACAATATGATCGCCGCCAATGATATCGCGCGCGTCGAAACGGCGTCGGAGCGGCTGCTCGGCACGTTTCAGCTCGAACAGATTCTCGCCGGCAGCACGAAAGATTGTTCGGCGAGCTTCGAAAGCGCGAGGCCCGGCGACAAGACCGGCAAGGCGCTTGGCTTCCGCCTGACGCTTGAAGCGCCGGATGGCGCGCCGCTGAAAGTCCTGCACGAGGATAAGTCGGTGCCGGAATCGTTGAATTGCCCGACCTCCTACAGTATTTCGGAAGCCTATGAATTCCGACAGAAGGGCAAACCGACCGCCATCGCCGTTCTCGTCCAGCGTTTCAGCCAAGGCCATGATGGGCGCGACCGGCGCTTCCTCGCCGTCACTGGACAGATCGCCGACGATTCCCATTCTTCCGCCAAATAGGAATTCGAACGTCGTCAGGCGGGCTCGAACGCCGCTCCGAGCTTAGCGCGCGCGGCCTCGACATCGAAAGGCTGAGCGCCCGACGCGATGCGCGCCAGCGCCGCGCGCGCGCGCCGCAAGGCATCGCCGGCAAGCTTGGGCGCGGACGCCGCAACTTCGCGCGTCTCTTTGAGGTCGCCGTTGCAATGTAGCGCGATATCGACGCCGGCGGCGAAGACCGAGGCCGTGCGTTCGGCGAACGGGCCGCCCAGCGCCTTCATCGACAGATCGTCCGACAGCAACAGGCCGTCGAATCCGATCGCGCCGCGAATGATCTCGTCGACGATAATGCGCGATGTCGTAGCCGGCCTCTCGGGATCGATGTCGCGATAGACGACATGCGCGGTCATCGCCATCGGCAGATCGGCGAGCGCCTTGAAGGGGGCGAAGTCATGCCCATCAAGGTCGGCGCGGCTGGCTTCGACAATCGGCAGTTCGAGATGGCTGTCGACGGTGGCGCGGCCATGGCCGGGAATATGTTTGATCACCGGCGCCACGCCGCCGGCGAGCATTTCCTGCGCGACCGCCCGGCCGAAAGCGGCGACGCGGCTGGGGTCGCTCGACCACGAACGATTGCCGATCGCAGCATGCATGCCGGCCTGCGCGACATCGAGCACCGGCGTGCAATCGACATTGATTCCGACCTCGCTCAGGTCATGGGCGATCAGCCTTGCGGCGAGGCGCGCCGCGGCAATCGCGCCGTCATGATCGGCAAACGCGCCAAACGTCGCCGCGCTCGGATAGGCCTGCCAATGGGGCGGCCCCATGCGCTGCACCCGGCCGCCCTCCTGATCGATCAACACCGGCGCGTCGATCCTGCCGACGATGTCGCGAAACGAATCGGCCAGCGCTCGCATTTGCGCGCGATCGGCGACATTGCGTTTGAACAGGATCAGACCCCATGGCTCGCTCTGTCGGATGAAGGCGCGCTCTTCCGCGTTGAGAGTCGTCGCCGCGCAGCCGCAGATGAACGCAAGCGTCATGTTTGTTCACGCTGATTTTAAGAGCGACGAAACGCGGGCCTAATCCCTGGCGACAAAGCAGTCGCCGCCACTCGTCTTGAGCTTTTGGCAAAGCGCGACAGCGTCGGCTTTCGCCATGCCGCCGACGCGCACCCGATAGATCGATCGGCCGTTCACATCGGCCTGATGGATCGTCGGCTGCATGCCGCCGAGTGCGCTGGCATATTTGGCTTGCAACCGGGCCGAGGCGCTCTGGGCCTCCCTGTCGGTCGCCGGCGCGGCAAGCTGCACGGCATAGGAGCCGCTGCTCGTCGTTGTCGTCGCCGTCGCGACGGGATCGGCCGCCGCCACCTGGGTCTGCGGCTCGCCGCCCACTGCTTTAGTCACCGACTGGAAGATATCCGAACCGAGTTGCAACGGCGATTTCTGCGGCTGCGGCGCCTGCTGTTGCGGCTGCGCTCTCGGCGTTTCCGCCGACTGAGCGGCGCCGCTGGCGACGGTGGTGTCGGTCTTGGCGATGGGCACGCGCGCGCTCGACTTGGGCGAAAGCTTGGTCGGCAGATCGAGTTTGGGCGTCGCCGGCTGCGCCGCGCTGTCCGCCGAAGCGTCGAACGCAGGCCGCGCATGGGGCACGGGCGGATGGGCCGGTTGCGCCGCCGCGTCGTCGGGGGGCGCCGAAGAAGCATCCGGAGTGGCCGGCGCGGCCGCCGGGTCGGCAGCCGGCCGGGCGTCGGCGACGACTTCGCTGCCGCTCGAAATGACGGAGCCGTCCGGGCGGACGGAAACCGTTTTCACGCGCTTAGGTTCAGGAAACGGCGCGGGCGCCGCCGGCGCCGCACTGGTCGAGCCGATGCTCGACAGCGCCGCGATGCTTCGCCCCGGTGCAGCGGCGGCGGAAGGCGCCACCGGAGCGGGCGAAGCGGAAACGGCGGCGGCCGGCATCGCCGAGGCCGCGGCAAGAGGGGCCGATGAGGCCGAAGAACCGGCGGGCGGAGCCGCCGCTACGACCGCAGCCGCCATCGGCGCAGGCGCGGGAACCGGCGGAGCCTTCGCCTGTTGCGCCAAGTCGACCGGCTGCTCCTGGCTGGAAACAAGCTTGACCGGCTCCGGCTTGCCCTTCTGGTCTTTGAGGAGCACCGAGGCCGAGTCGCTCGGCGAAGCAATCGTGTCGTCGGTCGGCGGTTGAATCTTCGTGGGACCGTCCGCCGCCATGATCAACGGAGGCGTCTTGGGCAAGCCCGGAGCGCCTTTGACGACCCAGGCGCCGACGAGACCGGCGGCGCCGACGACGACCAGAACGCCCATCGTCGCCAACACTCTGCCGGAACGGCGCGGCGCTTCACCGGCGGCCGCTGCCGCCTCGCCATCGCCTGCGGCGGAATAGATCTGACCTTGCCGACCAAAATGCTGCGGGTCGAAATCCTGGGCAAGAGAAGAGAAATCCAGGGCGCGAGCAGAATCGTCGAGGGCGCCCCGCAACGGCGCATCCGCCATTGTCGCAGGCGCCGTCTCGGGCGCCTCATTGGCTAGTTCGTCGATATGAAGCGGATGCACCGGAGGAAGCCTCGGCGCCTCCGCTCGTGGCGCGAAGCCTAATACTTTCTCGCGCGGTTTCGGTTCAGGCGCGTCGAGCCCGACCAACCGCGCCAATTCGTCCAGAGGATCTTCCTGCGGCCCGACGGGCGAGCCTGCCGCGCGCAGCCTGCGTTCAAACTCGTCGAGATTGACCTGGGGAGCCATCAACGCCGAACCGCTCATTGAAAACCTCTTTCAATAGTCGCGCGACTATCACTCAACATTCGCGCCATTAAACCGGCGATCCTTGGAACGCCACGCCCTAGTGCGGGCGTAGTGAGGCAAATGCTTGACGCTCCCGCGTTGAAAACAAAGACATCGTTAAATTTCTACCGCATTTCTTCAGGCGCATTAACCCCTAGAATCGCCAAAGCCGCGGCCAGAACGAGAATTACCGAAGTCGCCAACGCCATCCGGGCAATTGTCAAATCTCTATTAATTTCATTAACGAATCGCAAATGAGGCAAATCTTTGCCCCTGTTCCAATGGGCGTGGAAAACCGTGGCGAGATCATGGGCGTAAAAAGCGATGCGGTGCGGCTCACGCGCGGCGGCCGCCTGGTCGACAATCCGCGGGAATTGCGCGATCAGCCGTAGGATCACGCCTTCGCTCTCATCGTCGAGCAGGGCCAGATTGGCGCTGCTCAGCGCGCTCGGCGAAAGATCGAGGTCGGGGAATGTCGCCTTTCCCTGCCGCAAGACGCTGCATCCCCGGGCATGGGCGTATTGCACGTAAAAGACCGGATTGTCCTGGCTCTGCTCTTTGACCTTGGCGAGATCGAAATCGAGCGGGGCGTCGTTCTTGCGCATCAGCATCATGAAGCGCACAGCGTCGACGCCGACTTCATCCACGACTTCACGTAACGTCACGAAGTCACCGGAACGCTTCGACATTTTGACGGGCTCGCCCGCCCGCATCAGGCGCACCAACTGGCACAGGCGCACATCGAGCGTCGCCTTGCCGCCGGAGACGGCGACGACCGCCGCCTGCATGCGTTTGACATAGCCGCCGTGATCGGCGCCCCAGACGTCGACGAGGCTGAGGAAGCCGCGATCGACCTTGTTCTTGTGGTAGGCGATGTCCGCGGCGAAATAGGTATAGCCGCCGTCCGATTTGATCAGCGGGCGATCGACGTCGTCGCCAAAATCGGTCGAGCGGAACAGGGTCTGCTCGCGATCCTCCCAATCCTCGATCGGCGCGCCCTTGGGCGGCTCGAGGCGGCCGAGATAGACGATGCCGCGCGCCTGCAAATCGTCGATCGCCGCGCGCACCTGATCGGGGCCGCCGTCGATTCCGGTCAAGGCGCGCTCGGAGGAGAAGACGTCATGGGCGACGTTCAGCGCCTTCAAATCCTCGCGGATCATCGCCATCATCGCGGCGATCGCGCGGGCGCGCACCAAGGGCAGCCATTGGTCCTGCGGTGCGTCTCGCAAGCGCGCGCCGAATTCGCGCACGAGGCTCTCGCCAACCGGGATCAGATAATCGCCGGGATAAAGCCCTTCCGGGATCGTGCCGATCTCCTCCCCCAGGGCCTCGAGGTAGCGCAAATAAGCAGAGCGGGCGAGCACGTCGACCTGCGCGCCGGCGTCGTTGATGTAATATTCGCGCGTCACTTTGCGCCCGGCAAAGCTGAGCAAGTTCGCCAAAGCGTCGCCGAACACCGCGCCGCGGGCATGGCCGACATGCATCGGGCCGGTCGGATTGGCGCTGACATATTCGACATTGATCGGGCCGGCATTGTCGGGCGCGCCCGCGCCAAACTGTTTGCCGCCGCTCAACACCGCCCGCAGAATTCCTTGGTAAACGACTGGCTTCAAACGAATATTGATGAACCCCGGCCCCGCAACCTCAGCCCCAATGACATCGGGTTGTTCGGCGATCCGCGCGGCGATTTCAACCGCCAGCGCGCGCGAGTTCGATCCCGAAGCCTTCGCCTCCTTGGCGTAAACCATCGCCGCGTTGGTGGAGAGGTCGCCGTGGGCGGGATCGCGCGGCGGCTCGACGACAAAGCGCTGGAGATCAAGCGTTTGCGGCAGATTGCCCGCTTTGACGATCGTCGTCAGCATAACGGCGACCCGCTGCTGAAAATCCATGAAAATATTCATAAAACTCGCCTTGAGAGATCGGCGCCGCTCTAACGCAAGTCGGGGGCATCGTCAAAAAGGCGCCGATGCTCGGCGATCGCAAAACGGTCGGTCATCCCGGCGATATAGTCGGCGGCCAGGCGCGCGCGGTCGCCATCGCCCGCCCCGGCGACGCCGAAAGCCCATTCCTCGGGCATGGCGATCGGATCCTGCGAGAAGGCGGCGAACAGCCGCCGCACCACCAGATCGGCCTTTTCGCGCACGCGCCTGACATTGGGATGGCGATACATATTCGCGAACAGGAACCGCTTGATGTCGGCATCGGCCGTTTCCATCGACGGCGAGAAGCCGATCAGCGGCCGCCCCGCCGCCCGCACGTCCTCGACGCTGCGCACGCCCGCCTCGCCGATGCGGCGCCGGCTTTCCGCGATGACATCCTCGATGAACCTGGTGATGACCCGGCGTCCGAGTTCGTGGATGACACGCGGGCGCTCGAGGCCCGGATAGAGCGCATCGACCTCGCCAAGTAATCGGCCGATCAGCGCGATGTCGCGGATCGCCTTGAGATCGAACAGGCCAGCGCGCAGCCCATCGTCCATGTCATGCGCGTTGTAGGCGATGTCATCGGCGATCGCCGCCGCCTGCGCCTCGAGGCTGGCGAAAGTGGACAGGGCGAGGCTTTGCCGCTTGTCGTAAGCGGCGATCGTCTGGGGCAGGCCCCGTGCGCGCCAGCGCGCAAGCGGCTGGCCCGAAGCGTCGAGCAAGGGACCATTGTGCTTGACCAGGCCTTCCAGCGTCTCGAAGGTCAGGTTCAAGCCGTCGAAAGCGGCGTAACGCCGCTCCAGTTCGGTCACCAGGCGCAGGCCGTGGCTGTTATGGTCGAAGCCGCCGAATGGGGCCATGCAGGCGTCGAGCGCGTCCTCGCCGGTATGGCCGAACGGCGTGTGGCCGAGGTCATGACCGAGCGCGACCGCCTCGCCAAGGTCCTCATCGAGCCGAAGGGCCTTGGCCAGAGCGCGGGCGATTTGCGCGACTTCGATCGTATGGGTGAGGCGGGTGCGGAAATGGTCGCCTTCATGATGGACGAACACTTGCGTCTTATGGGCAAGGCGGCGAAAGGCGGTGGAATGGACGATGCGGTCGCGGTCGCGCTGGAAGGGCGTGCGCGTCGGCGAGGGTGCCTCGTCATGCAGCCGCCCGCGGGAGGCCGCCGGATCGGCGCCATAGGGAGCCCGCTCGCCCGTCCCTCCGCTGCCGTCCATCGAAAGCCTTTACAAGTGAGCATTGAACGCTAACCGAGTCGGGCCTATCTTAGCACGGCGGGGACAAACGCTCCGCGGCAAAGAGAGCGCCATGAGCCACGCCCCCGCCCCGACCAGTGATTCCGTTTCGATCAGCGCCAGCGCGGCGCGGCGGTTGACCAAGATTTTGAACGCCGAGGAAGGCGCGGCTTTGCGCATTTCCGTCAAGGGCGGCGGCTGCTCGGGCTTTCAATATTCCTTCGATATCGAAAGGGCGCGCGCCGAGGACGATCTCGTCATCGAGCGCGACGGCGCGACGGTGCTCGTCGATCCGGTGTCGCTCGAATATATGAAGGGTTCGGAAGTCGATTTCGTCGACGATCTGATGGGGCAATCGTTCAAGGTGAAGAACCCGAACGCGGTGGCGTCATGCGGCTGCGGGGTTAGCTTCACGGTGTGAGGCTGCGGAAAATCAGCCGGCGTCGCGCCGCCCCTCATCCGGTGCTTCGCGCCACCTTCACGCAAACGTCCGCCTCAAAGCCTCGCCGCGACCGCCTTGGTCTCGGTGTAATGCTCCATCACTTCCTTGCCCATTTCGCGGCCCCAGCCTGATTGCTTGTAGCCGCCGAACGGCCAGGCGGGATCGCCGTAATTATGGGTATTGATGCAGACCGTGCCGGCCCTGATCTTGCGCGCCATCATATGAGCGGCTTTCAGGTTGCGCGTCCACACGCTCGAGGACAGGCCATATTCGGTGTCGTTGGCGAATTTGGCGACGGCGTCGAGATCGGCATCGTCGAAAGACTGGACGCAGACGACCGGCCCGAAAATCTCCTCGCGCACCACCTTCATCGAGCGATCCGTGCGCGCCAGCACGGTCGGTTCGACGAAATAGCCCTGATTGCCGGCGACCTTGCCGCCGGTGACGACTTCAGCGCCCTCCTGCCGTCCTGCCTCCAGGAAACCCTTCACCCGCTCGTGCTGCTCTTTCGAGACGAGCGGCCCGAGATTGACCGAGGGGTCGAGACCGTGGCCGACTTTCAGCTTGCCCGCTTCCTGGGAAACGCCTTCGACAATCTTGTCGTAGATCGACTTATGCGCGAATAGCCGCGAGCCCGCTGTGCAGCACTGGCCCTGATTGTAGAAGATCGCGCTCGCCGTTCCCGCGATCGCCAGTTCGAGATCGGCGTCCGGGAAGACGATCGCCGGCGATTTGCCGCCGAGCTCCAGCGACACGCGCTTCAGATTGCCCGCCGCCGCCCGGACGATGATCTTGCCGACCTCGGTCGAACCGGTGAAGGCGACCTTGTCGACATCAGGGTGCTCCGAGAGCGCCGCGCCGGCCGTCTCGCCATAGCCGGTGACGATATTGACGACGCCGTCGGGGAAACCAGCCTCGGTTATGAGTTCGCCAAGGCGGATCGCCGAAAGCGGTGTCTGTTCGGCGGGTTTCAGCACAATCGTACAGCCGGCCGCCAGAGCGGGGGCGAGCTTCCAGGCGGCCATCATCAGCGGGAAGTTCCAAGGAATGATCTGGCCAACCACGCCGACCGGTTCGCGCATGCTGTAGACATGCCAGTCGCCGGGCGAAGAGACGGGGATCTGCTCGCCGTTCATGCGCGTCGCCCAGCCCGCCATATAGCGGAACATTTCGATCGAGCCGCCGACGTCGTCGCGGCGCGCATTGGTCACCGGCTTGCCATTGTCGAGCGCCTCCAGTTCGGCGAGTTCGTCGGCGTGCCGTTCGAGGAGGTCGCCGAGCGACCAGACGAGACGCTGGCGGGCGGCGGGCGAAATGCGCGACCACGGCCCGGTCTCGAAGGCGTGGCGGGCGGCGGCGACCGCCAGATCGATGTCGGCCTTATCGCCGGCCGGGACATGGGCGATGATCTCCTCGGTGGCCGGGTCTTCGACGGCGAAAGTCTGACCACTGCGGGCATCGACCCATTTGCCGTCGATCAGCATTTGATGCTTCTTGGCGAGGAACGCCGTCGCGGCTGAGCCAAGCGCGGGCTTACGGATTGCAATGGTCATCGAAACCTCCCCAGATGCGTGATTTTCGGATGGGTCGTTATGTCCGCCAGGATATAGCGAGAAGGCCTTGGCGCCAAGGGGCGGCGACGCCGACGGCGCCCCCTCGGCAAGCGTTTTCTGGGTTCAACTCGACGTGATCGCCACTAATTCTGTAACGATATGGCCATGCGCTTCGTATGACGTGCAGCGGTTGCGATCGCGACGAGACATCAGGAGGGTTGGACATGGCGACACGCAGGCAGATTTTGAGCCAAAGCTTCTGGGGGCTCGCCGCGCTGTCGGCTGGCTCGCTGGCGGGCATTTCCGCACAAGCGACCGCCGCCGACGGGCAAGTCACCCATACCGACGCGGAATGGAAGAAAATGCTGACCGCCGACCAATATGCGGTGCTCCGCCAGGACGGCACCGAGCGTCCTTTCACCAGCGCGCTGCTGAATGAGCATCGCGCAGGGAATTTCGCCTGCGCCGGCTGCGACTTGCCGCTGTTCTCCTCCAAGACCAAATTCGACAGCGGCACCGGCTGGCCGAGTTTCTGGGCGCCGCTCGACAACGCCGTCGTCACCAAAACCGATACGACGTTCGGCATGACCCGCACCGCCGTGATGTGCGCGCGCTGCGCCGGTCATCTTGGCCATGTCTTCGACGATGGCCCCAAACCGACCGGCCTGCGCTATTGCATGAACGGACTGGCGTTGAAATTCACTCCGGACGCTGCGTGAACCGAGGCTGAGAGAAAGCGAAGACGATGTTCCTGTTTGTGGTTTCCTATCTCGGCGGCGTGCTGACCATTCTCAGCCCCTGCATCCTGCCGGTGCTGCCCTTCGTCTTCGCCCGCGCAGATCAACCGTTCGTCAAAAGCGGCCTGCCGCTGCTGCTCGGCATGGCGATCACTTTCGCCGTCGTCGCCACGCTGGCGGCGGTCGGCGGCGGCTGGGCTGTGCAGGCCAATCAATATGGCCGGTTCGCGGCGATCGTGCTCCTCGCTTTGTTCGGCGTCACGCTGCTGTTTCCCGAACTTGCCGATCGGCTGACCCGTCCGCTCGTCGCGCTTGGCGGACGCCTCTCGCAGACAGCCGATGATCCCAACCGGTCGGGCTCTTCGTTCGGCCCGTCGTTTCTGCTCGGCATCGCCACCGGCCTGCTGTGGGCGCCGTGCGCCGGCCCAATCCTCGGCCTTGTCCTGACCGGCGCGGCGCTGCAGGGCGCCAATGTGCAGACTTCGCTGCTGCTGCTCGCCTATGCCGCGGGCGCGGCGACCTCGCTCGCCCTGGCGCTCCTCATCGGCGGCAGCGTATTCAAGGCGATGAAGCGCTCGCTCGGCGCCGGCGAATGGATCCGGCGCGGTCTCGGCGTCGCGGTGCTCTGCGGCGTCGTCGCGATCGCCTTCGGTCTCGACACCGGCTTCCTGACGCGCGTTTCGCTGGCCAGCACGGCGAGCGTCGAACAATCGCTGGTGGACAAAGTGCCGATGAACGACGCCAATGATTCCGCGCCGTCGTCGGTGGTGATGAAGCCCGATGCCAATGTGATGATGAGCGGCTCCGACGCGATGAAGGGCGGGATGAAGGGCGGCGCGATGATGAGCGGATCGGATGCGATGAAAGGCGCACCCGCCATGATGAACGGCTCCGACGCGATGAAGGGCGGCCCGGCGATGATGAACGGGCCGGACGCCATGAAGGGCGGCCCGTCGATGGCGATGATGATGAAGGCCAAGCCGGCCGTGGCCGCCGCCGAGGCGTTGCCCATTGAAGGCCAGGCGCCTTCGCTTTCCGGTGCGGTCGAATGGCTGAATTCGCCGCCGCTGACCAACGAGGCTTTGCGCGGAAAGGTCGTGCTGGTCGATTTCTGGACCTATTCCTGCATCAATTGCCTGCGCGCCATTCCTTATGTGCGCGCCTGGGCCGAAAAGTACAAGGATCAAGGCCTCGTCGTGATAGGCGTGCACGCGCCGGAATTCGCCTTCGAGAAAAACATCGACAACGTCCGCCAGGCTATCAAGGACCTGAAGATCGATTACCCCGTCGCCATCGACAATGATTATGCGATCTGGCGCGCCTTCAACAACAGCTATTGGCCCGCGCATTATTTCATCGATGCGCAGGGGCGAATCCGCCACCATCATTTTGGCGAAGGCGAATATGATCAATCGGAAAAGATCATCCAGCAGCTTCTCGCCGAAGCCGGCAAGAGCGATGTCGCGCGGGATATCGTCCAGGTGAACGCGCAGGGCGCACAGGCTGCGGCCGATATGAACGACGTGAAATCGCCGGAAACCTATGTCGGTTACACCCGCGCCGAAAATTTCGCCTCGCCCGGCGGCGCCGTCGACGACAAACGGCAGGTCTATGCGATCGCGCCGCAACTGCAGCTCAATCAATGGGCGCTGGCCGGCGACTGGACGATCGGCGGCGAACGCGCCGTGTCGAACGAAGCAAACGCCCGCATCGCCTATCGCTTCCACGCGCGGGATTTGCATCTCGTTCTCGGACCTGCGGCGGACGGCAAACCGGTGCGCTTCCGCGTGACCATCGACGGCAACGCGCCGGGCGCCGATCACGGCGCCGATATCGACGACCAAGGCAATGGAACGGTGAGCGAACAGCGGCTCTATCAGCTCGTAAGGCAGAGCAAGCCGGATGCTGATCGGCAGTTCGAGATCGAATTCCTCGATCCGGGCGCGCAGGCGTTTGCGTTTACGTTTGGGTGAGGGGCGCTCGAGTCTTCCAAGCGACAATTTCTAGCCAAAAGGCGATTTCATCGCCGACGATCAATATCCGCCGGCGAAGCGCTTTATCTCAGTCGGGCGGATTGTTGAACTGTTGCGTCTTCCAACGTCATGGCCGGGCTTGTCCCATCCATGGGGCGAGGCGGCAAAGACCTTTCGAAGTTCGCGATTGCCTTTAGGGCGCGGATGCCCGGCACAAGACCACGGCATGACGTGCCGGGTTGCAGCCTCGGCCCGCCGCACTCGCCACCCTGCCCCGCCTATTTCAGGATCTTCGCCACGTTGCTCATCCGCAGCCGCTCGACCTCCGGCAGGCCGGAGCCCAGCAACGGCCTGAGATAGGCGTCGAACGCCGCAGTCACGCCATTGCCGGAGGCGTTGATGAATTCATCCTCCATCACTCGCGTCTTGCCGGCCACCGTCTCCAGCGGTATCAGCGGGTAATCGACGGCGTAGGACGCGGTGCGGCGGATCGCCACCGAGCCGTCCGTGTCGCCCCAGAGCGCGTATTGCACCGCCTTCTCGCCGACCTCGCGCGCCTCGCGCTGGTCGACGTCGGAGACGCAGCCGGCGAAGGAGCGCTGGAGATAGCCGAATGTGTCGCCGCGCACGCGCTTGAGGCCAAGCTTGTTCTTGACCTCTTCGCAGAGGAGATCGGCGAGCGCGCCAGTGCCGGAAAGCTGCACATTGCCATGCGCGTCTTTCTCGACTGTACTGGCGAGCTTGGTGATGATCGGCGCGCCGGAGGAATCGTGGATGCCTTCGGAGGCGGCGATGATGCAGCGGCCGTGCCGCTCGAATGTCGCTTTCACATCGGCGAGGAAGCCGTCGATGGTGAAGACCCGCTCGGGAAGGTAGATGAGATGGGGGCCGTCGTCGGGGAATTTTCTGGCTAGCGCCGAGGCGGCGGTGAGGAAGCCGGCGTGCCGGCCCATGATGATCGCGCAATAGACGCCGGGCAGCGAGGCATTGTCGAGATTGACGCCCATGAAGGCCTGCGCGACGAAACGCGCCGCCGAGGGAAAGCCGGGCGTATGGTCGAAGCCGACCAGATCATTGTCGATGGTCTTGGGGATATGGACGCAGCGCAGGGGATAACCGCTTTTTCGCGCCTCATCGGCGACGATGCGCACGGTGTCGGAGGAATCATTGCCGCCGATGTAAAAGAAGCGCCCGACGCCATGGGCTTTGAGGACTTTGAGAATCTCCTGGCAATAGGCCAGATCCGGCTTGTCGCGGGTCGAGCCGAGCGCCGAGGATGGCGTATTGGCGACCGCCTCGAGATTGCTAGAGGTCTCGCGGGAGAGATCGACGAAATCCTCGTTGACGATGCCGCGCACGCCGAAAGCCGCGCCATAGACGCGCTCGACGCCGGCGAATTTGCGCGCCTCCAGCGCGACGCCAACCAGCGACTGGTTGATGACGGCGGTCGGACCGCCGCCCTGGGCGACGAGAATTTTCTGCGACGACATGGGATTGTCCCCTCCCTGTTGGCCCCGCCGGCCAGGGCGCGGGCCACGCGTCCGGCGGACGGCCAAGACTTTGCCCTCACGGCCGCTTAGGGGCAAGTCGCGACCTCGCCGCGCGGACGCTGGCCTTCGTCATGACCGAGTTTTGCGACAAGAAGCAGACGCGCCGGGTCGGACTCTGCCGCACGGCTCACGATCATTTAAGCAGTTGATTCGAAATGAAAGCTTGGCTGGGGGACCTGGATTCGAACCAAGATTGACGGAGTCAGAGTCCGCAGTTCTACCGTTGAACTATCCCCCAAAATAACGCCATCAATATCAATGCGTTAGCTGGTGCGAAGCCGCCCGATTGTAACACATTTTACAATGCGCCGCGCCGACGCCGTTGTCTAAGTGTTCCGATTTGGCGTGTCAACGCCGTATCTAACTGATATCGAGAAGCAGCGCACCTCGTTCGGGACGAGGGGGTCGGAGGTTCGAATGCCTTGTGACCGCGCTGGATGATCGCGTGGGGGCTCGCAAGGACGCCAAGCGGATCATGGCCAAGGTCGAACGCTTTGCCGAAACCGGCGCGGGCGACGTCAAAGCCTTGGTCGGCCAGCCCGGAAAGCGGCTGCGGGTCGGCGATTTCAGGATTATCTTCGATGAAAACGAGACCGAAATCCGCGTTACGCGTATCGGCCCGCGCGGCGGGATTTACGAATAAGGAGCGACGATGAAACACAGTTTGGTCACCACGCCCGCCGGCGAAGAGCTGGTGTTGATCTCTCGCGCCGATTTCGAGGCGATGCAGGATGCGATGGACGCCGCCGCTTATGCGCGCACAGCCGATTCTCTCGCGCGCGGCGAGCAGGAGACGCTGACCCCCGAAGAAGCAGCGCAGGCGATCGACGCGCCGACGCCCCTCGCGTTCTGGCGGGCGAAACGCGGCGTCACTCAAAAAGCCCTCGCGGAGGCTGCCGGGATTACGCAAGGCTATGTGTCCGATCTCGAATCGGGACGACGAAAAGGCGAAGCAGCGATACTTAAGCGCATGGCGCGCAGGCTGCGCGTGCGGATCGATGACCTGATCGTCGACGACGAATAGCCGCCCGCGACTGCGGGAGCGCATGACGACAAACTGATCGCGGCGATCATCCCACCGCGCCATTGGTCAGAAAATCCAGCGCGCTTCCGGCGAGCTTCATTATCGCGAATTGCATCGGAAAGCCTCCCCCTCAATAAGGCGTTGGCTGCGGCAGCACGAAAATCTGGCCGGGATAGATGAGCGAGGGATTGCGGATCTGCCCGGCATTGGCGGCGTAGATCTGCGTGTAGCGAAGGCCGTTGCCATAGAGATGGGCGCTGATCGCCCACAGACTGTCGCCGGGAACCACTCTCTTGGTGTCGATGGTCCGGACGATGGCGTGAGCCGATGAAGCGGGCGGCGCGCTTGCCGCCGTCGCCTGCTGCGATGGCGTCGCCGGCGGCGAAACCGTAGCGGCCGACGCGCTGGCTGGCGCCTCCTTGGCGAGGCGAGGCTGGACTGGCTCGGGCGATGGGAGCGTCTGCGCAGCAGCTGCCTTCGGGGGCTCGGAGGTTGAGGATTGCGCTGGCGCCCCGACGGCTGCGGTCGAAGCGGGGGGCGATACGGCGGGCGTTTGCCCGGCGTCAGCTTTATGAGGCGCGGCGGCGAAGGGCTGCGCGGGCGCGGCGATGGCGACAGCTGCGGTGGGCGGCGATGCGGCCGCAATTTTTTGGGGAGCGGAAGCTGGAGACTGCGCTGGCGCGGCGATGACCGCGCTCGCGGCGGGTGGCGATACGGCAGGCGTCGTTGCAGCGGGCGTCGTCGTTGCAGGCGCGGTCACGGCTGGAGACGTCGCCACCGGCGGGGTCGCAACGACCGGCGCAGGCGCGGCGTGTTTGGCGCCGGCGGCCAGTTCGGCAATATGTTCGGGATAGTTGAAGGGAACTTCTGCCCGCGAAATCACCGATCCTTTCGCGCGATCGATTTCATCGGCGCGGATGGAATAGGCGCCGCCCTTCATGCCATGTTCGACCGTGAGCGACCACAGCCCGTCCGCGCCCGCGGTGACATTGGCGAGGAAGGAGCCGTTGAGATAGAGGCGCAGAAATGCGCCAGCCGGCGCCGCGCCCGCAGCGACCATACGGCCCGCCTCGTCGGCGGCGACGCCGGTTATGGCGATGCGCGGCGGCGGCGACGCGGGCGCTGACGCATCGCCCTTGGCGACCACGACGGGTTCGGCGGGTTTTATTGGCGTTGTCGAGGCGGCAGGCGGCGGGACAGGGGTTTTGACCGCCGGCGCCGCCAAAGCGCGCGCCGGCGCGGCCGGCGGCTGCAACGAGGCTGATTGAACCGACCCCTTGGCAAGAGGCGTCGAGGCCTCCTTGGCCGGCGAAACCGGCGCTGGCGGCGGGCTCGGCTTGCCGACCGGAGCCGGCGTCGCGGCGGCGATCGCGGGGAGCGGCGCTGGCCTGGCCGACGGTTGCGGCACGTCCACCCCGACGATCCCGGGCGAGGCGACCGGGGCGCCGTCGCCGAGCCGCGCGGTGAGGCCAAGCGCGTGGGCGCCAGGGGCGAAGGCTGGCGGCAACACGACGAACTGTCCACTTTCGTCGGCGTCCGCCTCCGCGACGACCTGGCCGTGATCGGTGACCGCCACCTTCGCTTTTGGCGCGGAATGGCCGGCGATGACCGCTTCTCCCGTTGGTTCGATCCGCACGATGTCGAACTGGGGACGCAGCAATTCTGCTTCCGGGGAAGGCTCGGGCTGCTTGGGCGTCGGCGACGAAACCGCGGGCGCGGGTTGCGCCGGCGCCGGCGCTTCGGCGATGGGCCGCGCGTCGGGAGCGGCCGGCGTCGCGGCGGCGACCTGTCGGGAATTGTTTGAAGCCGCCGGCGCCGGCTCAGCCAAAGGCGCCGGAGCGCCCTCCGGCGGGACGGAGCGGCGATAATGCCAGACGGCGCCCCCCACCCCAAGGGCCGCGACCACGCCGACCGCCGCCGCCCAACCAATCGCTCCCTTTTCCAACATCGCGCATGGCCCTTGGCGCCATCTTCGACGATGGTCCTTTCTCGCATTGGCGGCGAGTTTGCACCCGGAGCGGCCTGGCGACAACTCTTAATTTGCCTGCACGGAGACTGGTTTCCGGGCCCGAACCCGAGCCCGCCAATTGTCGAGAGACCAGGCGCCGGGCCCCAACGCCGCCAGGACGAGAAAGCCCCCGGCGATGGCGAGGTTTTTCTGGAAATTGATGGCCTGTCCCGCGTCGGACCCGTCGCTATGGAAAATCACCGCGGCGAGAATGGAAAAGCCCGCCAGCGCGATTGCCGCCCAGCGCGTCAGCAGGCCGCCCAATGTCATCAGGCCGCCGCCGAGTTCGGTCAGGATGACCAGCGGCAGGAGAAGCGACGGCACGCCATGGTCGATCATATAGCCGGCGACATCGGAATAATGGACGATCTTGCCGTAGCCTTCGACGATGAAGATAGCGGCCATCAACGCGCGTCCGACAAAAACCACGGCATCGATCAAGCCTTGCGGAAATTCGCCATTCCCGTCTCGACCCTTCAATTCACCGATCGCCATGAGCGGCCCTCCGTCGATTGCGTCGCGCATCGAGGGCGGGCGGCCAATGACGCCGTCCGCCCGCCGTTTGCGCGCCGCCAATCATCTGGGATTACAGATTCCGCGCCTTGTCGATCGCCTCCGAGAGATCCTCATATTCCTCGCATTCGGTCGAGCCGCATAATTTCTGGATCGTTTGTAACTGGTCTTTCGCCAGATCCAGCTTGCCCTGGATGACATAGGCCTCGCCGAGATATTCGCGTACCTGCGCATAGTTCGGATCGAGGGCGACCGATTTCAGATAATAGCCCACCCCCTCCTCCGTGCGCCCGAGCTTGCGGGTCGCGTAGCCGCGATAGTTCCAGGCCCTCGGCGTGTCGGGATTCTCCAGCATATCCAGAACTTCCAACGCCTCCTGGTAGCGTTCCGCTTTGGCGAGGGCGAAGGAATATTCCGTCAGCGCCGCGTCGGGCAGGACGCCGCTGTGTTTGGCGACGCACTTTTGATTTTTCGCATCCCAGACCTTGCCTCTGTCGCAGGTCGTGAGATCGGTCTGACTATTGCGCTGGCTCGACAGCCCGCCGCCGCTTCCTCCGCCACCGCCACCGCCACCACCGCCGCCACCTCCTCCGCCTCCCGCACTCATCGCGAGCGGAGCGCTCATCAGCATGGCGCCCAGCACGAGAGCGAATGAAGCGAGGGGCATATGAATGCGCCTTTGTGATATTATCGATGTCATGGCGTGCGCCTCCTTGTCGACGAACGACGAACAAACACGCCGAGATCGCGAACTATTCATTCGCCTTCGCATGATTTTTCGCAGATCGGTTCTCGATCGCCGCGGCGAAGGCGGCTGATGCGTCAAATAGAGCGACATATGTTCGCGAAGATGGGTCTCTGATGAAGGCGACCGGTCTGCAAGAGGTGAAGGCGGGTCTGGCGCCAAATCTGGCGCGCCTGTGGCGTTACGGCCTGGTGCTCTCGGGCGCTCGCGACGTAGCGGACGATCTTGTCCAAGCGACATGCGTGCGCGCCATCGAACGCGCCGATCAGTTTCAATCGGGCACGCGGTTGGATCGGTGGCTGTTTGCGATTCTTCGGTCCATCTGGCTCAACGAGTTGCGCGCCCGCCGCGTGCGCGAGGGCGGCGGCTTTGTTGATGCGAGCGAAGCGCTGGTCGTCGATGGCGCAGGCGAAATCGAAACGAATATTTTGGCGGCTCAGGTGTTGAGGGAAGTTGGCGGGCTTCCCGAGGCGCAGCGCGAGGCGGTATTGCTCGTCTATGTCGAGGGTTTGAGCTATCGCGAGGCCGCCGAAGTTCTCGCCGCTCCGATCGGCACGGTGATGAGCCGGCTGGCGGCGGCGCGAGCGACGCTTGGAAAACTGCAAGCCACGCCCGGGCGGCGACCGGTCGTGGCGGGCGATGAGGGCGGGACCGAACCATGAGCGCAGACGAGGACGACGCGCAGCTCGTCGCCTTTATCGACGGGCGGCTCGAAGAAGGCGCATTTCGCGCCGTCGAGGCGCGCCTGGCGACCGACTCGGCGTTGCGCGACCGCCTGGCGCAGTTGCAGGCGGGCGGGCGGCCGTTCGCGCCGGCGTTCCACGCATTGCTCGACGAGGCGCCTGTCGAACGCCTGCGGACCTCGCTGGCGGCGATCGTTGAGGGCGCGCCCGACGACCAGCCGCTCCGCGCGTCGTCGACCTTCCGCGTCAATCGCCTCGCCGCCGCGGCCGCCGCGATATTGTTTTGCGCCGGGATCGTCGTTGGCCGGAATTGGCCCGCCTGGCTGGCGCCTGCGCCGGAGGTCGCCGCGCCTTCGAACGGCGAGCACGAGGACTGGCGACGGGCGGTTGCCGAATATATGGGCCTTTACACGCGAGACACTTTTGCCGAGGACGCCGCCGCGCAGCAAATCCAACTTGCTGCGCTTGGCGGCAAAATCGGCCTGGTTCTAACGCCGGAACGGATTGCGCTGGCGGACCTGCAGTTCAAGGGCGCGCAGATTCTCAACTTCGAAGGCGCGCCGCTCGGACAGCTTGGCTATGTCGACGCGGCGACAGGGCCGGTTCTCTTTTGCATCATCCGCAATTCGGAGGCGGATGCGCCGATGAAGGCCAAAGCACGTGAGGAATTCGCCAGCGCCTCGTGGGCGCGCGGCGGGCGCGGCTACATGCTGATCGGACGGCTGCCGGTCAGTCAAATCGCGGAACTCGCCCATTCGCTCGAACGGCGGTTCTGAACTCATCCATGCGATCCATTTTGATTTCGCGATCGAGAAATTCCCTCGCCTCGCGCTGCTTCGAAGCTCCAGCCCCGAAACGTCGCATCACGACGACGCAACTTTCACTCCACCGCAACATCCAAGAAAGCGACCGCTTCATGACTTCGTTTTTCGAGCCGAATTCCGGAAATCATCGCCGCCCTCTCGCCGCCGCGCTCATGCTCGCGGCTCTGGCGATCGGACAGGCCGGCGATGCGTCAGCCCGCTCAAATTGGGCGATCGATCCCGCGCGCACGCGAATCTCCTTCGCCATCGACGCAATCGGCTATCCTCGCACGGAGGGGGAATTCCGCCAGTTCGAGGGGCGCATCAGCGTCGATTTCGATCACCCGATGCAAAGCCGCGTCAGTTTTCGCGTCGAAGCGGGGTCGGTCGATGTCGGCTCCGCTTCGTTCGGCGACTATCTTCGCGGCCAGGCTTTTTTGGATGCCGATCGCTTCAAGGAAATCGCCTTTACTTCGACCGCGGTGGAGAAAATTGACGAGCGCCAAATTCGCGTCACTGGCGACCTCACAATGCTCGGGGTGACGCGACCTTTGACTGTCGATGTCGAAGTCAGTCGCCCGGCCGGGCAGGCTCATGCGCGCCTTGGCTTCACGGCGCGCGCAAAGATCGATCGGCTCGCATATGGCATGAACTCGGGGTTTCCGATTATTTCGCGCGATGTCGATCTCATGGTCGCCAGCGAGGCGATCGAGCAATGACCGCCACTCGGGAATCTGCGCCGACGCCTGCCGATGTTTCGCAACGACGCTGGAGCCCGTCGACGATCGCGCTGCACTGGCTGTCGGCGCTTCTCATTCTCACCCTGCTCGGTCTTGGCTGGTTCATGGTGCATGGCGACCTCAAGGCGTCGACAAAATTCGATCTTTACCAGCTCCATAAGTCGCTCGGCTTCCTCAGCGTGGCCTTGTTGTTGCTCCGCCTCGGCGCGCGCCTTGCCCGGCCCTCGCCGGAGGCGCCGCCCGCGATGCCGCGATGGGAGCGGCGCGCGGCCGGCGCAACCCATGTCGCGTTCTATGCGCTGCTGCTGGTTGCGGCTTTGTCGGGCTGGCTGCTGGCCTCCGCGGCGATCATCGCCATCCCGACCCGCTTTTTTGACCTTTTTGTCATTCCCAATCTTGTCGGTCCCGATGCGGCGCTATCGGCCAGCATGACATTTCTGCATTATCTCGTCTCGCGTCTCCTTATCGGGCTGCTCATTCTCCATGTCGGCGCCGCCCTGAAACATCATTTCTTCGACCGCGACGACGTTTTCTTGCGGATGGTTCGGTTGCGATAATGCCGAAATGGTAAAATCGCCGTGAGGCCCGTCCTGCCTGTAACAAACCGGCGTTTGTTTCGTATGATCGACAGGACCGTCGCGGCCGGCGTCCGAGCCATGCTTTCTCGGGACCGGCTGCGAACAAAGGAGTTGAACATGATCTCCAGGCGGAATGAATTGGGCGCATCGCACTTCCAGCGGTTCGCGAGGCCGGGCTTTTTTTTCGCAATTCTTCTCGGGCTCGGAGCCACGCTCAGACTGTCGTCTCCGATCGCCGCCGAGCAGCCCCGCGCACTGCCCGCGCCGCTGGTGGACGAACAATCGAGCGCGGAATCGGAGGTCGCAATATTTGCCGGCGGCTGCTTCTGGGGCGTTCAGGGCGTGTTCCAGCACGTCAAGGGGGTGACGAACGCACTCTCGGGCTATTCCGGCGGCGAAAAGGGCACGGCGCAATATGAGACGGTCAGCTCGGGTTCGACCGGTCATGCTGAATCGGTGAAAGTGACCTACGATCCGCGACAGGTCAGCTACGGCCGCCTGCTGCAGATCTATTTTTCGGTGGCCCATGATCCGACCGAGCTGAACCGCCAGGGACCCGATACCGGCACGCAATATCGATCGGAGATTTTCGCCGCCAACGCCGATCAGGCGAAAATCGCCAAGAGCTATATCGCACAGCTCGACAAGGCGAATGCTTTTGGCGCGCCTATCGTCACCAAAATCGAAGCGCTGAGGGGATTCTACGCGGCTGAGGGCTATCACCAGGACTTCCTCACCCTCAATCCGACCTATCCCTATATCGCGATCAACGACGTGCCCAAGGTCGAGGCGCTGAAACGATTGTTCCCCGATTCCTACCGCGCGGACCCTGTTCTGGTGAGCATGGCGAAGACGACCGAATGATTGCCCCAAATTTCGGCGGGACCGCTTATCGCGCTTTCGGCCATCGAGCTTGAGGAGAAGACGAGGGCTCGACCCGATCCGTTCAGCATTCTGACAGCGAGCCGCGGGCGCCCCCCCGCGGCTTTTTCGTCGATCGCAGCATTTCGGACCGGAGGATGCGGGCCAGTCGCGGACCGATGAAATCTCTGGCTGATTTCGGCCGCCTTGCTTAAGAGGACATTAACGGAGCACATCTATTTTTAGACTATATTTGGGATCAACGACTGGCTATGGCCGATATAGCGACCGCCTCGGAGCGCGTGAAAGAGCCAGCCGGGTGGCGCTGGCCCATTGCGCACGGCGTTTCGTTGTTCGCGACGATCCGCGGGCGGATCCTAATCGCGTTTCTCGCCATGAGCGTCATCACGGGCGCGGTGGGCGCCTATGCGGCGCTTGGCATGAGGCACGCCGGCGCGCTGGTCGCCAAAACCTTCGATGAATCGCTGATTTCCATCAATTACGCCCACGCGGCGGCGGCGGATTTCGCCGCCATGCAGGCGGCGTTCACCCGCCGTTCGGTCGCCAGCGACGCGGGCGTGCGAGCCAAGCTCGATTCCGCTATCGACGGGCTCGGCCAGTCGCTGTACGAAGATTTGCATATCGCCGCCGAGCGATCGCAATCGACCGGCGCCGTGCAAGCCGCGCAGATTGCGCGGCGCGCCGTTGAAGCCTGGAACGCTCAGCGAACCGCCCTGGTCGAAGCGGCCCCGCCGGACGTCTCCTGGAGCGCCCTCGATCCTTACGCCGAGACGGTCGATCGAGCGATCGACTCGCTGGTGAACGCCGCCGCCGGCGATGGTTTCGCCAACCGGCAGCATGCGTTGGCGAGCGTCGCGGCAGACCTGCGATTCAATTTCGTGGGCGCCAGTCTCGGCATTTTGCTTTCCGCTTTGGTGGCCTGGCTGCTCGCCCGGCGGATCATAGGCCCTATCGCGACCGCCTCGGCGGTCGCCGAACGCATCGCCGGCGGCAAATTGGACGGCGCGGTCCCGCAGGGCGGTGCGGACGAACTTGGCGCGCTGCTCGCCGCCATGGGCGTGATGCGCGACAAGATCAACATGATGATGGAACGCGAGATGGCGGAACGTCGCTCCGCGCAAACGCGGCTCGCCGCCGCGCTCGAGGGTTCGCGCGAGGGGGTGGTGGTCGTCGACGCCGATGGCCGGATCGCTCTGGCGAATTCGCAGGCCGTCAATTTCCTCGGCGGCGCCTCGGCTCTCCTGCGAGATGGCGTGACCGTCGCGGGGCTTTCCGATGCGCTCGCCGACCCCGTAAGCCACGGCGCGCCGTTGTTGCGGCCGAACGGCGCCCTGCCCTTCACCGGCGAGGCGCGTCTTCGCGACGGACGGTGGCTTCGGGTGAGCCAAAGCGTCACCCAGGACAGCGGATCGGTCGCCGTCTGGAGCGACATCAGCCAATTGAAGGATCAGGAGGAAAAGCTCATTGCAACGAATGGGCGCCTTGACGCGGCGCTCAGCAATATGTCGCAGGGCCTGTGCCTGTTCGATTCGGAAAACCGGCTCAAGGTCGTCAATCGACGCTTTTGCGAAATCTATGAATTGCAGCCTGATCTGGTGGGGCCGGGCCTGACTTTCCGCGAAGTGCTGGAACTGAGAATCGCCGCCGGCGTCCATGAAGGCAAGAGCGCATCCGATCTGATGGCCGAGCAAATCGCCTTTGTCAGTCAGCGCAAGAGCGGCGCCTACCACCAGGAACTGAGCGGCGGCCGGGTCGTGGCGATCGTTCATCAACCGATGGAGGACGGCGGCTGGGTCGCAACCTATGAAGACGTGACCGAGCGGCGCAATTCCGAAGCCCGCATTGCGTTCATGGCCCGGCATGACGCGTTGACCGGCCTTCCCAACCGCATAATGTTTGGCGAGAAGGTCGAGGACGCGATCGCCAACGCGGGGCGTGAGGGCGGCTTTGCCGTGCTCTCTCTCGATCTCGACCGTTTCAAGCAGGTCAATGACACGCTCGGTCATCATGTCGGCGACGAATTGCTGCGGATGGCGGCAAAGCGCTTGCAGCATTGTACTGGCGATTCCGACACTCTCGCCAGGCTAGGCGGCGACGAGTTCGCGATCGTGCAGCGCAGGGCGGAAGGTCCCGACGCCGCGGCGGCCCTCGCCCATCGCGCCATCGAGGCGTTGAGCGCGCCCTATGATGTCGTCGGGCATCGCATCACGATCGGCGCCAGCATTGGCGTTTCCCTGGCGCCGGGAGATGGGCTGGCCCGTGACAAACTTCTCAAGAGCGCCGACATTGCGCTCTATCGCGCCAAGGCGGATGGAAGAGGAACGTGGCGCTTTTTTGAAGCGGAGATGGACGCCCGGCTGCAAGCGCGCCGCATGTTGGAGCTCGATCTGCGCGATGCGCTCGAAAACAACGAGTTCGAGCTCTATTACCAGCCGAGCTACGATCTGGCGCGGGACCGGATCGGCGGTTTCGAGGCCTTGTTGCGCTGGCGCCATCCAAAGCGTGGTTTGGTCATGCCGGCCGAGTTCATCACTCTGGCCGAAGAGATCGGGCTGATCATTCCGATCGGGGAATGGGTGTTGCGGCGCGCCTGCGCGCAGGCGTGCGAGTGGCCTGCGCATATCACGCTGGCGGTCAATGTTTCCGCGGCGCAATTCAAAGCCTCCTCCTTGATCGAGACGGTGCAGGGCGCCCTCGCGGCGACCGGCCTGTCGCCGCGCCGCCTCGAGCTGGAAATCACGGAATCCGTGCTGCTCGCCGATAATGTGGCGACGCTCGCGGTGCTTCATACGCTACGCGGTCACGGCATTCGTATCGCGATGGATGACTTTGGCACCGGCTATTCTTCGCTCAGCTATCTCAGGGCCTTTCCATTCGACAAGATCAAGATCGACCAATCCTTCGTCCGGGACCTTGAAGCCGCCGATGGCTCCGGCCCGATCGTGCGCGCGATCCGCACGCTTGCCGACTGCCTGTCGATGCGCACGACCGCCGAAGGCGTGGAGACCTATGAGCAATTCAAATGGCTACGCGACGAGGGCTGCAACGAGGCCCAGGGCTATTATCTCAGCCGGCCGGTCCCGGCGGCGGCCATTCCCGAACTGATCGAACGCCTGCGCGGCGTCTCCGTAGCGGCGGCATAGCGAAAGGCGCCATAATCCTCGGGACTTGCCGGGGCGGCGCTTGGCGATGCCGATGGCCTCAATTCGACAAGTGGGAGGATCGAAATGTCGTCTGCGACCTATGCGCCCGTCGATGGCGCGACGCTTGCCGCCACTCTGGCCGCGCTTCCCGCCATTGGCGACCGGCTCGGCGGCAGGGCGTCCGACTGGCGCATTCGCGAGGTCGGCGACGGCAATCTCAACCTTGTCTTCATCGTCGAAGGCGAGACCGGCGCCGTCGTCGTCAAACAGGCCCTGCCCTATGTCCGGCTGGTCGGCGATTCCTGGCCGCTGCCGCTCGAGCGCTCCTGGTTCGAATATAGCGCGCTGACCGAGCAGGCCCGCTATGCGTCGCGCCTGACGCCGCGCGTTTTTCATTTCGATCGCGCCCAGGCGATGATCGTCATGGAATATCTGCATCCGCACATTATCATGCGCAAAGGTCTGATCCGCGGCGTTGAATATCCGAAATTCGCCGCCGATATTGCCGAATTTCTCGCCGCCACCTTGTTCAACACGTCCGTGCTCGCCGGCTCGGCCGCCGAGCACAAGGCGCGTATTGGGCTGTTCGCGCCGAATATCGCGCTTTGCAAAATCACCGAGGATCTCGTTTTCACCGATCCATATCGGGAGGCCCCCCTCAATCGCTGGAACCGCCCGTATCTCGATGCGCTGAAACAGGCCTTCGAGCGCGACGCGGCGCTGAAGGTCGCGGCGCAGGCGCGCAAATATCAATTCCTGACGAGCGCGCAGGCGCTGATTCACGGCGATCTCCATACCGGATCGATCATGCTCACGCCGGACGACACGCGCGTCATCGATCCCGAATTCGCCTGCATCGGGCCGATCGGTTTCGATGTCGGCGCGGTGATCGGCAATCTCCTCATCGCCTATTTCGCGCAGCAGGGCCATGAAGCCTCGCCCCATCAGCGCGACGGCTACCGCATCTGGATATTCGATCAGGTCAAGGCGGTCTGGACCGGTTTTCATGACCGCTTCCTTGCGCTCTGGCGCGAGGCGAAAGAGGGCGATGCTTATTCTGCGAGCCTGTTCACCTCGGAGGAGGAGCATTCGGCGATGGAAGCCGAGCGCAAGCGATTCATGCGCGTTCTCTTCGAGGACAGTCTCGCCTTCGCCGGCGCCAAGATGATTCGCCGCGTGCTCGGCCTCGCCCATACCGAAGATCTGGAGAGCATCGCCGACGCGGAGCGGCGCGCGCTCTGCGAAACCAAGGTTCTCGCGCTTGGCCGCGAGTTGCTCATCGGCGCGAAGGGGTTTTCCGGAATCGCGGATGTCGTCGAGGCGGCGCGCGCCGCTCATCTCGGCGACACGGCCGCAAAGCGCTGAGGCCGGATATCGCCTAACTCACCACCCGGTCGCCGCGCCCGTAGACGAGCAGCATCGCGATAATGACGCCGCCATAGATGATCTGGCGGCCGGCTTCAGGCATCTCCATGATCGACAGCACGCTGTTCAGGAGAACGATAAGAATGACGCCAATCAATGTTCCCAGATAGCGGCCGCGGCCGCCGAGAATGTTGGTGCCGCCGATCACCACCGCGGCGATAGAGGGCAGCAGATAGGCGTCGCCCATGCCCTGATAGGCTTTGGTCGAATAACCGGCGAGCAGCACGCCGGCGAGCGCGGCGGTGACGCCGCAGATCGCAAAGCAGATGACGGTGACCCAGCGCGTGTTGACGCCGGCAAGATAGGCGGCGGCCTCCTTGTTGCCGATGGCGTAGATGTAGCGCCCGAGAGCCATCCGCTGCAGCACTACGACGACGATCAGCGACACCGCGATCCAGACAAACAGCGCGTTGGGAATGCCGAACGTGCGTTCGGCGGCAAGGGAGCGCATCAGGGCGGTCGCGCCGGTCTCGGGCGCAAAGCCGCCAGTATGGGCGACCATCAGGCCGCGCATCACGGCGTTGACGCCCAGCGTGAAAATCATCGAGGGCACGCGCAGGTAAGCGACGCCGATGCCGTTGACCAAGCCGACCGCCAGACCGACGCAAAGACCGATCGGAATCGCCCAGGGCCCCCCTACGGCAGTCGCCATCATCGCCGCCGCCGTCAGCGTCCACGGCACTGACAGATCGATCTGCGAGATGAGAATGACGATCATCATCCCGGCGCTGACGATGCCGAGAAAGGCGCCGATCTGCAATTGCTGCAGCAGGTAGGTTGGCGAGAGCAGCGGCGCGCTGCCGAAATGGGCCAGCGTATAGACTGTTCCGGCGACGAGGATCACCACGATGAACAAAGCCGCGATGGCGATCGGCCGATCGTCGCGCGAGAGAGTCAGGCCTGCCGGAAAAGCGCTCAACGAAACAGCTCCAGCGTGTTCTTGATGCGCAGCACCCGCAACGCGCCAATGCTCACGGCAGCCAGCAGGATGATGCCTTCGAACAGCGGTTGCAACAACGGCGCGATGTCGAAAATGCGGAAGAAGAACGAGATCACCCGCAGGATCAGCGCGCCGAAGATCGAGCCGATGGCGCTGCCGGCGCCGCCCAGCAGCGAAGTGCCGCCGATGACGACCGCAGCGATCGAATTCAGCGTATAGGTCCCCGCCTGCGGCAGGTCGGCGTTGCCGGAGGAGGTCTGGATCGCCAGGAACAGCCCACCGCATCCGGCGAAGAAACCGCCGAGCGTGAAGGCGACGATTTTGGCGCGGTTGATCGGCAGCCCGGACATATAGGCGGCGCCTTCGGCCGAACCGATCGCATAGATCGCACGCCCGGTCAGCGAGCGCCGGAACGGAACCCAAACGATCACGGCGACCAGAACAAGCAGGACGAAGGGTGTCGGAATCCAGGCGAAGGGCGCGAACCACGCCGCCGCGCCGTCATTGAAAATATGCACGGTCGAGGCGAAGTCGCCAAGGGAATTGGTGACGGCCCAGTTCAAGTCCTCGTCGATCTTGCCGCCCGGCTGCGGCCGCAGGAACAGCGCGACGCCGATATAAATGGCGCCGGTGGCCAGCGTGGCGATGATCGGCTGGATGCGTCCGTAGACGACGACGCAGCCGTTGAGAAACCCACCAAGCGTGCCGATCGCAACGCAGATGACCATGCCGAGGATCAATCCGGCTATTCCGCCCGGCAGGGACCCAAAGGAGAGATGCAGGCTCCCCACATCGACGGCAAGCGCCAATCCGTCCGGCGAACCGCTGAGCAAATAGCTGGCGAAGCAGCCGACCATGGTCATCAGCGCGCCGACGGACAGATCGAGCCCGGCCATCAGAACCGGCACGGTCTGGGCCATCGCCACCATCGCCAGCGTGAAGACCTCGTCGCCGTTCTGGACCAGAACGGCCGACGAAAATCCCTTGGGATGGGAGAGATGGTAGAAGAGATAGACGACGCAAAACAGCACGATCGCGGTGACGAGCGCAAAGTTCTGACGCAGCCGGATCGCCAGATTGCTAGACATGGGCGGCCTCGCGCGCGGCATGGGCGGCCGCTTGCGCGGCGTCGATATTGAGAGAACTCGCCACAATATTGGTCTCGGTCAGTTCGGCGCCTTCGAGTTCCCGGACGATGCGGCCGTCATACATGATGGCGACGCGGTCGCAGCAGCCGATCAGTTCGTCATAGTCGGTCGAATAGAACAGGATCGCTGCGCCCTGGCCGGCAAGTTCGCGCATCAGCCGGTAAAGCTCCTGCTTGGTGCCGACGTCGATGCCGCGCGTCGGGTCATTGAGGAGAATGATGCGCGGTTCGGTCATCAACCATTTGGCGATGACGACCTTCTGCTGATTGCCCCCTGAGAGCGTCGAGACGGCGTCGCTCTTGTCGCCAACCTTGATCTGAAGCCGCGCAATGCCGTCGGCGACGGCCTTGCGCTCCTTGGCGCGGTCGACGAAAGGCCCCGTCGAGAGCGCGTCGAGCGAGGCGATCGCCAGATTGTCGGCGATCGACATCGGCAGCATCAGGCCCTCGGTCTTGCGATCTTCGGGAACGAGCGCGATGCCGACGCCTGGCGCCTTGGCGGCGCCCGGGGAGCCGGGCCGCACCGGAACGCCGTTGACGCTCACCGTTCCGGTCACGCCGCGCAGGACGCCGAATAACGCGAAGAGCAAGGTCTTCTGGCCCTGTCCGTCAAGGCCTCCGAGACCGACGATCTCGCCGGCGCCGACCGACAGCGAAATCTGTTCGAGACGCTTCTCCCAGCCGAGATTTTCGAGTTTGAGCACAGGCGTCGGGCGTGGCCGCGAAGGCTTTGGCGGGTATTGGGTGGCGATGTCCCGTCCGATCATCAATTGAACGATTTCGGCGGTCGAACGGGCGCCTTTGTCGAAAGTCTCGATATGGCGCCCATTGCGAAACACCGAGGCGCGATCGGCCAACGCATCGACTTCGTGCATGCGATGCGAGATATAAAGGATGGCGACGCCCTTCGCCTTCAATCGCGCCAGCATCGCATAGACCTTTTCGACATCGGCGCTGGTCAGCGCGGAGGTCGCTTCGTCGAGGATGAGAAGGCGCGGATTCATGCCCAGCGCCTTGGCGGTCTCGACCATCTGACGACGCGACAAAGGCAGATCGCGCACGCGCATCAACGGATTGACGTCCTCGCAGCCGATCTCGGCGAGAAGCGCCTCGGCTCTGCGGCGTTGCGCCCGCGCATCGATGAGACCGAAGCGGCGCGGCGGCGATGCGATCGAAATATTGTCGGCGACCGACAAGTCAGGCATCAGCGACAATTCCTGGAAGATGCAGACGACGCCCGCCGCATTGGCCGCCGAGGGGTTAGAGAAGCTGACGACGGCGCCGTCGAGGCGCATGCTTCCCGCATCGGGCCGCACGACGCCGGCGACGATCTTGATCAACGTCGACTTCCCCGCGCCATTCTCGCCGAGCACGGCGTGGATCTTCCCGCTCGCGCAGGAGAAATCGACGCCTTCCAGCGCCCGGACGCCCCCATAACGCTTCGCTATCCCCGAGAGCGCAAGAAATTCGTCACCCGTCGATGCCGGCATGGCGGGCCCTGTCCGATGTTTAACGTTTGCGACGAAACCGACATCGAACCGAGCGGCCCGGCGGAACGCCGGGCCGCCCGGAATGACCGGTCGCTTCGATCACTGCGTGTTCTTCTCGCTCTGCGCCATGATCTCCGGCGCCGTGAAGGTCACGCCACAGGGCAGGAACTGGTTCGGCGCGAAGAAGTTCGCTTTGAGGTCGGGCCAGAAGTTCTCGCCCGCCTTCAGCGTCTTGTAAGTCGCAACCGGGATCGGGATCGAGATCAGTTGCGGCATCACATTGCCCTGCAAAGCCGAGATCGCCGCTTTGGTGGCAATGGCGACGAGCGCCGGCGACTGGCCGTAGGACATGCCCTTCAGCCCGTCCTTGTTATGCTCGGCGATCTGCTTGCGGAACTCGTTCTCGCCCTCGCCGGACATTGGCACGAAGGGGTTCTTGGCGTCCATCATCGCCTGCACCGTTCCGTCCGACCCGCCCTGGGTGAACACGCCGTCAAAATGGCCATGCACCGCGAGCGCGTCCGCCGTCACTTTTTGCGAAGTGCCGGTGTCCCAATTGCCGACGACTTCGGTGATGTTGAACTTGTTCGGCGCCGCTTCCATCACTTCGCGGAAACCGACATGGCGATCGCGATCGACCGAATTGCCGGGAAGGCCGCGCACTTCCAGAATGTCGCCTGAAGTCTTGCCGGATTCGTCGATCAGCCAATGCGCCGACATGCGGCCCATTTCCTTCTGGTCCTCGTTGACCATCATTACCTTGTCGGTGTCGAGGATATTGTCGAAGGGAACCACGACGACGTTGTTCTTGTCGGCGAGGCGGATGATACGGTCGAAGCCGTCGGGCGCCACCGCGATCGTGATGATCGCATCGAAGCCCTGATTGATGAAGTCCTCCATCGCGCCGAGCTGGGCGGCGACATCGGTGCCGGTGGAGACGACCTTGAACTCCTTGATGTTCTCCTTGATGCCCGCCTGCTCGGCGAAGGCTTTCGCCGTCTTCACCATCTGGATGCGCCAGGTGTTGCCGACGAAGCCGTTGACCAGAGCGATCTTGTACGGGCCGGGCTTCTTATCCCATTGGAAAAACTTCGTCTTGTCCGACCACGGCTTGAAACATTCCGGATTGGCGCCTGGCCCAGAGACGATCTTCGGCCCGGCGAACGCAGGCGCACAGTTCAACGCACAAGCGGCCGTCAACATTCCGGCGACAGCCAACGCACGACGCAGTTGATGATTGCGATTCACAGCCTTCCTCCCTTTTGCTCGGTCTCTTTATCGTGATCAAACGACAGAAACTTCGGCATCCAAATTGATTGAGGATGCATCGCGCCTAGTGGTATACCAGTTCAAATCGTCGCGCAACAATTATGATCGCTGGGAGCGTATCGGGGATGCGGACCGCGCTGAGAACCAAAGCGCCCGCGGAGGGCAAGAGCAGCGCCTCCGTTGCGATCGATCGCCGGCGCAGCGTTCCGCACCAGGTCTATGAGGTGCTGCGCGAGAAGATTCTCACCGTCCAGTTGAAGCCCGGCGAATCGATCAACGAACGCTGGCTGGCTGATTGGCTCGGCGTCTCGCGCACGCCGATCCGCGAAGCGATCAACCGGCTTTCCGCACACGGGCTGATCGCCATCGTGCCCAATGTCGGGACTTCGGTTTCGCTGATCAATGTGGGGCGGGTGAAGGAGTTCTGCCTGATCAGAAGGAGCCTGGAATCGCTGATCGTGCGGCACGCGGCTGAAAGATTCGACGATAGCGCCGCGCTCGCCTTAGGCGCTCTCGTCGACCAGCAGCTGGCGACCTTGGAAGAGCCGGACCTCATTGAAAACATTGTCGTCGACAGTCAGTTTCATCGCGCGATCGCCGAGATCAGCGGCCTGACTGCGACATGGCTCATTCTGCAGCATGCAATGGACGAAATCCTGCGCGTGCGCCATCTCTCGGTTCGTCTGCTTCGCCCCCTGCGAGAACCCATCGACGAACATCTTGCCATTCTGGACGCCCTGCGGACCGGGGACGCCGATCGATGCGAACGGGCGATGAAAGCCCATCTCGACTCTTCCTACAAACATATCGGCAGAGCGCTCGAGCAGCATCCGGAATTCCTGGAAAGCTGAGCGAGTGAGTCGGCTGAATGCGGCGCCGATGTCTCCAACCACGCCTGCTTCACTGTCACCGGCGCGCAACACCCATGCGGAGAAACGGCGCCAGCCGCAAAATTTGTGCAGCGGCCCGCGCCAAATTGGATTATAGGCGGCGCTGGATTGGCGGATGGACGATTCCCGCGGATTCATTTGACCTAGGGCGACGCGAGGAGGAGTGGATGAATCTAATTCAACAGACCATCCGGTCCGTATCGCGCGCCGCCTTTCCGTTCAGCCTGATGCGACGGGCGTCCTGGATAATCCCGTTTCCGGGTTGAGCGCATTCTGACCAGACCCCACCAAGTCTGAACGGCGCGTCGTCAGCGTCACCTTTTCTCTTCGCGTTTCGGCTTCTCGAAAGCGCTCCGCTCTTTGCGGAGCCTCCTCGCCACCGCTCCATAAGCGGGCGCCGGCCGCGATTCCGACTGGATTTTGAGCCATGTTCCGCTTTTTTGAAAGCCGTATCGATCCTTTCCGCCCGCACGACGAATCCATGCCGCCGGCGAACCTCATCGGCTTCTACTGGCGCTATTGCAAGCAGGTGCGGGTCTTTCTCGCCTGCTTGTTGGCGATCGGCCTGATCGTCGCACTGATCGAAGTATCAATCGTACGCTTCGTCGGCGCGCTCGTCGACATGCTGCGCGCGACGAGCCCTGACCGGGTCTTGCACGATTACGGCGCGACTTTCTTATGGCTGGGACTGGTGATCCTGATCGCGCGGCCGCTCGCCAATCTGGCGCATGATCTTCTCACCCAGCAAACGCTCGCGCCCGGCATGACCAATCTGATCCGTTGGCAGACGCATCATTTCGTGTTGCGCCAGTCGCTCAATTATTTCGCCAATGATTTTGCCGGCCGCGTCGCTTCGAATGTCGTCCAGACCGGACCCTCCTTGCGCGAATCCGTCGTGCAGATCATCGACGCTCTGTGGTTCGTGGCGATTTTCTCGGTGACCGCGCTGGTCATTTTCGCCCATGCCGACTGGCGCCTTGCCTGTCCGCTGGCGCTATGGATCCTCGCCTATGTCGGCGCCTTGAGCCATTTCGTGCCGGAGATCCGCCGGAGATCCGAGCAGATCGCGCATAAGCGCGCGACTTTCACCGGCCGCATCGTCGACAGCTACACCAACATCCAGACAGTGAAGCTGTTCGCCCATATCGAGCGCGAGGACGTATACGCGCGCGACGCGCTCGCCGATCATCTCGCGACTTTCCAGAATGAGACGCGGCTGATCACATTGATGAACGGAACGATATCGGTTCTGAACAGCGTTCTCCTGACCAGCACCGGCAGCCTCGCGGTTTGGCTGTGGATGACCGGCGCCGTCACGCTCGGCGACATCGCCGTCGCCGCCGGCCTCGCCATCCGCATCACCAATATGTCGGGCTGGCTGATGTGGGTGTCGATCGGCATTTTCGAGGCGGTTGGAACAGTGCAGGAGGGCATCCGCACGATCTCGCAGCCGCATCAATTGCTGGATCGTCCCGCCGCGTCGAAGCTTGTCGCGCCGCGCGGCGCCATCCGCTTCGAGAATGTGCGGTTCCATTACGGCAAAGCCGGCGGCGTGATCGACGATCTGTCGTTGACCATCGCGCCGGGCGAGAAGGTCGGCATCGTCGGACGCTCGGGCGCGGGCAAGTCGACGCTCGCCCATCTGCTGCTGCGCTTCTATGATGTCGAGAGCGGGCGTATCCTGATCGACGGCCAGGATATCGCCGCAGTCAGCCAGGACAGCCTGCGCCAGAAGATTGGCATGGTCACGCAGGACACCTCGCTGCTGCACCGTTCCGTTGCGGACAACATTCTCTATGGACGGCCCGAAGCGTCGATGGAGGCTGTGATCGCGGCGGCGCGCCAGACCCATGCGCATGATTTCGTGCAGAGCCTGACCGATCCGCTCGGGCGCCGCGGCTATGCCGCGGAAGTGGGCGAGCGCGGCGTGAAGCTGTCGGGCGGCCAACGCCAGCGCATCGCCATTGCGCGGGTTTTGCTGAAGAACGCGCCGATCCTCGTTCTCGATGAGGCGACCTCGGCGCTTGATTCCGAGGTCGAAGCCGCGATCCAGGAGAGTCTCTACGCGCTGATGAAAGGCAAGACCGTGATTGCGATCGCGCACCGCCTCTCGACGATCGCGGCGATGGATCGACTGATCGTGCTCGATCGAGGCGCTATCGTGGAGACCGGCGCGCATGGCGAACTTCTCGCGCGCGATGGAATCTACGCAAGCCTGTGGCGTCGCCAGTCGGGCGGATTTTTGAAACTGGACGCGGCGTGACGCTTTTGCGCCTGATCCAACTTTAAGTTTCGAGCCGCGCGGTTACCCGCGCTGCTCGAGCTCCTCCGGTCCGCTGATCGTCACGTTGAGGTCGTTCACCAGGCCGGTCGCCAGGGAATAGACCCAGCCGTGCACGCTGAGCTCCTGGCCGCGGGCCCACGCGTCCTGAATGAAAACGTCGGAGGCGACATTGCGGACCTGCTGGATGACGTTGAGCTCGCACAGACGATTAAGGCGGGCGCGCTCCTCCGGAATCGCCTCCAGCTCATGGCGATGCGCGTGACAGATCTCGCGGATCGGATGCAGCCAATGATCGACGAGGCCACGCCGCTGGCCGTCGACCGCCGCGGCGACGCCGCCGCAGCCATAATGGCCGACCACCAGAATATGCTTCACCTTGATGACGTCGACGGCGAACTGCAGCACCGACAGGTAATTGGCGTCCTGCGGCGGCGCGAGATTGGCGACATTGCGGTGCACAAATAATTCGCCGGGATCGAGATCGACGATTTCATTGGCGGGAACGCGACTGTCCGAACAGCCGATCCAAAGATATTCCGGCGCCTGCTGGCGCAACAGCCGCGTGAAAAAATCGGCGTCAGCGGAAACTTTCCGTTGAGCCCAGGCGCGGTTTTTCGCCTTCAGATTATCAAGCATGGGCATTCAATAACGCCGATTGCTGCGGCGCACAAGACGATGTGTCGTCCCGTGCCGCCGCCCGGCGGGGTCAGGCGGCTCTATCGGGCCTGGGACCGATGTAACGGGACTGGGGACGGATCAGGCGACCGTAGAGCGCCTGCTCGCGGGCGTGTCCGATCCAGCCGCCGACCCTGCCCATGGCGAACACGCAGGTGAAGCTCTCGCGCGGAAAGCCCAGCGCCTCCAAAAGCACCGCCGTGTAGAATTCGACATTGGTCTTCAACGACCGATCGGGCTTGCGCCGGGCGAGGATTCGCACCGCCGCCGCTTCAACAGCCTCGGCGAGCGAAATTCGCCCGGCATTATCGCGCCTGGACGTCGACAGGCTCCGCACGGCGCGCATCAGCGCATCCGCACGCGGATCGCGCACTTTGTAGACGCGATGTCCGAACCCCATCAGCCGGTCGCCGCGATCGAGCGCGCCCTCCAGCCAGGCCTCGGCAGCGTCGGGGACGCCGATCGCATCGAGCATGTCGAGCACAGGCCCCGGCGCGCCGCCATGCAGCGGCCCTTTGAGCGCGCTGAGGCCGGCGATGACTGCGGAGGCAAGGCCGGCATGGGTGGAGGCGACGACGCGCGCCGCGAAGGTGGAAGCGTTGAGGCCGTGATCGCTGACGGCGATCAGATAGGTGGCGAGCGCCGCGGCTTCCTCGTTGTCGCTCTCCCTGCCGTGAAGCATCCGCAGCACATCCTTCGCATGGCCCGCCGCCGGGTTCGGCGCGATCGGCGTTCCACCGCGCTTCACCCGGATGATGGCGGGCGCGAATACGGCCGGCGCGGCGATCAGGTTCAACGCGGTGGCGAGATCGTCGCCATCTTCGAGCTGCGCCGTCAGAGCCCTCATGGCATCGAAGACCGGCAGTCGAAACAGGCGCTGATCGCACGACGCAACAAGCTGAAACACCCGCTGGCGCGCTCCTCCAAGGGCGAGGCCAAGATCGTCAGCGTCGGGAAGATCGCTGAAGAATCCATTGAGCAGCAATTCGAGAACGTGTTCATAACGCCCGAGGCCGGCGAGTTCGTCGAGCGATCGGCCGCGGATGATCAGCGCGCCCGCCGCCCCATCGACGTCCGAGAGCGTCGTCTCCGTCGCCAGCACATCGTCAAGACCATTATTCATCTTGGGCCTCCAAACCGATTTGCCTGGAGGATCGACCCTTGTATAATTGACGTCAATCTTGACGTCATTGATCAATACGAGGCGGATATGGCCTGGCTGACGGCGGCGCAAGCGCTCGCAACGCTGGGGGTTCAGCGTCAGACGCTTTACGCCAGCGTCAGCCGCGGCCGAATCCGCGCCAAGCCGGACCCGAAAGACCCGCGACGCAGCCTCTACAATGGCGATGACGTCAACCGTCTGGCGCGCCGCCACGCCGGGCGGCGAACGGTCGCCGCCGTCGCCGCCGAAACGCTCGGCTGGGGTGAACCGGTGCTGGATTCCGGCGTCTCCACGATCATCTCAGAACGCCTCTGGTATCGTGGACAGGACGCAGCCGAATTATCCAACGCCGCGACGCTCGAGCAAATCGCCGCGCTCTTATGGCAGGCCGACGAAGTTCGGTTCGGCGCCGCGCCAGACAAGGCCGGCGGAGCCGCGCGCCCACCAGCCTCGCCGCTTGAAGCGGCGCTGCTGACGCTTGCGAGGCGCGCGGATAGGGATCCGCCGTCGCAGGGCCGCTCGCGCGCCGTTCTGATCGGCGAGGCGGCGGAGCTCGTCGATGATATCGCCATCGCCATGTTTGGGTCGGCCGCGCGCGCCGGCGCGCCGTTGCATCGGCGCATCGCCGTCGCCTGCCGCGCGCGCGCCGCCGAAGACATGATTCGACGCGCGCTGGTGCTTCTGGCGGACCACGAGCTCAACGCCTCGACCTTCGCCGCTCGCGTCGCCGCCTCAACCGGCACGCCCTTGTCGGCCAGCCTTCTGGCTGGATTGGCGACCTTGGCGGGCCCCCTTCACGGCAGCGCCACGACGGGGGTGCGATCGTTGAAGACCGCCGCTTCGCGCGTCGGCGCGGCGACAGTCGTTCGCGATTATCTCGCGCAGGGATATCGACTGCCAGGTTTCGGCCACCCGCTCTATCCCGACGGCGATCCGCGCGCGGCCGCCCTGTTCGCTCATTTCGCGCCGAGCGCGATTTTCGCCGAACTACGCGCCGTCGTCGAGGATTTGACGGGCGAACGGCCCAATGTCGACTTCGCGCTTTCAGCGATGGCCGATGCTTGTGATCTGCCGCCGACGGCGCCGTTCGCGATCTTCGCAATCGCCCGTTCCGTTGGATGGATCGCCCATGTCCTGGAGCAATTGACGACGGGGAGCCTCATTCGTCCCCGCGCCCGCTATGTCGGACCGCCGCCACGCGAGGCGGAGCGATCTTCAGATCGCGTTGACTGAATGGCGTGCGCCGGCCAGGGCCATGGGCGGCGGCGGCGCCGTCAGGCGGCAGTCGTAGCGAGGATTTCATGGCCCCGGGCGATTCTATCGCGCGCCAGTAGCGGCGCGACGTCCTCGGCGGCTAGCGGCCGTGCGAAATAGAACCCCTGTGCTCCAGGGCACCCCCACGATTTGAGGAGATCAAGCTGCGCCGGCGTTTCGACGCCCATCGCAACGACGGCGATCCCCAATTCGCGGGCGAGCCCGATCGTCGCTTTTACGATCGCCGCGCTTCCCGACTCCGTGGCGATCTGGCCGACGAAGGCTTGCGCAATCTTGATCCTGGTGGCGGGGAAACGGCGGAGATAATCGAGCGAGGAATAGCCAACCCCAAAATCGTCGATGGCGAGACGGACGCCGCTTCCACGCAGCCGTTGGAGAACGTCGTTATGTTCGCGCGACGCCGCCATCAGGACGGTTTCGGTCAGTTCGAGTTCAAGCCGGCACGGCGGCAGGCCAGTCTCCGCCAGGACGTTGGCGATCTCCGTTTCCAGCTCGAACGCTCTTTTGAATTGCACCGCCGAAAGATTGACCGCGATCGCTTCAGGCGCAATGCCGCCGTCGAGCCATTGTTTTGCCTGAGCACAGGCCCGGCGCAAGACCCAATGGCCGAGAGATGCGATCAGGCCGCACTTCTCGGCGACCGGGATGAACAGATTAGGCCCCAGCACGCCGCGCGACGGATGGCGCCAACGAACCAAAGCCTCCAGACCTTTTATCCGCCCCGTCGCGATATCCACTTGCGGCTGGTATTCGAGGAAGAGTTGCTCCAACGCAATTCCTTCGCGCAGCTCGGCGCCAAGCGTTACGCGCGTTCGAATCTCATTGTCCATCGCGTCGGTGTGGAACCTGTACTCTCCCGTCCTTTCCGATTTCGCCCGATAGAGGGCGACGTCGGCGCGAGAGAGGATCGTCTCTGTATCAGGCTCATCGGGTCCGAACAGCGAGATGCCGATGCTGACGCCGCAGCGAATATCGTTGCCCACGATCATGAAGGGAGCGGCCATCGCCTTGATGATCGTATCGGCGACGATCGCGGCGTTAGCGGGTTCGCCAACGTCGCAGACCAGTACGGCGAACTCGTCGCCGCCGAAACGGGCGACGAGGTCGACGTCGCGCGTATTTGATTTGAGTCGGACCGCGACGGCCTTCAGCAATTCATCGCCGATAGGATGGCCAAGCGTATCGTTCACATCCTTGAACTGATCGAGGTCGAGGTAGAGCACGCCAAAGGGTTTGGCGCCGCGTCTGACGGTCGCAATCGCATGTTGAACCGCCTCCAGGAACACGGCGCGATTGGCCAAGCCGGTCAGCGTATCGCAGCGCGCGGTGCGCAGAATCTCCGCCTCGGCCAATTTGCGCTCGGTGATGTCGCGGAAGAACCAGACGCGGCCAAGCTGGTCGCCGGCGGGGGTGCGCAGCACGCCGGTGTGGCGATCAATGAACCGGCCATCGCGCGTCTCCAGTTCATCGCGCCCGCCTTCTTCGGGATGTTGATAGAGATATTTGACGCGCGCGACGAAAGCCTGCGGATCTTTCATCGCCGACATGACGGCCGCCAGGACGGGTGCGTCGTCCTTGGCTTCGAGAAGATCGAGCGATACGCTCCACATATCGGCAAATCGCCGGTTGAACGAGATGATCCGCGCGTCAGCGTCCACCACAAGGATGCCGTCTGGAGAGGTCTCCATTTGCGTCGTCAGAAGCGTATTGGCGAACTGGAGCTTCTCCTCCGCGTGTTTGAGGCGCACGATGTCCGCATCAATCCCGGCGACATTGCGCAGCCGCGCCTCGCCATAGCTGACGCGCGACGTTGGATCGACCGGGTTCTGGCTCTTTGCGCTGGCCATCGCTGAACTATGCCGATCATTTCTTAAGGCCAGCCTTCTTTTTGTGCAGGTTCTTATGATTAACGAGGAATGAAGGGCTGCGATAGCGCACGCGACAGGACCGGCGGTGCGTGCAGCGCCGGGCTGCGATAGCGCTCGGAAATCGCCAAGCGGAGACTGGCAATGAGGAATTTATTCAAGCGCCGCGCCGCGAGCGGCCTTTTTGCGATTGCATTGGCGTGCGGCGTCCCTTTCGCCGCGCAGGCGCTCGACGTCGGCCCCAAAAGCTTGCCGCTGACGGTGGCGGGAGTCGCCGTTCAAATCCCCGTCGCCGGTTCGATCGACGTGCATAGCGACGCCGACGCGATCGCGTTGAAGGCCATTGCCACCGGCGACCTCAAGTCGATCCAGGATCACGCCCTCGCCATCGCGCGCGGCCTGATGTTGCCGCGCGACCCCTGCGCCCATAAGAATGTCAACATCGTCGTCAACAGCATCGACGCGGCTTCGATCACGCCGCATGGCGCGAGCGCGATCGTCGATCTGTCGGGCCATGTCACCCTTTGGCTTTGCAAGAAGATCCTGGGTGCGGTTCTCAAAACCGAGCTCGCGTCCGACAGCGTCAGCATTTCTGCGCCGGTGGAATTATACGTGGCGAACCCGCAAGCGATCGCGTTGCGGCTGACGGGGCCGGTGAGCTTGAAAACCAGCGACCCCGCGATCACCGACGCGACGAGCCCCTTTGTTGGCGACGTGAACGCGGCGTTGACGGTGCAATTGGCCAAGCTGCTTGATGCGGCCCGCGCCCGCGCCGCCGTGCCGCCGATGGCGGGCCTCGAGGTCACGATTGAAAGCGCGGCGTTCGCCCAGGACGGGCCGAAACTGATCGTGCGGGCGAGCGGGCGCGCAACGATGACCAGCGCTGGATTCGCCACCTTTCTGGGTTTCATCGGGCGCTAGGAAGATAGGTCAGATGGTGAAATGTCGATCGAGCTCAGCGACCGACCGGCGCCAACCGTTCCTGCAAAATGCCGACCTCGGATTCCGCAAAAACCTCAATCCCATTTTCGCGAAGAAGCGCGGTGGTGACGCCTGCGCCGGCATGTTTCCCACCGGCGAAGCGACCGTCGTAGATGAACCGACTGCCACATGACGGGCTTCCATCGGCCAATAGCGCGAAGCGGCAATCGTTGGCTTGAGCCAACAACAACGCGGCCTGAGCGCCAACGATATAGAGGTCGGTGACGTCGGCGCCGGTCGCTTCGATGACTCGCGCGCGCCCCGATAAGACCTCCCGCCCGGATTGGCCGCCGTCAATCTCCGCTTGAGGACGCGGCGTGCTGAACCCGGCCGCCAGTTCCGGGCAGAGCGTCACGAGCCGGTCCTCGGCTTTCCAACGTTCCAGGGCCTGGTGAACCAATGTCTTCGCTGATCCGTCGTAGCGGACCGGCCGACCGAGAAGGCAAGCGCTGACAAGGATTTTTGGCTTCGTCATTTGCTCCTCGTCCAGCGGCCTTTGCGCGCGAGGATCGCCGAAGTAGCGGGACGCGATCCCCTACGCCTGCTCAAGCTCCACCAGCGTCCCGTTAAAATCTTTCGGATGCAGGAACAGCACAGGCTTGCCATGCGCACCGATTTTTGGCGCGCCTTCGCCGAGAATCCTTGCGCCCGCCGCGACCAGCCGATCGCGCGCCGACAGAATGTCGTCGACTTCGTAGCAGAGGTGATGCATGCCGCCGTCTGGATTCTTTTCGAGAAATCTGGCGATCGGCGAATCCGGGCCAAGCGGCTCGAGCAGCTCGATCTTAGTATTCGGCAGCACGACAAAAGCGACCGTGACGCCATGTTCCGGCAGGGATGAGGGCGCCGATACGTCAGCGCCAAGCTGATCGCGATAATGGGCGCTCGCCGCTGCGACGTCTTTGACGGCGATCGCGACATGGTTCAGGCGTCCGATCAAACGGCCTCTCCTTCAGACTTCGACGACGAGAACATGCACCGCGGGCTTCTTGCCCCAGACGGCATTGACCGCATTGCGCACTGCGCGCTCGATCGCGGTGGAAACCGCGTCGGCGTCGCGGCGCTTGCCGCGCGGCAGATTCTCAAATGTTTCGAAAATCGCGGCATCGACGACCTCGTCCATGCCGCCGCCGGCGCGGGTGCGGGTCGGCAGGCCCGCGATCATTACATCGGGATCGCCCGAAAGATCGCCTTTGGGCGACAGCGCGAGCGCGATCGAAACAACGCCGGAAAACGACAGCCGCCGCCGCTGGGCAATGCAATCGTCGCCGGTCGGCAGCAGGATATCGCCGTCCTTGTAGAGCCGCCCATGATCGACCTGCCCGACGATCCCCGCCTCGCCGGCGGCAAGCAGGACGATGTCGCCATTCAAGGCGCGCACCACCTCGCTGACGCCCTGGGCGCGCGCGAAATCGGCGTGTTCGGACAAATGGACGGCCTCGCCATGCGCGGGGATAGCGATTTTGGGCCGCAGCCAGGCGTACATTTTCGCCAGTTCGGCGCGGCGCGGGTGGCCCGAGACGTGGACGAGCTGCGTGCGGTCGGTGACGACCTCGATGCCCTGAGCGACAAGGCCGTTGACGATTTTGCCGACCGCCTTTTCATTGCCCGGAATTGTGCGCGAGGAGAACACGACTATATCGCCCGGCGCCAAAGTGGCGGTCGGGTGTTCGTCCTCGGCGATGCGCGCCAGCGCGGCGCGCGGTTCGCCCTGACTGCCCGTCGCCAAAGCGAGAACCTGGCTGCGCGGGATACGGTCGAAATGATCCTGGCCAAGGAACGCCGGCAGGCCGTCGAGATAGCCGCATTCGCGCGCCACCGCGAGCACCCGCTCCATCGCCCGGCCGATCACCATCACCTGCTTGCCATTGGCCAGCCCCGCCTCGGCGGCCGCGCGAAGACGCGCGACATTGGAGGCGAAAGTGGTGATGACGACGCGGCCCGACGCTTTGCCGACCAAAGCCGAAAGGCTTCTGGCGACATCGGCTTCGGAAGGACTTTCGCCTTCGCGCAGCACATTGGTCGAGTCGCAGACGAGGGCGAGAACCCCTTCATCGCCGAGCGCCCTGAGACGCGCCTCGTCGGTCGGCCTGCCGACCAGCGGCGTCGCATCGATCTTCCAGTCGCCAGTGTGAACGACCAACCCAACGGGCGTGCGGATCGCCAGGGCGCAGCTCTCGGGAATCGAATGGGCGACGGGGATGAATTCCACCTCGAAGGGACCGATCGTCACGACCGCCCCTTGCGCGACGATCTCAAGCGGAATCTTCGGCGCGCCGGGTTCGTTCAGGCGGCGCGCCTCCAACAGGCCGGCGGCGAAGCGCGTCGCGTAAACGGTCACGCCAAGGCGAGGCCAGAGCTCGGCGAGAGCGCCGATATGATCCTCATGCGCATGGGTGATGATGATGCCGACGAGGTCCTTCTTGATCTTTTCGACGAATTTCACGTCCGGCAGAATAAGATCGACGCCCGGCAGGTCGTCGCCGGCGAAAGCGACGCCGACATCGACTAGCAGCCATTTGCGCCTTTTGGTCGGACCAAAACCATAGAGAGCGCAATTCATGCCGATCTCGCCAAGACCGCCAAGCGGCGCGAAGACCAGTTCGTTCTGTTCAGTCATTTAAGTCGATACTTTCTAAGATGATTGGGCTTATCGCATTTTACTGGCGCGAGAGGGGCTCCCATTTGCTCCAAATAGCAACCGCCGCTTAGCGGGCGGCCCCTTCCTTGATCAGGAACAGATCGCCCGCCTCGATGATTTCGGAGCCGTTTGCGCCGTCCAGAACCAGGCGCCCATGCTCGTCGAGCGTGCTGAAGATTCCCTCGCGCTGGCTCTGCGCGCCGGCGACGCGGATCGGATCGCCAAGCCCGGCGGCATTGGCCAGCCAATGCGCGCGGATCGCGGCGAAGTCCGCGCCCTGGCGCCACAAAGCCAAGGCTTCATCAAAGCGGATCACGAGACGCGCAAGCAGATCTTCGGCCGATACGGCGCGTCCAAGAACATTGGAGAGATGGTCAGCGGCATAGGCGAGCCCGGTCGGCGCGCTGACGCAATTGACGCCGATCCCAACGATGCAGGCAAGGCGCCCGTCGCCGAGGGCGGCGCCCTCGACGAGGAGGCCGGCGAGTTTGGCGCCGCGCCAGACCAGATCGTTAGGCCATTTCAGCCGGATTTCCGCATCGGCGCCGAGATCGTCAAGCGCGCTTCGCAAGGCGACGCCAGCGACAAAACCGATCTGCGCGGCGATCGCGACGGGCGACGGATCGATCAGCAGCGCGCTCGCGTAGAGATTGCCGGGCGGCGAGGCCCAGGCGCGCCCGCGCCGCCCCCTGCCCTGTGTCTGTTCGCGCGCGACGATCCATAGACGCCCGGGATCGCCTTCAAGAGCGCGCCGCCTCGCTTCGTCATTGGTCGAGCCGACATTGGCAAGGCGCTCGACGCGCCAGCCTGTCGCCGGAATTTCTCGTCCCTGGCCTGATCCCGCGCCGTTTCTCAAAACAGCGACTTGGCGGCGGCCATGGCGGCGTCGGTGAGAGGGGCCGGCGCCACGGCGTAGAAAATGATCAGGGCCGTCGACAGCGCCAGCACCACGCGCGCGGCGATGCCCGCCTGATCGAAGGCCTTGGCCGGTTCGTCGAAATACATGATTTTGACGATGCGCAAATAATAGAACGCGCCGACCACGCTGCAGAGCACGCCGATCACCGCCAGCGCAAAAAGATTGGCCTGGATCGCCGCGGCGAAGACGTAGAATTTGGCGAAGAATCCAGCGAGCGGCGGAATGCCGGCCAGCGAAAACATCATCGCGCCGAGGAAAAAGGCCATCGGCCCGTTGGTCCGCGCAAGGCCGGCGAGATCGGAGATATTCTCGACATAATGGCCGTCGCGCTGCATCGACAGAATCGCCGCGAAAGTCCCCAGCGTCATCAAGAGATAAATCGACATATAGACGACGACGCCATGGACGCCTTCGGGGGTGCCCGCGGCCAGACCCACCAGAGCGAACCCCATATGGCCGATCGAGGAATAGGCCATCAGGCGCTTGAAGCTGGTTTGGCCGATCGCCGCGAAGGAGCCGAGCGCCATCGAAGCGATCGAAATAAATACGATCACCTGTCGCCATTCGCCCTCGACGCCGGGAAAGGCGGTGGTGACGACGCGCACCAGCACCGCCATCGCCGCCATTTTCGGTCCCGAGGCGAAAAACGCGGTGACCGGCGTTGGCGCGCCTTCATAGACGTCGGGCGTCCACATATGGAACGGCACGGCGGAAATTTTGAAGGCGAGGCCGGCGAGCAGGAAAACCAGGCCGAAGACGATGCCGATGCTTGCCTGACCATGGATGGCGACCGCGACGCCGGCAAAGGAGACGGTTCCTGCAAAGCCATAGATGAGCGAGGCGCCGTAGAGCAACATGCCGGACGACAGCGCGCCGAGCACGAAATATTTCAGGCCCGCCTCTGAAGCTCGCGCATTGTCGCGATGATAGGCAGCCACGACATAAAGCGCCAGGCTCATCAATTCGAGGCCGAGATAGAGCGCGATGAAATCGCTGGCCGAAATGAGCATCATCATGCCGAGCGTCGCCAGCAGCAGGAGAATCGGAAATTCAAAGCCGGCCAGCTTTTCCTTGCGCATGAATTCGACTGACATGACCAACGTGACGAGGGAGCCAATCAGCGCGAGCGCTTTCATGAAACGGCTGAAAGCGTCATCGGTGAACGCGCCGTAGAAGGTGACGCCTTTCGAACCATGATTGGCGAGGAGAACGATCAGCACCACGCCCAGCAGGGCGACCGCGATCTCGGTCACCATCCAGACAGAGCGCTCGCCGCGCAGCGCGCCGAGCAGCACCAGGGCCAATATGCCGCCCGCCAGAATGAATTCCGGCAGAACCGTCGGCAAAGACAAAGCCGTCACATTCATCTCCAACGCCCCTAAAGCCCGGCTGTCTTGGTTAAAGCCAGCGCAGAATCGAACCCTTTGACCAAGGCTTCAGCCGATGCGGCGCTGGCGTCGATGATGGGTTGCGGATGAACGCCGTAATAGAGCGTCAGCAAGACGAGCGGCGTGAGGATCGCGATCTCGCGCATCGATAAGTCGGAAATATGCATCAGGTTGGGCTTCTCAAGCACGCCAAAGATGACGCGCCGATAGAGATAGAGCGCATAGGCGGCCGAGAGAATGACGCCCGTCGTCGCCAGCAGCGTCACCCAGCTATTGACCGGCAGCGTCCCGATCAGCGTCAGGAATTCGCCGACGAAGCCCGACGTTCCCGGCAGCCCGATATTGGCGAGCGTGAAGATCATCATCGCCACCGCATAACGCGGCATACGGTGAACGAGGCCGCCATAGGCGGCGATTTCGCGCGTGTGGAGGCGGTCATAGACGACGCCGACACAAAGGAACAATGCGCTCGACACCAGACCGTGCGACACCATCTGGAAGACGGCGCCCTCGACGCCCTGCACGGTCGTGGCGAAAAGGCCCATCGTCACGAAGCCCATATGGGCGACGGAGGAATAGGCGATCAGCTTCTTTATGTCGGTCTGCACCAGCGCAACCAGCGAAGTGTAGATGATCGCGATGACCGACAGCGCGAAGACCAGCGGCGCAAAATAATGCGAAGCGTCGGGGAACATCGGCAGCGAGAAACGGATGAAACCGTAGCCGCCCATCTTCAACAGAACGCCCGCCAGGATCACCGAGCCCGCCGTGGGCGCTTCGACATGCGCGTCCGGCAACCAGGTGTGGACAGGCCACATTGGCATTTTGACGGCGAAGGAAGCGAAGAACGCGAGCCACAGCCATTTCTGCATGCCAAGCGGGAAATCGGTGTGCAGCAGGACAACAATATCGGTCGTCTTGGCGTACCAATACATCGCCATGATCGCCAGCAGCATCAGCAGCGAGCCGAGCAGCGTATAAAGGAAGAACTTAAACGCGGCATAGACGCGGCGCGGACCGCCCCAGATGCCGATGATCAGGAACATCGGGATGAGGACGCCCTCGAAGAATAGATAGAACAGCAGGAGATCGAGCGCTTCGAAAACGCCGATCATCAGCGTCTCCAGCACCAGGAAGGCGATCATATATTCCTTGACGCGCTTCTGGATCGACAGCCATGAGGCGGCGATGCAGAGCGGCATCAGAAAAGTCGTCAGCAACACGAATGGCATCGACAGCCCGTCGACGCCGAGTTTGTAGGTGATCGCCTGGCTAAACCAAGAGCGCTGTTCGACAAGCTGGAAGCCCGCCAATGCGGTGTTGAAATCGGCCCAGGCGAACAGCGAAAGAACGAAAGTCGCCAGCGTCGTCCATAGCGCGATCCAGCGCGCATTGCCGCGCGTCGCCTCATCGTCGCCGCGCAACAGCAGCAGCAGGACGACGCCGACAAGCGGGACGATCAAGAGGCCGGAGAGAATGCCGAAGCCGAACATCAGCGGATTCCCCCGATCAGAAACCATGTGACGAAGGCCGCGAAGCCGAGCAGCATGGCAAAGGCGTAATGGTAGATGTAGCCGCTCTGCAGCCGCACGACATTGCGCGTCACGTCGATGACGCGCGCCGAAACGCCGTCAGGTCCGAGCCCGTCGATGATGAAGCCGTCGCCGCCCTTCCAGAACAGCCGGCCGATCCAGAAAGCCGGCCGCACGAACAGGAAGTCGTAGACTTCGTCGAAATACCATTTGTTGAGGAGGAAACGATAGAGGATCGGGTTCTGCTCGGCCAGAGCGCGCGCCGCCGAGGGCTGGGCGATATACATATAATAGGCGATCCCGAAACCGCCGAGCATCATCAGGGTCGGCAGCAGCGAAACCAGCCAGGGCGCCGTTTCCATCTCCTCGAGGATGTGATTGTCGGGCGCCAGGAACAGGGCGTTCTTCCAGAAACCCTCGAAGCCGCTGCCGATAAACCAATGCCGGAAGACGATGCCGGCGACGACGGCGCCGAGCGCCAGCACCGCCAGGGGAACCAACATCACCGGCGGCGATTCATGCGGAACGTGATCATGGCCGTGGCCATGATCGTCATGAGCATGGTCGTCCGCCGCGGCATGGCCATGATCGTCGGCGACATGGGCGACGCGACGCGCGCCGCGTTCGCCGAAGAAGGTCATGAAGATCAGACGCCACGAATAGAACGAGGTGAAGCCGACAGCGATGACGGTGCATAGGAACGCATAGACCGCGCCGGGGCGCTGCGAGGCATAGGCCGCCTCGATGATCGCGTCCTTCGAGACGAAGCCGGCAAAGCCGATCGAGGTGAAGGGAATGCCGACGCCAGTCAGCGCCAGCGTGCCGATCACCATCATCCAATAAGTGAAGGGAATGTCTTTGCGCAACCCGCCCATCTCGCGCATGTCCTGCTCGTGATGCATGGCGGTAATGACCGAACCGGCGCCGAGGAACAGGAGCGCCTTGAAGAAGGCGTGGGTGAACAGATGGAATATGCCAAGGCTGTACCCGCCGACCCCGAGGCCGACGAACATATAGCCGAGTTGCGAACAGGTGGAGTAAGCAATGACCCGCTTGATGTCGTTCTGCACGAGACCGACGGTCGCCGCGAAAAAGGCGGTGGTCGCGCCGACTACGGTCACGACGCTGAGCGCGACGGGCGCCAGATCGAACAACGGCGACAGGCGCGCCACCATGAACACGCCGGCGGTGACCATGGTGGCGGCGTGAATGAGGGCGGAGACAGGCGTCGGGCCTTCCATCGCGTCAGGCAGCCAGGTATGCAGCAGGAATTGCGCCGACTTGCCCATCGCGCCCATGAACAGCAGCAGACAGGTGATGGTCAACGCGTCGAGATCCGCGCCAAACACATGGATCGTCTTGCCGGCGATGCCCTGCGCCGCGCCGAATACCGAGTCGAACCTGACCGAGCCGGTCAGCGCGAAGACGAGGAAAATGCCGAGATAAAAGCCGAAATCGCCGATGCGGTTGACCACGAACGCCTTGATCGCGGCGGCGTTGGCGGAGGGCTTTTCATACCAGAAGCCGATCAGTAGGTAAGACGCGAGGCCGACGCCCTCCCAGCCGAAGAACATCTGGACGAGATTGTCCGCGGTCACCAGCATCAGCATCGCAAAGGTGAAAAAAGAGAGATAGGCGAAGAAACGCGGCCGGTGGGGATCGTCGGCCATATAGCCGATCGAATACACATGGACGAGGCACGAGACAGTCGTCACGACGACGAGCATGACGACGGTCAGCGTATCGATCCGAAAAGCCCAGTCGATGGCCAGCTTGCCCGAGGTCATCCAATTGGCGACCTCGACGATCTCGGTATGATCGCCGCCGCCGAAGCCCACCATGAAAAAGGCGACCCAGGACAGGAACGCGCAAAGCCCGAGCGGAATCGTGGTGACGAGTTCCGCGTTGCGCGCGCCGATCTGACGGCCGAACAGCCCGGCGATCAGAAAACCGAGCAGCGGAAGGAAGACGATTAGCTGATACATGCCCGTCTCAACCCTTCAGCGCGTGAATGTCTTCAACCGCGATCGTGCCTCGATTGCGGTAATAGGTCACCAATATCGCGAGGCCGATCGCCGCCTCCGCCGCCGCCACCGTCAGAATGAAGAGCGCGAACACCTGCCCCGTCAGATCGCCGAAACGCGTGGAGAAAGCGACGAGATTTATATTGACCGACAACAGGATCAATTCCACCGACATCAGAATGATGATGATGTTCTTTCGATTGAGAATGATGCCTGAGATGCCGATCGTGAACAGGATGGCGCCGAGCGTCAGATAATGGGTGAGGCCAATGACCATGGGAAACGCTCTCTATATGCCAACGCGCGAGGGAACTTTGCGCACTTCGACGGCGCTCGCCGGATTGCGCGCAACCTGAATTGAAACGTCCTGGCGCTTGACGCCGACCCGATGGCGCAAGGTCAGCACGATGGCGCCGATCATCGCCGTCAGCAGGATCATCCCGGCAGCCTGGAAGAAGTAGAAATATTGGGTGTAGAGCACCCGGCCGAGCGCGGCGGTGTTGGCGATGGCGCCCGTCGGCGCCGCCGCCTCGGCCGCCTGCGGCGAGCGCGTCCAGCCGATCGCGACATAGCCAAGCTCGACGGCGACGAACAGCGCGATCAGCGCCCCGATCGGCAGATATTGCAGAAAGCCCTGTTTGAGTTCGGCAAAATCGACATCGAGCATCATCACGACGAACAGGAACAGAACCGCGACAGCGCCGACATAGACGACGATCAGGATCATGCCGAGGAATTCGGCGCCCATCAGCAGGAACAGGCCGGAAGCGGCGACGAAGGAAAGGATCAGGAACAACACCGAATGAACGGGATTGCGCGCCAGAATCACCGCCAGCGCCGAGCCGACCAGCGCCGCGGAGAAAACCCAGAAAAATATCGCGTCGCCGTACATGCCGTTCTCCTTATTCTTCCTTCTGCCACGAAAGTGGGAGAAGGTGGCGCGCAGCGCCGGATGAGGGCCCGAAAGCTGGGTCGCCTCGAAAACACGGTCCCGCGAACCGAACCGCCCTCATCCGTCGCGCTCCGCGCGCCACCTTCTCCCACAAAGTGGGAGAAGGCATAATCGCCTCACCGATAGGGCGCATCCATCGCGATATTGCGCGCGATTTCGCGCTCCCAGCGCGCGCCATTCTCGAGCAGCCGGTCCTTGTCGTAGAAGAGTTCTTCGCGCGTCTCGACGGCGAATTCGAAATTCGGTCCCTCGACGATCGCATCGACCGGGCAGGCCTCCTGGCACATGCCGCAATAGATGCATTTGACCATATCGATGTCGTAGCGCGTCGTGCGCCTGGTGCCGTCGTTGCGACGCGGGCCCGCTTCGATGGTGATCGCCTGGGCGGGGCAGATCGCCTCGCAGAGTTTGCAGGCGATGCAACGTTCTTCGCCGTTGGGATAGCGGCGCAAGGCGTGTTCGCCTCGGAATCGCGGCGACAATGGTCCCTTTTCATGCGGATAGTTCAGCGTCGCCTTGGGCTTGAACATGTAGCGCACCGAAAGCGCCAAGGCCGAGACGAACTCACCCAGAAAGAGCGATCGCGCGGCCTGATCCAGTCTCATCGCCATTTGATCATTCCCTAGTGATGAACGCCCCAGCCGGTCGCCTCCAGAACGCCGGCGACCAGCACGACCATGAACAGCGAGATCGGCAGGAACACTTTCCAGCCGAGCCGCATCAATTGATCGTAGCGGTAGCGCGGCACGAAAGCTTTGACCATCGCGAACATGAAGACTACGAAGGAGACTTTGAGCACGAACCAGATCGCGCCCGGAATCCAGGTGAAGGGCGGGAACGGAATCGGCGACAGCCAGCCGCCGAGGAAGAGCACCGTGGTCATCGCGCACATGGTGAGGATCGCGATATATTCGCCGAGGAAAAACAGCAGGAACGGCGTCGCCGAATATTCCACGGCGTAGCCGGCGACCAGTTCGGATTCGGCTTCCACCAGATCGAAGGGCGGCCGGTTGGTCTCGGCGAGCGCCGAGACAAAGAAAATGATGAACATCGGGAACAGAGGCAGCCAATACCAGCCGAACAGCCCCGCCCGCGTGTCCTGCGCATTGACGATGTCGGTCAGGTTCAGCGATCCCGCGCAGAGCAGCACGGTGATGATGACGAAACCGATCGAGACTTCGTAGGACACCATCTGGGCGGCCGAGCGCAAAGCCGCCAGAAACGGGTATTTCGAATTCGACGACCAGCCGGCCATGATGATGCCGTAGACGCCGAGCGAGGAAATCGCGAAGAGATAGAGCACGCCGACATTGATGTTGCCGATCGCCCAGCCCGAACTGATCGGAATCACCGCCCAGGCGGAAAGCGCGAGAACCGCGGTGACCAAAGGCGCCAGCAGAAACACGCCCTTATTGGCGCCGGCCGGGATGATCGGCTCCTTCAGCACGAATTTGAGCAGGTCTGCGAAGCTCTGCAGCAGCCCCCAGGGCCCCACGACATTGGGCCCGCGGCGCAATTGCACCGACGCCCAGATTTTGCGCTCGGCATAAAGCACATAGGCCGTATAGATCAGCAGGACGACGAGAAGCACGACGCTCTTGATCGCCGAGATCACGATCGGCCACAGCCAGCCAGCATCCAACATCGGCTACTCCGCGGCCTGAAGATGGCGCGCTTCCGCCAAAGCCGAACATTCAGCCATGGTTTTGGAAGCGCGCGCAATCGGGTTGGTGAGATAGAAATCGGCGATCGGGGTGACGAGCGGCGCCTTGTCGAGCGCGCCGCCGAGCGCCGCCAGCGCCGCGAAATCGGCCGTCGCCGGCGTGATCTCGTCGAGGCGGCCAAGATGCGGATAAGCGGCGCTCAGCGCCGCGCGAAGCTGGGTCAGCGAATCGAACGGCAGCCGCGCGCCAAGCGCATCCGACAGCGCGCGCAGGATCGCCCAATCCTCGCGGGCGTCGCCCGGCGGGAAAGTCGCGCGCTCGGCAAATTGCGGGCGTCCCTCAGTGTTGACATAGACGCCGGTCTTTTCGGGATAGGCGGCGCCGGGCAGGATCACGTCGGCGCGATGGGCGCCGCGGTCGCCGTGCGTGCCGACATAGACGACGAAAGCGCCGGGCGCGATTTCGATCTCATCGGCGCCGAGATTGAACAGAAGGTCGAGGCCGCCGGCCGCGGCCATGGCCGGGGCGTCAAGGCCGCCCTGCCCCGGCGCAAAGCCGAGATCGAGGCCGCCGACGCGGGACGCGGCGCTGTGCAGGACATTGAAGCCGTTCCAGCCGTCCTTGATGACGCCCAGCGACAAGGCCGCCTTGGCAGCGAGCGAAAGGACCGCTTCTCCGTCCGAACGCGCAAAGGCGCCGGCGCCGAGGATGAACATCGGCTTGGCTTTGTTCGCCGGCGGATGATCGGCGAAAGCGGCGAGGGACTCAGGCCCGGCGCCGAGATAATTATAGGGGTAAGTCAGGTCGAGCTTCTGGCCAACGACGCCGATCAGGCAATTGCCCTTGAGCCAGCGCTTGCGGATGCGCGCGTTGAGCACCGGCGCCTCGATGCGCGGGTTCGCCCCGATGATCATGATCGCATCGGCCTCGTCGATGCCGGCGATGGTCGAATTGAACAGATAGGACGCGCGGCCGAATTTCGGATCGAGCTTGGAGCCGTCCTGACGGCAGTCGATATTGGCGACGCCGAGCTTCTCCATCAGCGCCTTCAGCGCGAACATTTCCTCGATGCTGGCAAGATCGCCGGCGATCGCGCCGATGCGGGCGGCGCTGCTCGCCTTGGCCTTGGCGGCGATGGCGGCGAACGCCTGCGGCCAGGTCGTCGGCTGGAGCTTGCCGTCGACGCGCAGGTAGGGGCGATCGAGCCGCTGCGTCTTGAGCCCGTCGACGACATGGCGCGTCTTGTCGGAGATCCATTCCTCGTTGATCGCTTCATTGACGCGCGGCAGGATGCGCGCGACTTCGCGGCCACGCGAATCGATGCGGATCGCCGAACCGAGCGCGTCCATCACGTCGATCGATTCGGTCTTGGCGAGTTCCCACGGCCGGGCGTGAAACTCATAGGGCTTCGAGGTCAAGGCGCCGACCGGACAGAGATCGACGACATTGCCCTGCAGTTCGGAAGTCATCGCCTTTTCGAGATAGGTGGTGATCTCCATATCCTCGCCGCGGCCGATTGCGCCGAGCTCGGAAACGCCGGCGACCTCCGTGGTGAAACGAACGCAGCGCGTGCAATGGATGCAGCGGTTCATCGAGGTCTTGACCAGCGCGCCGATATATTTGTTTTCGACCGCGCGCTTGTTCTCATGATAGCGCGACGTGTCGACGCCATAGGCCATCGCCTGGTCCTGCAGGTCGCATTCGCCGCCCTGGTCGCAGATCGGACAGTCGAGCGGATGGTTGATCAGCAGGAATTCCATCACGCCATGGCGCGCCTTGCGGGCCATCGGCGAATTGGTCTCGACCACCGGCGGCTCGCCCTTGGGGCCGGCCCTGAGATCGCGCACCGACATCGCGCAGGAAGCGGTCGGCTTCGGCGGCCCGCCCTTCACTTCAATGAGGCACATCCGGCAATTGCCGGCGATCGACAGCCGCTCATGGAAACAGAAGCGCGGGATTTCCGCGCCCGCCGCCTCGCAAGCCTGGAGCAGCGTATATTCGGCCGGGACGTCCAGCTCTTTGCCGTCGATGATGATCTTGGTCATATCGCCCTACTCCGCCGCGATCCGCACCGGCTCGCTATGCGGATTGCCCGCATATTGATCGATGCGTTTTTCGATTTCAGGACGGAAATGGGCGATGAGGCCCTGGATCGGCCAGGCGGCGGCGTCGCCAAGCGCGCAGATCGTATGTCCCTCGACCTGCTTGGTGACGTCGAGCAGCATGTCGATCTCTTTTTTCTGCGCCCTGCCCTCGACCATGCGCATCATCACCCGCCACATCCAGCCGGTGCCCTCGCGGCACGGCGTGCACTGACCGCAGCTCTCATGCTTGTAAAAATAAGAAAGCCGGGCGATCGCGCGGATGATGTCGGTGGATTTGTCCATCACGATCACCGCCGCCGTGCCAAGGCCGGAGCGCAGCTTGCCGAGTGAGTCGAAATCCATCGGGCAATCGATGATCTGATCGGCCGGTAGCAGCCGCACTGACGCGCCGCCAGGGATGACGGCGAGCAGATTGTCGAAACCGCCGCGCACGCCGCCGCAATGGCGCTCGATCAATTCGCGGAACGGGATCGACATTTCTTCTTCGACGTTGCACGGCTTGTTGACGTGGCCCGAGATGCAGAACAGCTTGGTGCCGAGATTGTTCGGCTTGCCGAACCCGGCGAACCACGCCGCGCCACGGCGCAGAATGGTCGGCGCGACGGCGATCGACTCGACATTGTTGACCGTCGTCGGGCAGCCATAGAGCCCCATATTGGCGGGGAATGGCGGCTTCAGGCGCGGCATGCCCTTCTTGCCCTCGAGCGATTCCAGCAGCGCCGTCTCTTCGCCGCAGATATAGGCGCCGGCGCCGTGATAGACGTAGAGATCGAACGGCCAGCCGTGGATATTGTCCTTGCCGATCAGGTTTGCCTCATAAGCCTGATCGACCGCCGCCTGCAGGCGCTCGCGCTCGAAAATATATTCGCCGCGCAGGTAGATGTAGCAGGCGTGGGCGCCCATTGCGAAGGACGCCAGCAGGCAGCCTTCGACCAGCGTGTGCGGATCGTTGCGCAGGATTTCGCGATCCTTGCAGGTGCCGGGCTCTGATTCATCCGCATTGACGACGAGATAGGACGGGCGTGCCGGATCGGGAACCTTGGGCATGAACGACCATTTGAGCCCGGTCGGAAATCCTGCCCCGCCTCGCCCGCGCAGGCCGGACGCCTTCATCTCATTGACGATCCAGTCGCGCCCCTTCTCGATGAGCGCCTTGGTGTTGTCCCAGCCGCCGCGCGCGCGGGCGCCGGCAAGGCCGAAATCGCCGAGGCCGTAGAGATTGGTGAAGACGCGATCCTTATCCTGCAGCATCGCTCGCCCCCGTCTTCGTAGCTGCGCCGGGCGCCGCGGCATCGTGCGGTTTCAGCCCGGGGCCGCCCGCCGCCAGCGCGGCCGCCTGGGCGACCCATTGTTCCCGATCGATGCGACCCGGGAATGAAAGATAGGTGCCAACCCAGCGAATTTCCGGCCGCGTCCAGGCCGCGATCTGATCGAAATGGAACATGCCGAGATCGTGCAGCTTGCGCTCATTGACCGGGCCGATGCCCTTGACGCGCTGCAGATCGTCGGCCTTGTCGGCGCGCGCCGCGCTGAGGCCCTGCGGCCGGGAGCCGACCGAATCGGCCTTCATCTCCGGCGTCGCATCTTTCGGCAGTGTCGCCAGCTTGGCCTTGATATCGGCCTCTTCGGCCGCCGCATGCGCCTCAATATCGGCGGACGTCGAGCTGGCGCCGAGGACGGGCCCGGGCTCCGTCGCCGCGGGCGCAACCTCCGGCGCCGCCGGTGCGCTGCGCCCGTCGACGCCATAGAGCGACGTCAGCGAGGTCAATCCGCCGACCGGCTCGGAGGAAACACGCCCGGTCTGCGATCCTTTGACCACTGGCCGCCCGGCAACCAGATCGTCGAGCAGCTTGGTAAAATTCTGCGGGTCGAGATCTTCGTAATAATCATTGTTGATCTGCACCATCGGCGCGTTGCAGCAGGCGCCGAGGCATTCGACCTCCACCCAGGAGAGCGCGCCATCGGTGGTGACATGGTTTTGCGCGCCGATCTTTTGCTCACAGACTTTCTTCAGATCGTCCGAACCGCGCAACATGCAGGGCGTTGTGCCGCAGAGCTGCACATGATGACGGCCGACCGGCGACAAGTTGAACATCGAATAGAAGGTGGCGACTTCGAGCGCCCGCATCAGCGGCATGTCCAGAAGCGTCGCAACCTTCTCGATGGCCGCCTTGGACAGCCAATAGCCATTCTGCTCCTGCGCGCGCCAAAGCAGCGGCAGGATCGCCGAGGCCTGCCGGCCCGGTGGGAATTTGGCGATTTCCTTTTGCGCCCAGGCTTCGTTTTCCGCCGTGAAGGCGAAGGAGGCCGGCTGGATCTCGGCAAGGCGTCGGACGGTCATGCTGCCCTCGATTTTCTCAACGCCGCGATTGGCGCCCGCGCAATCATCGATCCACCTCGCCGAACACGATATCGAGCGAACCCAGAATCGCCGAGACGTCGGCGAGCAGGTGCTTGCGACACATGAAATCCATCGCCTCCAAATGCGTGAAACCGGGCGCGCGGATCTTGCAGCGATAGGGCTTGTTGCCGCCATCGGCGACGAGATAGACGCCGAATTCGCCCTTGGGCGCTTCGACCGCGGCGTAAACCTCGCCGGCCGGCACGTGATAGCCCTCGGTATAGAGCTTGAAGTGATGGATGAGCGCTTCCATCGAGCGCTTCATCTTGTCGCGCTTGGGCGGCACGATCTTTCCTTCGTCCGAAGAGACCGGCCCCGCTCCCGTCGCGCTGCGCAGCTTGTCGCAGCATTGTTTCATGATGCTGGCTGACTGGCGCATCTCCTCCATGCGGATGACATAACGATCGTAGCAATCGCCATTCTTGCCGACGGGAATGTCGAAGTCCATTTCCTCGTAGCATTCGTAGGGCTGCGACTTGCGCAAATCCCAGGCCGCGCCCGAGCCGCGCACCATCACGCCGGAAAACCCCCAGGCCCAGCATTGCGCAAGCGAAACGACGCCGATATCGACATTGCGTTGCTTGAAGATGCGATTGCCGGTGAGCAGCGTCTCGAGATCGTCGCAGACCTTCAGGAACGGGTCGCAAAAATCGTAAATGTCGTCGATCAATTTGGCGGGCAGGTCCTGATGAACGCCGCCGGGCCGGAAATAGGCCGCATGCATGCGCGCGCCGCTGGCGCGCTCATAAAACACCATCAGCTTCTCGCGCTCCTCAAAACCCCAGAGCGGCGGGGTCAGCGCGCCGACGTCCATCGCCTGAGTCGTCACGTTGAGGAGATGCGACAGCAGACGACCAATCTCGCAATAGAGGACGCGGATCAATTGGCCGCGCCGCGGCACGGTGATGCCGAGCAGCCGCTCGACAGCCAAGGCATAGGCGTGTTCCTGGTTCATCGGCGCGACGTAATCGAGCCGGTCGAAATAAGGCACGTTCTGCAGATAGGTGCGCGCCTCCATCAGCTTTTCGGTGCCGCGATGCAGCAGGCCGATATGCGGATCGACGCGCTCGACGACTTCGCCGTCGAGCTCCAGCACCAATCTCAGGACGCCATGGGCGGCGGGGTGCTGGGGGCCGAAATTGATCGAGAAATTGCGAAGGTTATGCTCAGTCATGGCTGCTTCGCCTTTTCATCGCCCGGCAGCGGGGCGCCTTCCCAAGGGCTCAGGAAGTCGAACTGACGGAACTCCTGATTGAGCCGAACGGGCTCGTAGACCACGCGCTTTTCCTCGTCGTCGTAGCGCACTTCGACAAAGCCGGTCATCGGGAAATCCTTGCGCAGCGGATGGCCCTCGAAACCATAGTCGGTGAGAATGCGGCGCAGGTCGGGATGGCCGTCGAAGAGAATGCCGAACAGGTCGTAAGTCTCGCGCTCGCACCAATCGGCGGCGGGGAAGACCGGAATCGCGGTTGGAACCGGCGTCGCCTCGTCCGTTTCGACCTTCACCCGCACGCGCAAGTTCAGCTTGGGCGACAGCAATTGATAGACGACATCGAAGCGCTTCTCGCGCGCGGGATAATCGGCGCCGCAGATGTCGGTGAAGCAGATAAACTGGCAGGAAGGATCGTCGCGCAGAAAGGTTAGAACGTCGACGATTCGCGCCGCTTCCGCCACAAGCGTGAGTTCGCCGAAGGCGAAATGAACGCCCGTTATCGCGCCCGGCAAAGCCGCGCCGATCTTTTCGCCGATCGCCTTCAGTGCGTCGTCCATCTCGCCCCGACCCCAATATTCGCTGCTTTTTCAAGACGCATGAAGCGCCCTCGTCCGCTCCGCCAAGCGAACGTAGGGCCTACCGCTCGATCGTCCCCGTGCGCCTGATTTTCTTTTGCAGCATCAACACGCCATAGAGCAGCGCCTCGGCGGTGGGCGGGCATCCCGGCACGTAGATATCGACCGGCACGATGCGATCGCAGCCGCGCACCACCGCATAGGAATAATGGTAATAGCCGCCGCCATTGGCGCATGAACCCATAGAAATGACGTAGCGCGGCTCCGGCATCTGGTCGTAGACCTTGCGCAAGGCGGGAGCCATCTTGTTGGTCAGCGTGCCCGCCACAATCATCACATCCGACTGGCGCGGGCTGGCGCGCGGGGCGAATCCGAATCGCTCGACATCGTAGCGCGGCATCGAGAGCTGCATCATCTCGACCGCGCAGCAGGCGAGGCCGAAGGTCATCCACATCAGCGAACCGGTGCGCGCCCATTGGATGAGGTCGTCCGTCGTGGTGACGATGAATCCCTTGTCGCCGAGTTGATCGTTGAGCGCGCCGAAGAACGGATCATTGGCGCCGATCAGCTTGCCGGTCGCCGGATCGATGAGGCCGCGCGGGGCCGGCGCGACGCTGGTCGGCGCGCCAATCGGGTTGGCGGTCAATCCCATTCCAGCGCTCCCTTTTTCCACTCATAGACGAAACCGATGGTCAGGACGCCGAGGAAAATGATCATCGACCAGAAACCGAACGCCCCGATGTCGTGGAAAGCGACCGCCCAGGGGAACAGAAATGCGATTTCAAGATCGAAAATGATGAAGAGAAGGGACACAAGATAGAAGCGCACGTCGAATTTCATGCGCGCATCGTCGAACGGGTTGAAACCGCATTCGTAAGCCGAAACTTTTTCAGGATCCGGGCTCTTGTAGGCCACGAGGAAAGGGGCAACCAGCAGAACGCCGCCGATCACCGCCGCGATGGCGATAAATACAACGAGCGGCAGATAGTCCGATATGAGACTCGGCATGCGGTCTCCGAGGCGTTCGTTTGGCGGGAGCGGAGCGTGGCCCCGCCTGGCCAGCTTGAAATCATTAAAACCTCAAGCCGGAAATCGTTGATGGCGAAGGCGTATCGCAGCGCAGCGAACCATGCAAGACGAAACGCGCTGCCGCGACCAAATCTCGCGCGAAGCGATCCTGCACGCTTGTATAAACGACTTCAAATTTTGGGGAGGCGATCGCGGGAGAAAGCGATCCTGGGAGAAAATGGCGAGAGTGACGGGACTCGAACCCGCGACCTCCGGCGTGACAGGCCGGCGCTCTAACCAACTGAGCTACACCCCCGTTAGGGAGGAGTGCCGGATAGGACACAGCCCCTCGCAAGTCAAGCGTGGAGGTTCGATTTCCCTTAAAACTTGGGCGAGGCCAGCCGCCAGCGCCTTAATTCAGAGGGGCTGATGATGTGAATTTCCTCGGGCGGAATGCGTTCCGCGACGCGGATCACGGTCGGGCTGACGCCCATCTGGGCGGCATAGCCGGCCAAAGCGTCCACCATATCGGGGGAAGCGTAGGACGGGGCGGCATTGGTAAAGAACCGACCGGCGCCGCCGCCATACTCCTGGCTGGACATGCGGTGGATGCCGAGCCGGCTGGCCGGCGGCACCACCCGCCTCGCGCCGCCCATCAAAGCGTAAACGCAGGCCGACATGCATTGTCCGCCGCTGGGAGCGTTGAGATCCTGGTCATCGCCGAAGCGCGCGACGATGACTGCCGCCTGCAGCTTGCGCAACGCCGCGCCCAAGCGCATCGAGGCGACGACGCGCCCGCCGGGCGAATTGATGACGACGACGTCACGCAAATTCGGCGCATCGGCGACCGATTGCAGAAACCCGACGAACGCCTCCGGCGTGTCCTCCTCGATAATTCCATCCGCGACGATGACGCGTGGGCATCGGCCGCCGCAATTGCGCGCCTCAAGCTTGGCGAGGCGAAAACTCATGGGCTCGCCCTGCGCCAGCGCCGGCGCGGATCGTGCGAGGAACCCAATGCCGACCAAGATCAGTCCAAGAAGGACGACGACCGCCTGACTTCGCCGCTTCGGCATGCGTTCACACTTCCAAATGGTGGGCGGTGACGGGCTCGAACCGCCGACCCTCTCGGTGTAAACGAGATGCTCTACCAACTGAGCTAACCGCCCGGGGCGCAAAATATGTTCCCCGCGACGCGAGAGCCTATACAGGCGCGAGCGGGGCGCAAGCAATATCGCTGGATGTCTCGGCAAAAAGAGGGCGGCCGTCAGGGCCGCCCGATTTCACCTTAAAACACCCCGGCGGTCGGCCGCGGTCGGCTGTCAATTCATTGGCGTTTTATTTCTTCGCCGCCTTGGCCTTGTTGAGGCTCGCCTTGAGCGCCGCGCCAGCTTTGAAACGCGCATTCTTTGAAGCAGGGATCTTGATTTCCTTGCCGGTGGCGGGATTACGCCCCTTGCCCGCAGCGCGTTCACGAACCGAAAATGTGCCAAATCCCACCAGGCGCACTTCATCGCCTTTCTTCAGCGACTTGCCGATGCCGTCCAGAATGGCGTCCAGGGCGGCTGCCGCGCTGGCCTTGGACAATTCAGCCTCTTTCGCGACGTGTTCGACGAGTTCAAGCTTATTCATTTGGCCTCTCCTGTTTGACCTGACGTGATGCGCGACGCCTGACGCGTTCCTCTCGCCGTTTTGGCCGCCCGTGAAGCGGGGCTGCGCGAATCGACGCCCGAGTACGCTCCATAGCTCCGCAAAATCTCGCGCAAACGCAAGGGATTGAGGACGAGACTCTCCGAAAAAGATATGTTTTCTGCGCGTTTTGCACCGCGGAGATGCAAAAAGGGCCGCAAACCCTTAAGGTTTGCGGCCCTTCGCCGACAAGTTCAGCCTGAACGAGGCGACAGCGTCGGCTCAGTGCGCGACGACTCCCGCCGCATCCTCGTCATTTGCACGCCCCTTCGTCACCGCTTTCAGGTCCTCCTCCCAAACGATCGGGCGAGGCTGGCGCACCAGAGCGTGCTGGAGCACTTCCTCCATCCGCGAGACCGGCACGATTTCGAGCCCGTTCTTCACGGAATCAGGAATCTCGGTGAGATCCTTGGCGTTATCCTCAGGGATCAGCACCTTCTTGATGCCGCCGCGCAGGGCGGCGAGCAGCTTCTCCTTGAGGCCGCCGATCGGCAGGACGCGGCCGCGCAACGTCACTTCGCCGGTCATGGCGATGTCGTGACGCACCGGTATGCCCGTCAGCATCGAGACGATGACCGTCGCCATGCCCACGCCCGCCGATGGCCCGTCCTTGGGGGTCGCGCCCTCGGGAACATGGACGTGGATGTCGCGACGATCGAACAAAGGCGGTTCGATGCCGAAATCCACCGAGCGCGAGCGCACGTAGGAAGCGGCCGCCGAAATCGACTCTTTCATCACGTCCTTCAGATTGCCGGTCACCGTCATGCGGCCCTTGCCGGGCATCATCACGCCTTCGATCGTCAGCAACTCGCCGCCGACTTCCGTCCAGGCAAGGCCCGTCACCAGGCCGACCTGATCGTCGGTTTCGATCTCGCCGTAACGATATTTCGGCACGCCGAGGAATTCGGAGACATTGGCGCCGGTGACGACGATCTTCTTCTTCTTGGTGGTCAACAGCTCCTTGACCGCCTTACGCGCAAGATTGGAAATCTCGCGCTCGAGATTGCGCACGCCGGCTTCTCTGGTGTAGCGGCGCACCAGCTCCAGAAGCGCACTATCCTCGACCACCCATTCCTTGGCGTCGAGCCCATGCTTGGCCGTCGCGTTGGGAAGGAGATGCTTCTTGGCAATCTCGACCTTTTCGTCTTCGGTGTAACCGGCAATCCGGATGATCTCCATTCGGTCCATCAGGGCCGGCGGGATGTTCAGCGTATTGGCGGTGGTGACGAACATCACATGCGAAAGGTCGTAGTCGACCTCAAGGTAATGGTCGTTGAACGTCGAGTTCTGCTCAGGGTCCAGCACTTCGAGCAAAGCCGAAGACGGGTCGCCGCGGAAATCCATACCCATCTTGTCGATCTCGTCGAGTAGGAACAGCGGATTTGACGACTTGGCCTTGCGCATCGATTGGATGACCTTGCCGGGCATCGAGCCGATATAGGTGCGCCGATGACCGCGTATCTCCGCTTCGTCGCGCACGCCGCCAAGCGACATGCGCACGAATTCGCGCCCCGTCGCCTTGGCGATGGACTTGCCGAGCGAGGTTTTGCCCACGCCGGGAGGCCCGACAAGGCAGAGAATCGGCCCTGTCAGCTTGTTGGCGCGCTGCTGCACCGCGAGATATTCGACGATGCGCTCCTTGACCTTGTCGAGGCCGAAATGATCGGCGTCGAGGATCGTTTGGGCGGCGCCAAGATCCTTCTTGACCTTGGTGCGCTTCTGCCACGGAATCGACAACAGCCAGTCGAGATAATTGCGCACGACCGTCGCCTCGGCCGACATCGGCGACATCTGGCGCAGCTTCTTGAGTTCGCCAGTGGCCTTGTCGCGCGCCTCTTTCGAGAGCTTGGTTTTCTTGATGCGCGCCTCCAGCTCGGACATTTCGTCCTTGCCGTCCTCGTCGCCGAGCTCCTTTTGGATCGCCTTCATCTGCTCGTTGAGGTAATATTCGCGCTGCGTTTTCTCCATCTGGCGCTTGACGCGCGTGCGGATCCGCTTCTCGACCTGCAACACCGAGATTTCGCTTTCCATCAAAGCCAGACATTTTTCGAAGCGCTTGGCGACGGAATTGATCTCGAGTATGGCCTGCTTGTCAGCAAGCTTGACCGCCAGATGCGACGCGATCGTATCGGCGAGCTTGCCGTAATCCGTGATCTGGCCGACCGCCGCGACGACTTCGGGCGAAATTTTCTTGTTCAGTTTGACGTAGCTCTCGAATTCCGAGACGACGGAGCGCGACAACGCCTCCGCTTCGACCTTGTCGAGCGCTTCGTCGCCGATCGCTTCGGCGCGGGCCTCAAAATAACCATCGGTCGGCAGATATTCTCTGACATGGGCCCGTGAAGCGCCCTCGACCAGCACTTTGACGGTGCCGTCGGGCAGTTTGAGCAATTGCAGGACTGTGGCGAGGGTGCCGGTGGTGAAGATGGCGTCGGTCGCGGGATCGTCGTCCGCCGCGTTCATCTGGGTGGCGAGCAGGATCGGCTTGTCCGCCTTCATCACCTCTTCAAGGGCGCGGATCGACTTCTCGCGGCCGACGAAGAGGGGCACGATCATATGCGGGAAAACAACGATATCGCGGAGCGGTAGGACCGGGTAGACGTCGACGGAGCCGGGCGCGATGGGCTTGCGATTGCTTGTCATGGAAGTTCCTGTTTCGTGACGACCCGGGCATGGGCGAAACGCCATCTCGGGCTTGAAGCGTCAATGAACCGGCTGATTCCAACCCTTACAAAGGCCTTGGGCTCAGCCGTCGCTCGCGCCCCCTCCCGCATTCAGCGGTCAGGCCCACGCGACTTGGCGCTTAATCGAATCAACGTGAATAGTTACGCCTAAACGATCCTCACAAAGATGGCGGCGGTCCGCCAGCGTTTCAAGGACCCGGCGAGGCGCTGTCCTCATCGAAGTTGGGGGGTCGCCGCCCCGTCGTGACATTTTCTTAAAGCAAATGCGACGCCGGCTCTGTGGAGAGGCCGCGTCGCATTGTTGAGAGGGTGCGCCATCGCCGACGGGACAAATCGCCGGGCTAGCCGGCTTTTTCGGCGCGTTCGGAATAGATGTAGAGCGGGCGCGCCTTGCCGTCGACCACTTCCGGCCCGATCACCACCTGCTCGACGCTGTCGAGGCCGGGCAGATCGAACATCGTGTCGAGCAAGATGCCCTCCATGATCGAGCGCAGGCCGCGGGCGCCAGTGCGCCGTTCGATCGCCTTTTTGGCGACGACGTTCAACGCTTCGTCCTGGAACGTCAGGTCGGTGTTCTCCATTTCGAACAGGCGCTGATATTGTTTGACGAGCGCATTCTTCGGCTCGGTGAGAATCTTCTTCAACGCCTCTTCATCCAGATCCTCGAGCGTCGCGATCACCGGCAGGCGACCGACGAATTCGGGAATCAGACCGAACTTGAGCAGGTCTTCCGGCTCGACATGGCGAAAGACCTCGCCCGTGCGCCGGTCGTCGGGCGATTGCACCTTGGCGCTGAAACCGATCGACGTGCCCTTGCCGCGCGCCGAAATGATGCGTTCGAGGCCCGCGAAGGCGCCGCCGCAGATGAACAGGATATTGGTCGTGTCGACCTGCAGGAACTCCTGCTGGGGATGCTTGCGCCCACCCTGCGGCGGAACGCTGGCGACCGTGCCTTCCATGATTTTCAACAGCGCCTGCTGGACGCCCTCGCCCGATACGTCGCGGGTGATCGAGGGATTGTCCGACTTCCGGCTGATCTTGTCGATTTCGTCGATATAGACGATGCCACGCTGCGCGCGCTCGACATTATAGTCAGACGCCTGCAGCAGTTTGAGGATGATATTCTCAACGTCCTCGCCGACATAGCCCGCTTCTGTCAGCGTCGTCGCATCGGCCATGGTGAAGGGCACATCGAGAATGCGCGCCAGCGTCTGGGCGAGCAGCGTCTTGCCGGAACCGGTCGGCCCGATCAATAGAATGTTCGACTTGGCGAGCTCGACATCGCTATGTTTGGTGGCGTGGTTGAGCCGCTTGTAATGATTGTGGACTGCGACCGAAAGCACTCGTTTGGCCTGTGGCTGGCCGATGACGTAATCGTCCAGCACCTTGCAAATCTCACGCGGCGTCGGGATGCCGTCCTTGCTCTTGACGAGCGAGGTCTTGCTCTCCTCACGGATGATGTCCATGCACAGTTCGACGCATTCGTCGCAAATGAACACCGTCGGTCCGGCGATCAGTTTGCGCACTTCATGCTGGCTCTTGCCGCAAAACGAGCAATAGAGCGTGTTCTTGGCGTCGCCTTCGGCTTTGGCCATTTTCTTCTCCATACCGCCGCTGAAGTCCTAGCGGACGCCCAACGTGACAATTTAAATGCAGCATCCTAACAAAGCGTAGCGATCGATTTCCAACCGCTAAGCCCCGCGTCTTCTGCGACGCGGTCTGGCTGTGCTCGATGTGGCGCCCTGCCTAGAAACAGGGTCAAGCAGGGATGCAACCACGATAAGCACAGGCAAATCAAGTGCTGCGACGCAGCAAGGCCGCATCGTCCTTCAAAGAGAGACCCGACCAAGCCGCAAACGATAGGCGCGACGCCGCCGGATCACACAATGCCATACATCAAATACACAACGCAACTTACTAATAAAACTCAGCTCTTCGTCTCCTCCGCCTCGTCGGATCGCTTAGTCACAACCTGGTCGACGATGCCAAAGGATTTCGCCTCTTCGGCGGACATGAAATGATCGCGATCAAGGGTCTTGTCGATCGTGTCGTAGTCGCGCCCGGTGTGCTGGACATAGATTTCATTCAGCCGGCGCTTGATTTTGAGGATGTCCTCGGCGTGGCGCTGGATGTCGGACGCCTGTCCCTGGAAGCCGCCAGACGGCTGATGGACCATGATGCGAGCATTAGGCAGGGCGTAACGCATGCCCGCTTCCCCCGCGCAAAGCAATAGCGATCCCATCGACGCCGCCTGGCCGATGCACATCGTCGAGACTTTGGGCCGGATGAACTGCATCGTGTCATAGATCGACAGACCCGACGTGACGACGCCGCCTGGCGAATTGATGTAGAGCGCGATTTCCTTTTTGGGATTGTCGGCCTCAAGAAACAGCAATTGCGCGACGACAAGCGACGCGGAACCATCGTCGACGGGTCCCACCATGAAAATGATCCGTTCGCGCAACAGACGCGAGAAAATGTCGAACGACCGCTCGCCGCGAGCCGATTGCTCGATGACGATCGGCACCAGATTGTTGGTATAATAATCGACCAGGTCGCGCATGGGTCTCGCTTTCAGGGGGAATCAGGCTGGCTGCCGCACGCAACATAGTGGCGCGGCGGTGCGAGTTAAAGGGCAAAGGCGGCGAGCGCTTTCGGCCCGAGGCGCCCCATCGGAGCGTGATGAGAAAACGCCACGCGGCGCGATCTCCCGCCGCCAGCCGGACGCAAAAACGATCGGGCCGATCACTTGGCCGGCAGCGCCTCTTCATCCGGCTTCAGCAATTCCTCGGGCGTCACCTTGCGCTCGGCCACTTTAGCCAGAGCCAGAATATGGTCGACGACCTTTTCCTCGTAGATCGGCGCCCGCAATTCCGCCAGCGCCTGTGCATTCTTGCGATAATATTCCCAGATCTGCTTTTCCTGGCCGGGATAGGCGCGAGCCCGGGCGATCAGGGCGTTGGTGACCTCCTCATCGGTGACCTTGACCTCCGCCCTGGAGCCCACTTCGGCCAACAGCAATCCTAACCTCACACGACGCTCCGCGATGCGGCGATAGTCCGCGCGCGCCGCTTCTTCGGTCGTGTTCTCATCGGCAAAGCCGCGCCCGGACGCCTTCTGCTCCTGCTCGACCTGACGCCAGATCGAGTCGAATTCCTGCGCGACGAGCCCTTCGGGCAGTTCGAACGAATAGCGATTGTCCAGGCTATCCAGCAACTGACGCTTCAGCTTTTCGCGAGAAGCCCTTGAATATTCTCCATTAAGGTTGTCGCGGATCATCTCCTTGAGCTTATCCAGGCTTTCGAAATTGAGGCTCTTGGCGAATTCGTCGTCGATCGTGAAAGCCTCAGGGGCGGCGATCGATTTGACCGTCACGTCGAACTCCGCCTTCTGTCCGGCAAGGGCTCGATTGACATAGGCCTCTGGGAAAGTCGCCTCGACATTTCGCTTCTCGCCGGCGACGACGCCAAGGAGTTGTTCTTCGAAACCCGGAATGAAGGTGTTGGAGCCGAGAATCACTTCTATATTCTCGCTGGTCCCCCCTTCGAACAATTCCCCTGCGATCTTGCCGACAAAGTCGACGGTGACGCGATCGCCATTTTCGGCCTTGGCGCCTTCCGCCTTGTCGGCGAACGTGCGCCGATTGTCGGCGAGGCGGTTCAGCGCCCGATCAACATCCGCGTCCTCGACCTCGGCGACCGGACGCTCCAGAGAGACATCGTCGAAGGCGCCGACTTCGAACTTCGGCAGCACTTCGAGCGCCACTTTAAAATTGAGGTCGCCGCGCGCTTCGAGAGCCGCTTCGATGGACGCCTGATCGGTCGGCAATTCCACTTTCGGCTCCTGTGCGAGCCGCAGGCCATTGTCGTCGATGATCTGTTTGTTGGCTTCCGTAATCGCCTCCTGGACGACATCGGCCATCACGGAGCGGCCATAGACGCGCTTCAGATGCGCAACGGGCACCTTGCCGGGGCGGAAACCGTTGATCTTGACCTTGTTCTTGATGTCTGCGAGCTGGCCGTCAAGACGCGCCGCAAGGTCGGTCGCCGACAGAACGATGCTGTATTCGCGCTTCAGCCCTTGCGAAAGCGTCTCGGTCACTTGCATGTCAAACCCGTCCTGTAAAAAACCAAAAACCGCGGCTTCCCGCACTCCGGGCCGCCGAAACCGAAATGACCCAATCGGCGACGATGCGCGCCGACAGCCGCGCATCGATTATGGTGCGGGCGGAGGGACTCGAACCCCCACGACTTTCGTCACCGGAACCTAAATCCGGCGCGTCTACCAATTCCGCCACGCCCGCATCAAGGCGCCTCGCGTGGGCAGAACCCGCCGCTTTGGGCGCCGTCTATAGCATCTTAGGCCGGCCGCGCCAGAAAAAAACGAGGGCCGCCCGTCTTGGATTTGTAGCGAAAACCGGCTAGTCCCGGATTAGAACGGCGATCGCGACGGTGAACAATCCGCCAGCGGTCAGAATCGCCGCCGTCGGTTCGTGGCCCTGGATCATGAGAGAACGCCAAGGCGCGAACTCGGCGCCAACCGCCACGGCCGTAGCCATGGCCAAGCACGCGAAAGCGACGATTTTGTTCACGAATGCGTCTCCCTCGCCTGACTTCCCCGACGCCAAAAGCCATCGACCCGAAGTGAGAAACCAAATCCCAGCCGGCGGCGGGACCGCGACATGACGCAAGGGCCGCGCCGCGCCGGATGGATCAAATTGGAACAAGGCCTCGGCCGCCGCGGCGCGCGGCGGCGGAAAAGTGGGCGATGAACCCGGACCGGCGTTTGATCTTGCGCGCCGGCGTCTCGGCCACGCTTTGGGCTGCGTTTGGCGGCGGCCTATCGGCGCAGCCCGTCCCGACGCGGCTCGCCACCGACGGTTTCCGATTATTCGACGCGGCGCAGGTCGAGGCGCGCATCGCCCCGCTCCCTGCCCCGGCGACCGCCGCACTCGGCTATGAAGGCGCGACGCCGGGACCTTTGTTGCGGCTTCGCAAGGGCGAGGAGCTGAAGATCAGGCTGACCAACAGACTGTCGGAGCCAACCACCCTCTGCTGGCCGGGCCTGCGGATCGCCAATTCGATGGCCGGAATAGGCGGCCTGACGCAAGCGCCGGCGCCGCCCGGCGGCAGTTTCGATTATCGATTCACGCCGCCCGATTCTGGCTTCAATCTCTATCGGCCGCATGTCGGCGTGGCGACGCCTGGCCAGATCGGTCGCGGACTTTACGGGCCGATCGTGGTCGAGGAAGCCTCGCCGCCGCAATGCGATCTCGAAGCGGTCGTCGCCCTGACTGATTGGAGCCTTGACGACAAAGGCCAGGTCCGCGACGATTTTTCCGGGCCCGCGGCGGCGCGGGGCGCCGGCCATCTCGGCGGGGCGATCGCCGCCAACAATGGCCCAGCGCCACTCTCGCTCAACGCCTCGCCCGGCGCGCGCGTGCGGTTGCGCCTCGTGAACGCCGCCAATGCGCGGATGATGGCGATCGGCGTCGAGGGGGTCAAACCGCTGATCATCGCGCTGGACGGTCAGCCCGCCGAACCCTTCCAGCCTTTGCACAATGTCTTTCCGATGGGGCCGCAGGCGAGGTTCGATATGATGTTCGACATGCCGCGCGACGGAGCGCCTGTGCGCTTCATCCTGTTCGGCGGCGCCGCCGCCGCGATTCCCGGCGAAGCGGATCGCCCGCTGATCGCATTCGCGGCGACCGGCGATCCCCTCGCGCAACGCCCGCCTCTCACGGGTCTGCCCGCCAATCCGTCGCTGCCGGTGGAAATCGACCTTCAGCGCGCCAAGCGCGTTGATATGACGATCGCCGGAGGCGGCGGCGCGCCCTTTTCAATCAACGGCGCGACGCTGCGCGACTGGCCCGTCAAACCGTTGTTCGCGGTCGCCCGCAGCGCGCCCGTGACCTTGGGAATCGTCAACAATACCGCCGTCACTCAAGCCATTCGTCTTTATGGCCATTCCATGCGCCTGCTTCACGCGATGGACGATGGATGGGAGCCCTATTGGCGGGACAACGTGCTGATTGCGCCGGGCAAGACGAGCCATGTCGCCTTCGTCGCCGACAATCCCGGCCATTGGCCGATCGAATCAGCGATAGCGGAACATATGGCGGCGGGCGTGATGACGATGTTCGCCGTCGGCTGACGTTTCAGATAAGGGATTGCTGCGGCATCCGCGGAAGCCCGCGCGATTTGGCGCATGACATCGCAATTGCTATAACCGCGCCTGATCAACGCCGACGCGGGCGCCCGGCATCGGCGCTCCGACAAGGAGCATCTTTTGACCTATTGCGATTTTGCAGCGCTGGAGCAAACGCCGCTCCAACGCGATCCATTTGAATATCTGGTGCTGCCGGACTTCATCAGGCCTGAGAATTTTGCTTCCGTCTCCGCCGATTATCCTGAAGTGCCGGGGCCAGGTTCGCATCCGCCGGCCGAACTCGATATCCACGGCCATTTCGAAAAACTCATGGCGGAATTGCAGGGGCCGGAATTCCGCGCCGCCATCGAGCGCAAATTCAATCTCGACCTCACCGGGCGCCCGACGATGTATACGGTGCGCGGCTTCATTCGCGAGAAGGACGGGTCGATCCATACCGATTCGACCACCAAGATCATCACCGTGCTGCTTTATATGAACGAGCGCTGGCAGGAGGACGCGGGGCGTTTGCGTCTGCTGCGAGGTCCCGACAATCTCGACGATTACGTCGCCGAAGTGCCGCCCTATGGCGGCACTTTGCTGGCGTTTCGACGCGCCGACAATTCCTGGCACGGGCATAAGCCGATTTCAGGTCCAAGGCGCGCCATTCAGCTCAACTGGGTGACCAGCCAGGAAGTGGTGGACAACGAGCAGCGCCGACACCAATTCTCGACGAAATTCAAGAAGCTCACGCGAATGTTCATTCCCGGTTCAGCGGCGGCGGGGCATTAGCCGAAATGCTGCGGAGAATCGCGGCGAGGCATCTCATCTTTGACGCCGCGCAGCAGCATTTTAAGCGGATATGGAGAGATTTATTATGTTGAATAAATTTATTGGAGTTGGATTTTCGGCCGTCATTCTGGCTGGCGCCTTTGGCCTTGCGGCGACCGGCGCCGCCCATGCCGAGGGCGTGATGAAAGTCTGCGGCGAACAGTGGAAGGCAGCCAAAGCCGCGGGCACGACCGACGGCAAGACATGGAATGAATTCCTCGCCCAGTGCCGCGCCGATCAGAAAGCCGCTGCGCCCGACGCCGCGGCCGCCGAACCCGCCGCGGCGGCGCCCGCCGCTGCGCCAGCCGCGCCCGCCGCTGCTCCCGCCGCCGCGCAACAGCCGCCGGCCGACGCAGCCCCTGCCAAGCCGAAGCGAAAGGCGACCGCCATGGCGGCGGGCCCGGGTCAATTCGCCAGCGACGCCGAAGCCAAGGCGAAGTGCCCGAGCGATACCGTCGTCTGGGTCAATAGCAAATCGAAGGTCTTCCACTATTCCAGCAGTTCCGCGTACGGCAAGACCAAGAAGGGCGTCTATATGTGCGAGGCCGACGCGACGTCGGCGGGCGCGCACGCCGCCAAGAACGAGAAGAAATCCTGATATTGCCGGCGGCGGCTGACTCTTCGGCCGCCGCCGAACCGCCGCTTC
>Ga0209006_10000150_pt1 | contig 75716 bp, 72 predicted proteins | sample JacPin_JW_Ref_O2_FD_188567 | JGI IMG/M metagenome (GOLD analysis project Ga0209006, IMG submission 188567) | Forest soil microbial communities from Algoma, Ontario, Canada - Jack Pine, Ontario site 1_JW_Ref_O2 (SPAdes) (version 2) | ecosystem: Environmental > Terrestrial > Soil > Boreal... | reverse complement strand
ACCACCAGGCCCCCCTCCCGCCCCACCTCCGGGTCCGCCACCGGGCCAACCACCAGGCCCCCCTCCCGCCCCACCTCCGGGCCCACCTCCGGGTCCGCCACCGGGCCAACCACTCGGTCCTCCGCCCGGTCCGCCGCCGGCGAAGGATGCCGCCGGCACGGCGACGCCCGGACGCCGACCGCGCCTGCGCGACCCGCTGTCGATCCTGATCATCGTCGTCGTTGTTTTCGCGCTGGTCGCCGTCGGCCTGCTTGGAGCGGAGTGGTACGCACGCCACGCCGCCAACGACATACTCAGATCGGCAGCGGCCTGCGAAACCAAGACTGATCAGGAGCGGACCGAGGACAACCTGCAGCACGTGAACGTGGCGTTCAGCTCGACGCCGCCGGTTCTATGGCAATACGCGACCAAGCACTACACCAGCCTGAGGGTCACCACAGACGGCGATCACATCGGCAGTGTTAAAGGCTTGAAGGCGGACATCCTGGCCAAGGACATCCGCCTCGACGGCGATGCGAACAAGGCTGGCACCGTCGGGTCAATTGACGCGGCGATCACGTGGACGTCGGCCGGGATTCTGCAGACCATTAAAGACAAACTTGATATCGCAGACTTTCTCGTCACCGGCGTCAAGACCGACCCAGGTTCGGGCAAGGTCACCCTGGAAGGAACGCTCGACTCCAGCGTTGTGGTGGAACCAAAGCTCGAGAACGGGAACCTCCGGCTGGTGATTCCGGATAACGGAATCCAGCTCATTGGATTCTCGATGCCGAGAGATAGTGCGCAGCAGCAGCTTGACGATATGACCAAAGACCTCAACGACAACTCGATGAAAGTTCATGTCGACTCGGTACAGGTGACGAACGACGGCGTGGCGATGCACTTGTCGGCAAAGAACACTGACATTCCGGCGGGCGGCGGAGATGCCTGCTTCTCGAACCTATAAGCCGAACCTTCTCCTCCCTTATATCGCTTGACGGTTATATGAGTCGACAGTTATATTAGATGGCGTGGACGCCTTTGCGGTGATTGCCGATCCCACGCGGCGCCGAATACTCGACACGCTCCGTGACGGCGCCGCTGATGTCAGCACTTTGGTTGGGCGCCTTGGCATTTCACAGCCACTGCTGTCCAAACACCTCAGCGTCCTCCGGGATGCGGGCACAGTGCGGGTCCAGGTGTCCGGCAAGCGGCGCGTGTACCACCTTGCGGAAGATCCCCTGCCGGCCGTGCTGGCCTGGGTGACGCCATACCACCGCAATTGGGCCGCCGGTTTGGATCACCTGTCACGACTCATCGACGAGGAGCGCTCATGACCAATTCGCTGCACGCCGCACTCGAAGACCGTGACGGCCGATGGGTGTTGACGTTCACCCGCGACTTCAGCCACCCGGTGGATGCGGTCTGGCCCTGGCTCACCGATCCCGACCGGTTGCAACGGTGGTCGCCGGTCGTGCCCGACCGCCCGCTCGACAAAGTCGGGCCGGCGCAGGTGCGAGAAAACCCCGGTGACGAGCCGTTGGACGGCACCGTGATCGCGGTTTCCGCGCCGCACGAGCTTGTGCACCGATGGGGACCGGACATGCTGCGGTGGCGGTTGACGCCGACCGCGACAGGCTGCCAGCTCACTTTGGAGCAGACGATGGCCGACCGCACTCACGCCGCGGAGAACGCCGGCGGCTGGCACATCTGCCTCGACGTCCTGGCCGACGACCTCGACGGCGCCATGGGGAAACGGCTCGTCGGCGAGGTCGTGATGGAGCACGGCTTCCCCGAGTTGCGCGACGGCTACCGAAAAGTGTTGGGCGTCTAGCCTTCTCGCGCGCCTGCTGCGACGCGCTCAGCTGAAACACACTATGGCAAACCGCCTCGACATTGTTGGCCATCGAGGTCGCGGACGAACGCGCCGAAGTAGTTATTCGGGCCACAGCCGGGCCATAGCCGCGGCTCAGGCAGCGATTCCGCGCCGAAGTCCATCTGTCGCGAATAGCCCAGCACGCCAAGCACTTCGTCGTAGAACGCCAATGCCTTCGCGAAGTCTGCACAGTTGATGCCGAAGTGGTCCATCACGCGGGCAGTCGCTCTACACTGCGGGCATGACGGTCGAAGACTCCGTCTCATCGATGGCCCCGCCGGCACTCGTCGTACGGACCAAGGGAGCGGTCCGGACGCTTTGGCCCGGCAGGTCGTACCAGGTCGGGCGTGATCCGGCGGCTGACGTCCCCATGGATGACGACCGGGTGTCCTGGCGGCACGGCGTGCTGCGCACCGACGAGCACGGCTGGTCCTTCGAGGACGTCGGCAGCATGAACGGCACGTTTGTGCGCGCCCGCCGCATTCGGCGGGCGGGCATCGACGGCGAGATCGAGTTCCGGCTGGGCAGCGCCCAGGACGGGGCCCAGCTGGCCTGCTCGGTGCCGCCGGCGATGGTCCGCCGGACCGGCGTCTACCGCAAGCCGATCACGACCGTCAAGGTGGGGACCCGACGGCTGCGGATCGGCCGCTCCCCCGACAACGACATTGTCGTGCCCGATCTGATCGTGTCCCGGCACCACGCGGAACTCCGCGAGACGCGCGACGGACAGTACGAGATCGTCGATCTCGGTGGCCACAACGGCACGTTCGTCAACGGCCGGCGCGTCACTTCCGCGGTGCTGGATGTAAACGACATCGTCGGAATCGGGCACGCGACCTTTCGCGTTGTCGGCGACGAACTCCAGGAATTCGCCGACACCGGCGACGTCTCCCTGATCGCCCAGGAACTCATCGTCCGTACGGCCAAGGGCAAGGTCCTGCTCGACAATGTCAGCTTCCCGGTGCCCGAGCGGTGCCTCGTGGGTGTCATCGGGCCGAGCGGGGCGGGCAAGTCCACCCTGCTCGGCGCCGTCACCGGCACCCGGCCCGCGACCGAGGGCAGCGTGCGGTACGACCATCGCGATCTCTACACCCACTACGCGGAGCTGCGGCACCGGATCGGGCTGGTCCCGCAGGAGGACATCCTGCACACCCAGCTGCAGACGCGGCGCGCATTGCGGTACGCCGCGGAGCTGCGGTTCGCTGGCGACACCCTCGCCAGCGAACGCGACCGGCGTGTGGACGAGGTGCTGGAGGAGCTGGGTCTGACCGCCCACGCCCAGACGCGCATCGACAGCCTGTCCGGCGGCCAGCGCAAGCGGGTGAGCGTCGCGCTGGAGCTCCTCACCAAGCCGTCGTTGCTCTTCTTGGACGAGCCGACCTCCGGCCTGGACCCGGGCCTGGACAAGTCGGTCATGGAGATGATGCGCGACCTCGCCCACGACGGCCGGACGATCGTGGTCGTCACGCACAGCGTCGCCAACCTCGACACCTGCGACCGGCTGCTCGTCCTCGTGCCGGGCGGCCGGGTCGCCTTCTACGGGCCCCCGGACGAGGGCCTGAAGTTCTTCGGCAAGTCGAGCTGGGCCGAGGTCTTCCAGACGTTCGACCGCGAGCCGGATCGCGAATGGGCCGCGGACTTCCGGGTCTCACCGCTGTACACGGAATACGTCGCCTCGGGTCTGGACCACGGCGTCCCGAATCAGGAGCGCCACTTGTCCCCGCCGGCCCGGCCGCCGCGACCGCAGGGCCGGCTGGCGCAACTCAGCACGCTGTGCCGCCGCTATCTGGCCGTCATCGGTTCCGAGCGCAGCTATTTGGCCGTGCTCCTCATCATGCCGCTGATTCTCGGCGCTCTGATTCTCGCGATGCCGTCCGAGCACGGCCTGGCCGGCCCGCCGGGCCAGAACGACGGCGCCTCGACAGTGCTGCTCACCCTCGTCATCGGCGCCGTCTTCGCGGGCGGAGCCAACGCCGTACGCGAGCTGGTCAAGGAGCGTGCCATCTACCGGCGCGAACGCGCGGCGGGCCTGTCGGCCGCCATCTACCTGCTCTCGAAGGTCCTCGTCCTCGGCCTGATCACAGGCGTACAGGCGATGCTGCTGGTCGTCATCGGCCTGGTCGGACGCCAAATGCCGGCGCACGGGACGCTGATCTCACCGCTGCCGGAGCTGATGCTGGCGATGGCGGGGCTGGCCATCGTGTCGATGTCGATGGGACTGCTCGTCTCCGCGATGGTCAGCACATCGGAGAAGACGATGCCGCTGTTGGTGCTGCTCTCCTTGGCCCAGGTCATCCTTTGCGGCGCGCTCGTCGCCCTTCCGGGGAAGGTCGGGCTGGAGCAGCTCGCCTGGCTGGCGCCGTCGCGCTGGGGAATGGCCGCCACCGCGGCCACCGTAGACATAAACACCCTGCAACCGCCTGTGCACAACGCGGCACCCGACCCGCTGTGGCGGCACAGCGGGGCGACGTGGCTGACGGACATGGGTGTGCTGGCCGCGCTCGGACTGGCCTTCCTGATCATCGCCTGGTGGCGCCTCGAACGCCTGCGCCCGGGCCGGCGGGCCCGCCTCTGACCGCGACCGTCAGGCACGCTCGGCCGCCGGACAGGCCGCACCAGCAGCATCCACCGCTCGTGCTTGCCCGCGCCGGAAGACACATAGGCCGGAAGACACATAGGGCAGAATCACGCGAGTGACGAATCCCCCCGGTCCCCCAGGTGACGAGCCGACGCAGCAGACACCGGTGACCGGCCCTCCGCCGGGTCCGCCTGCCGCCCCCCCGCCCGGCCCTCCGCCGGGTCCGCCTGCCGGCCCCCCGCCGGGTCAACCCCCGGGACTACCTCCGACGGAGGACGCGGCACAGCAGCCGAAACCCGAGCGTCCCCGCGGGTTAGCCGATCCGCTATCGATCCTGCTCATCGTCGTCATCGTGGCGGCGCTGGCCGCCGCCGGGCTCATCGGCACCGAGATCTACGCCCGCCACATCGCGAACGGCAAGGTGGCCTCGGCAGCTGAATGTGTGACCGAAGACGCCGCGACCGTGTCGTTCGGCGTGATGCCGCCGTTCCTGTGGCAACACATGAACGGCCACTACGACAACATCACGATTGTCACCGCGGGCAACCAGATCAAGAGCGCGAAGGGCATGAGGGCCGACGTCACGATCAACGATGTCGACTTGACCGGCGACGCCAACTCCAAGGGCACCATCGGCGCCCTCGACGCCACCATCACGTGGACCTCAGACGGCATCCAGAAGACCATTCAGGATTCCATTCCGTTGGTCGGCGGCCTTCTCAGCGGAGTGAAGACGAATCCGTCGGATGGCACGGTCGCCCTGAACGGGACGTTCGGCGACATCGTCGCGAAGCCGCAGGTGACCAACAACAAGCTCACGCTGCAGGTGGTGAGCCTGAGCGGTCTCGGCTTCGTTCTCCCCACGGAATCGGTGCAGCCGATCCTCGACAGGTTCACCGACAAGCTGGCCAGCGATCTCCCGCTCGGCATCCACGCCGACTCGGTACAGTTGACGGATACCGGTGTGGTGGGCCGCTTTTCGACACGAAACGCGAGGATCCCGAGCCAAAGTCAGGACCCCTGCTTCGCGAACCTATAGGCCGGCGAGCACCCCACGCGTTCCCGACAAGCCGAGCCGCGTGGCGCCGGCGTCCAGCATCGCAAGCGCGTCTTCTGCGGTGCGGATGCCGCCGCTGGCCTTGATGCCCAGCCGGCCGCCGACCGTCCCCGCAATCAGTTCGACTGCCCGGATCGACGCACCGCCGCTGGGGTGAAAGCCCGTGGAGGTCTTGACGAATTCGGCTTTGGCCTCCTCGACGGCCAGGCACACATCGACGAGCGCCGCCACCCCCCGCAGCTCCAGCAGCGCCGCCGACTCGACGATGACCTTCAACGTCGCGCGGGGCACCGCACGGCGCACACCGGCGATGTCATCACGCACGGCGTCGAAGTCGCCGGCCAGCGCCGCCCCTACGTCGATGACCATGTCGATCTCCGCCGCGCCCGCTTCGACGGCAAGCGCGGCCTCCCGCGCCTTGACCGCGGTCAGATGCTTGCCGGACGGGAAGCCCGCCACCGCCGCGACCACGGGTCCGCCGGGCGGCAGCGCTGCCCAAGCGACGGGCACCATCGACGGGGATACGCATACCGCATAGGTGCCGAGCTCGATGGCCTCGGCGACGGCGGCGGTCACCTCGGCCGGCGTCGCCTCGGGTTTGAGCAGCGTGTGGTCCACGAGCTGCGCAAGCTGAGCGCGGGACGTCACTAGAACGGCTCTTGAATGCCGCCGGGGTTGCAGGCGGCCTCCAGCATCTTCGTCATCGACACGACAGGGCGCCACGGTTCCAGGTTCCAGCTCGTCTTGCCCGGTTCAGCGGCTTCCGCTACTTCCCAATGGCACACGAACTGGTCTCGCATGCCGGGCAGGTCGGCGTCGGGCGCGTCAGCAAGCACCTCGGACCACGCCTCGTCAGGTTTGACGAATTCGGTGCTCGCCAGCCTGCCCGCGGGCGTGGGGTACACCCGCAGGCTGGACAGGTCGGCCCAGTGCACCCACTGGGTGTGGTCGATGTAGGGCGGGGGCGGCGCATCGGCGTGGGCGGGCGCCGCGATGGCGATGCTCCACGGCAGCGCGGCGATCGCCGCGCCGGCGAGAACGGCTATGCGCATGCCGCTAGCGCGACTTCCCTTGAATCTCGAGGAGTTTCGGACGCACGTCGACGAGGTACACGCCCGCGGCACAGGCCGTGATGATCAGCCCCATGATGCCCAGTACGAGGGTGAGCAGCGTCGCTGCCCCGAGAATGATCAGCCACACGGGCTTGGTCAGTTTGTTGGCGGCGGTGTAGGCGTCGCCGCGCTGGAGGGCGGCGTGGACGAACGCGTACACCCCCAGTGCGAAGACAGCCCACGTCAAAAAGAAAAGGACGGTACCCGCAAGGCCGGCGGAGTTCACTTCTCCAGCCTAGGCGGGCACCGTCCCTATCGTCGAATGGGTTACTTCTGGGTGACCTTCTTGGCGCCCTTCTTGGCAGGCGCCTTCTTGGCGGTCACCTTCTTCGCGGCCTTCTTCGCGGGCGCGGCCTTCTTCGCGGGCGCGGCCTTCTTCGCCGGCTCGCGGCCGATCAGCTTGGCGGCCCGCTCACCCACGGCGCGGGTCTGGCTGGCGACGCTGCCGAGCGCCTCCTGGGTCAGCTCGACAGTCTCGCTGAACCGCTTCTCGGCCTGCGCCCGGCGCTCCTCGAACCCCGGCTGCGTGCGCAGCCGCTCCAGAGCGGCCTCGCCGCGCTCGATCAGCTCGTTGTACAGCTCGGTCACCTGGTCGCGGTAGCCCTCAGCGGCCTCGCGCAGGTCGTCGCCGCTCAGCCGGCCGCGGATATCCTCCGCGCGCTGCGGCAGGTCCTCCCGCAGCTTGGCGATCCGGTCACGGGTCTCATCGACCCGGCTGCCGGCGTCGGTGCGGGCCTCCTCGGCACGCTCACGCAGCGTGGCGACGATCTCGGTGACCCGCTCGAGTGCCAGGTCGGCAGCGCCGACGGCGGCGAGCAAAGGAGCCTTCAGCTCCTCGACGGTGGGGTTGGTCTTGTCAGCCATCTCGTATTCCTTTCAATGAGTGAATCTGGCGAATGAATTGCAGTGATGCTTGGCAGTCAGGCGGTGGTCGACTCCTCACGGGCAGCTTCTGTCTGTTGACAGAACGAGGAGTAGATGTCGAGCAGAACCTGTTTCTGCCGCTCGGTGATCGCCATGTCGTTGACGATCGCGTGTCGAACCGCGCTGGGCTCACTGGGCTCGAGGATCCCGGCCCGGATGTAGAGCACCTCCGCAGAAACCCGCAATGCCTTGGCGATCTGGTTGAGCACCTCGGCGGAAGGTTTGCGCAACCCGCGCTCGATCTGGCTGAGGTACGGATTGCTGACACCGGCCTTTTCGGCCAACTGCCGAACTGACACCTGGGCCGCCTCACGCTGCGACCTGATGAAGCCGCCGATATCCTGGGCGGCGTTACTCACCACGGCGGCAATGTCTGCCTCTTGGCCTGGCATGGTGTGACCACCTCAACGGACGGGTATCAGTACGAACAGCGCAACCTTACGATGCGGTGCTAACTTTTGCAAGCAGTCAGCTAGCGCTCTCTTAAAAAAGCAGCTGAGCGACCGTGTAGATCACCAACCCGGCCAGCGCGCCGACCACCGTGCCGTTAATTCTGATGAACTGCAGATCCCGCCCGACGTGCAGTTCGATGCGCCGGCTGGCCTCATCGGCGTCCCACCGTTCGATGGTCTCGGTGATGATCGCCGTGATCTCGACGCCGTACTCGGACACCAAGTGCTTGGCGCCGCGGATGATCCAGCCGTCGACCTTGTCGCGGAGGTCGGCGTCGTCGCGCAACGACTCCCCGATGTGCTGGACGGAGTCGGCGATGCGGGTCCGCAGTTCGCTGGACGGGTCGTCGACGGATTCCATGACGATCCGCTTGAGCGCCGTCCACGCCGTTTCGGCGGCCCGGGTCACCTCGTCGCGCGCCATGATCTGCTCCTTGACCGCCTCGGCGCGGGCAATGGTGTCCGGGTCGTGTTGCAGGTCGTCGGCGAACTCGAACAGAAAGCGGGTGGCCGACTGGCGCAGTTCGTGATCGGGGTTGCGCCGCACCTTGTCGGTGAAGTCCATCAGCTCGCGGTGGATGCGGTCGCCGACGAGGTGGTCGACCCAGCGCGGCGACCAGCTGGGCGAATCACGCTCGACCACCCGCTGGATCACCTCGCCGGCGTTCAACGACCACTCGAACGCCCGGTCGGCCAGCAACTGAATCAGCGCCTCCTGCCGGTTTTCGGCCAGCAAGGTGCCGAGCACCCGGCCCACCGGTGGCCCCCATTTCGGCTCGGCGAGCCGTTTGACGATCATCCGGTCGAAGACATGCTGCACGTCCTCGTCGCGCAACATCTCGATGCCCACCCGCAACACGTTCGAGGCCTCGGTCGCCACCCGGGTGGCGTGGCGGTAGTCGCAGAGCCACTTGCCCAGTCGGCTCGCGATCTGCGCTTCACGGAGCTTGGTTTCCACCACCTGCGGTGACATGAAGTTCTCCCGCACGAAGGTGCCCAGGCCCTCACCGAGCTGGTCCTTCTTGCGCTTGATGATGGCGGTGTGCGGGATCGGGATGCCCAGCGGATGCTTGAACAGCGCGGTGACCGCGAACCAGTCCGCGAGCGCGCCGACCATGCCGGCCTCGGCGGCGGCGCCGACGTAGCCGACCCAGGCGGCTGCGCCGTGCGTGCCTGCCCATCGGCACACCAAAAACAGCACCGTCGCGCCGACCAGGAAGCCGAGCGCGACCAGCTTCATCCGGCGCAGTTGCGTAAGACGTTCGGCGTCCGCGCTCGCGTCGACCGCGAAAACATCGCCGAGGTCGGGTCTGGGCCCGTCGGGCTCGATTACGCGATGCACCACCCCACCATCATCCAGGCAAATGGCAGGGACGTGGCGCAATCCGGCGGTCGGTCGAGTGTCCCCGTAACATCAACAGGGGCTAATGAACGGACATCCGCGAAAAGTGGTAGATCAAATCCCGGCGGCAACCGTGAAGGTTGACGGTCGTAAGAGGCGATGGCACCACCACAAGGTGGAGCGCCGCAACGAGCTGGTGGACGGGACGCTGGAGGCCATCCGCCGCCGGGGCCGCGAGGTCAGCATGGACGAGATCGCCGCGGAGATCGGGGTGTCGAAGACGGTCCTGTACCGCTACTTCGTCGACAAGAACGACCTGACCACCGCGGTGATGATGCGGTTCGCGCAGACCACGCTGATCCCCAATATGGCGAAGGCACTGTCGTCGAATCTGGACGGTTACGACCTGACCCGCGAGATCATCCGGGTCTACGTCGACACCGTCGCATCCGAACCCGAGCCTTATCGGTTCGTGATGGCGAACAGCTCGGCCAGCAAGAAAGTGGTCGCGGATTCGGAACGGATCATTGCCCGGATGCTCGCGGTGGTGCTGCGTAGCCGCATGCAGGCGGCCGGGATGGACACCGGCGGCGTGGAGCCGTGGGCGTTCATGATCGTCGGCGGCGTGCAGCTGGCCACCCACTCGTGGATGTCGGATCAGCGGATGAGTTCCGACGAGCTGATCGACTATCTGACGATGCTGTCGTGGAACGCGCTGTGCGGCATCGTCGAGGCCGGCGGATCGCTCAAAATGTTCCGCGGCCAACCGCACCCGGCACCCGTCCTGCCGTCGCGCGATTAGCCTGACCGGCGTGCCGAATCTCTGGGACCACAATCCTGGCAGCGCGTTGAAGTTTCGCGCCGGCGGCAAGGTTGCCGACATCGACACCGACGGCACGCCGGGATTCACCGGCGACAAGGACGGTTCCGTCTCGCTGCAGGAGGAGCGCAACAAGCGGTACGCCGAGCTGCAGGAAATGCTGTACGCCAACAGCAAGGAGGGCGACCACCGCTCGGTGCTGCTGGTGCTGCAGGGCATGGACACCGCCGGAAAGGGCGGAATCGTCAAACACGTTGTCGGTCAGGCCAATCCGCAAGGCATCCGGTACACCAGCTTCGGCGTGCCCACCGAGGAGGAGCGCGCACATCACTATCTGTGGCGGATCCGCGCCGCGCTGCCGCCCGCCGGCCACATCGGGGTGTTCGACCGCTCGCACTACGAGGACGTGTTGATCGTGCGGGTCCACAACCTGGTGCCGCCCGAGGTGTGGGGCGCACGCTACGACGAGATCAACGCATTCGAACACGAACTCGTCGACAACGGCACCACGTTGGTGAAGGTCGCGATGTTCGTGTCGCTCGAGGAACAGAAACAGCGGCTGGCCGAACGCCTCTCGCGTCCCGACAAGTACTGGAAGTACAACCCCGGCGACATCGACGAGCGCAAGCTCTGGCCCAGCTACCAGGAGGCCTACCAGGCGGTGCTCGATCGCACGTCGACGAACTACGCGCCGTGGTACGTGGTGCCCTGCGACCGCAAGTGGTACTGCCGACTGGCGGTGACCGAGTTGTTGATCGAGGCACTGAAGGATCTCAACTTGTCCTGGCCCCCACCCGATTTCGACGTCGAGGCAGAAAAGCTGCGGGTGGCGCAGGCCTGACCGGCACCCCGGCCAAGCACCGCACGATGCTCGCGAAACCGCACTCCGAGGATTATGTGCTGCGCGCCGCTCAGTAGGTGTAGAAGCCCCGTCCGGATTTCTTCCCCAGCATGCCCGCCTCGACCATGCGCAGCAGTAGCGGCGGCGGACCATAGTGCGGCTCCTTGAACTCCTCGAACATCTTGTCCGCGATCAACTTCAGCGTGTCCAGGCCCACTAGGTCGGATAGCCGCAGCGGCCCCATCGGATGCGACAGCCCCGCGACGACCGCCTTATCGACGTCCTCGACGGTCGCGAAGCCGGCCTCGACCATCCGGATTGCGGACAGCAGGTATGGCACCAGCAGCGCGTTGACGACGAAGCCCGACCGGTCCGAGCAGTGCACCACCTGCTTGCCCAGCACCGCGCTGGCGAACTCCTCGGTCCGCTTCAGAGCCGCATCAGAAGTCACCAGTGTGCTGACGAGCTCAACCAGCGGCAGCACCGGGACCGGGTTGAAGAAGTGAAGGCCCAGTACTCGGCTCGGATTCTGCGTCGCCGCAGCTAGTTTCATGATCGGGATGCTCGACGTGTTCGACGCCAGCACCGCGTCCGCGTCGGTGATCGCCTTGTCGAGCTCGGCGAAGATATGGCTCTTGACGGTCTCGTCTTCGATGATCGCCTCGATGACCAGCTGCCGATCCGCAACGTCGGCCAGGTTGGTGGTGAATGTCAGCCGACCCACCGCGGCGTCGCGCTCGCGCTCGGTGATCTTGCCGGCGCTCACCCCGCGCTCCAGAGATTTCACGATGCGTGCCCGCCCGGCCGTGATCAGCGCTTGTGTGGTCTCGAAAACGAGCACGTCCACGCCGGCGCGGGCGGAGACTTCCGCAATGCCTGCGCCCATCTGCCCGGCACCGATGACTCCCACGCGTTCGATCGCGTCGCTCATTGCATCTCTCCTTCACAGCATCAAGCCCCGCCCAAAATGACGGGCGGGGCTTGATGTGTCAACTCTTCGCGGGCTACGCCCGCTCATCGTCAGTGGAACTGACCCTCTTCGGTCGAGCCGTTCAGCGCGGTCGTCGACGAAGTCGGGTCGACCGTGGTGGCGATCCGGTCGAAGTACCCCGCACCCACCTCGCGCTGGTGCTTGGTGGCGGTGTAGCCGCGCTCCTCGGCGGCGAACTCGCGCTCCTGCAGCTCGACGTATGCGCTCATCTGGTTGCGCGCGTAGCCGTACGCCAGGTCGAACATCGAGTAGTTCAGCGCGTGGAAGCCGGCCAGCGTGATGAACTGGAATTTGAAGCCCATCGACGCGAGCTCCTTCTGGAACTTCGCGATGGTCGCGTCGTCGAGGTGCTTGCGCCAGTTGAACGACGGCGAGCAGTTGTAGGCCAGCATCTGGTCCGGGAACTCTGCCTTGACACCCTCGGCGAACTGCTTGGCCAGCTCCAGATCCGGTGTGCCGGTCTCCATCCAGATCAGGTCGGAGTACGGCGCGTAGGCCCTGGCGCGGGCGATGCAGGGCTCCAGCCCGTTCTTGACCCGGTAGAAACCTTCCTTGGTCCGCTCACCGGTGATGAACGGGCGGTCGCGCTCGTCGACGTCGGAGGTGATCAGCGTCGCGGCCTCGGCGTCGGTGCGCGCGATGACCACGGTCGGCACGTCGGCTACGTCAGCGGCCAACCGGGCGGACGTCAGCGTCCGGATGTGCTGCTGGGTCGGGATGAGCACCTTGCCACCCAGGTGGCCGCACTTCTTCTCCGAAGCGAGCTGGTCCTCCCAGTGCGAACCCGCGACACCGGCGGCGATCATCGCCTTCTGCAGTTCGTAGACGTTCAGCGCGCCACCGAAGCCGGCCTCACCGTCGGCGACGATCGGTGCCAGCCAGTTGTCCACCGACCGGTCGCCCTCGACCTTGGCGATCTCATCGGCGCGCATCAGCGCGTTGTTGATCCGACGCACCACCTGCGGCACCGAGTTGGCCGGGTAGAGGCTCTGGTCGGGGTAGGTGTTGCCGGACAGGTTGGCGTCAGCGGCGACCTGCCAACCCGACAGGTAGATGGCCTTCAGGCCGGCGCGGACCTGCTGAACGGCCATGTTGCCGGTCAGCGCGCCGAGCGCGTTGACCCACTCCATGTCATGCAGCTGATCCCACAGCACCTCGGCGCCGCGGCGGGCCAGCGTGTACTCCTCGACGACGGTGCCCTGCAGGGCGACGACATCCTCGGGGGTGTAGGACCGGTTGACGCCCTTCCAGCGGGGATTGTTGTCCCAGTCGTGCTGGATTTGTTCGGGTGACTTCGGCGTGCCAACGGTGGACATCGAGGTGGGCTCCTTCGTTTGCTTTTTACGCCGGTTTGTTAACGTACGAGTCGGCGTCACAACTGTGTTAACGCGACGATGGCACAGCTATATGCCCAGGTCCACTGGTTTCACTTGCCAATTTTAGTTATGGCAACCCATGATTTTGCAAACTTTGCGAAGCACAGCCCTAGCTGAACCGTTTCAGTAGCTACTCGCGGGTAACCTCGTTCCCGCAGGTCAGCAGGTGAACAGCGACTGTCTGAATCTTTACAGAGAGAAGATCGACGCGACGGCCTTCGTTTCGTCGCCGACCAGGTATGTGAGAGTCGTAACAGTCTTCTTCGCAAGCTCCTCGCCGAACTGATCGGTGGAACCCGGCGGGTACACGTGCGCGGCGATCTCCAGCTTCTCGCCCAGAGCCACCGCCGCCTCATGCTCGATGGTGATGCGGGTCGGGCCACGCAGCAGTTCCGGCGTGGCTGCCAGGTAATCCTCGACTACGCTCCAGTACACGGAGTTGTTCACGTGGTCGAACAGGTCGATGTCGGTGAATCGGATCGGGAACTCGCGGATCTGGTCAGCGGTGTCGCGCGGACCCGGCTTCAGATAGGCCTTCCACCGCAGTCGGTCGACGTCGGTGGTGCGCTGCAGCCCCTCCAAGAAGTCGTCGGCGATCCGTGCCGGCCCCTGGGTATCCCGGTTGATGTTGATCCAGAACGCCTCGGACTCGATCAGCCCGCCCTTGCGCCCGTCGACGCGAACCCGCATCTCGCACCACCGGTTCGACGTGCCCGAACACCACCGCCGCAGCCTCAGCATGTCCTGGAACTCGATCGGGCGGATCAGGTCGACCATGGTCCGGCGCACGATCCACAGCGGGTGGATCTCCTGGAAGCCCATCTCACGCAGCTGGTCCGTGCCGACGTCCTGGATGTGCCGGCACGCGGCGTCCAGCCGCAGCCGGCCGGTCGCATCGATGTCGGCGACGCGCACGGGCCACTCCCGGTCGAACACGTCGGGATGCGGGTCGGGCACCGGCATCATCACTTTGTCAAGGCTCATCGTGGATCTCCCGAATGGGTATTGAAGCGCGATCATGCCAAAACAAGCCGCCACAAAGCGAACCGAGCCGGTCCTGCGAATGCTGCAAATCAGTCCTTAACACCGCGCGTACGCTGGTCAACATGCCTAAGACGTTCGTTGGGTCACGGGTCCGTCAGTTGCGCAGCGAGCGGGGGTTCAGTCAGGCGGCGCTGGCCCAGATGCTGGAGATCTCGCCCAGCTACCTGAACCAGATCGAGCACGATGTGCGCCCGTTGACGGTGGCCGTGCTGCTGCGGATCACGGAGGTGTTCGGTGTCGACGCGACCTTCTTCGCGCCGCAGGACGACACCCGGCTGGTCGCCGAGCTCCGCGAGGTGACCATGGACCGCGACCTCGACATCGACGTTGACGCGGCCGAGGTTGCCGACCTGGTCAGCGCGCACCCCTCGGTGGCCCGGGCCATCGTCAACCTGCACCGGCGCTACCGGATCACCACCGCACAGTTGGCCACGGCGACCGAGGACCGGTTCAGCGACGGCAGCAGCGGCAGCGGGTCGATCACCATGCCGCACGAGGAGGTCCGCGACTACTTCTACCAGCGACAGAACTACCTGCACGAGCTCGACTCCGCCGCGGAGGACCTGACGGCCAGGATGCGGATGCACCGCGGCGACCTGGCCGGCGAGATCGCGCAGCGGCTCACCGAGGTGCACGGCGTCCACATCGTCAGACGCATCGACCTGGGCGACACCGTGCTGCACCGCTACGACCCGCAGACCAACACGCTGGAGATCGGCAACCACCTGTCGTCCGGGCAGCAAGTGTTCAAGATGGCCGCCGAACTTGCGTACCTGGAGTTCGGCGATCTGATCGACCAGATGGTCGACGAGGGCAAGTTCACCAGCGACGAGTCGCGCACGCTAGCGCGACTGGGCCTGGCCAACTACTTCGCGGCCGCCGCGGTGTTGCCGTACCGCCAATTCCACGACGCCGCCGAGAATTTCCGCTATGACATCGAGCGCCTGTCGGCGTTCTACTCGGTGAGCTACGAAACGGTCTGCCACCGCCTTTCGACGCTGCAGCGGCCGTCGATGCGCGGCGTGCCATTCTCGTTCGTCCGGGTTGACAAGGCTGGCAACATGTCAAAACGGCAGTCCGCCACGGGCTTTCACTTCTCGGCGAGCGGCGGCACGTGTCCGCTGTGGAATGTGTATGAGACGTTCTCGAACCCCGGGAAGATCCTGGTGCAGATCGCGGAGATGCCCGACGGCCGCAGCTACATGTGGGTGGCGCGCACCGTCGAGCGGCGCGCGTCGCGCTATGGTCAGCCGGGTAAGACGTTCGCTATCGGCCTGGGTTGCGAACTGCGACATGCGCACCGGCTGGTGTATTCGGAGGGACTGGAATTGTCAGGTGACAACGCCACCCCGATCGGCGCGGGCTGCCGCGTCTGCGAACGGGACAACTGTCCGCAGCGTGCGTTCCCCGCACTGGGCCGGGCTCTCGACCTGAGCGAGCACCGCAGCACGGTCTCGCCGTACCTGGTCCGGCCCACATGACGGAGTCGGCCGAACCACGCATCCAACCCGGCGGCTTCCGTGAGCTCGGCCCGATCAACTGGGCCTTCTGCAAGCTGGCGGCGCGACTGACGGGCGTTCCGCAGGTGCACTTGTTCACCACGCTGGGTCATCACAAGCGGCTGTTCCAGGCGTGGCTGCCGTTCGGCGGCGTGCTGCTGGGCTTCGGCAAGCTGCCGCGCCGCGACACGGAGCTGGTGATCCTGCGCGTCGGACACCGCCGCGGCTGCGAGTACGAGCTGCAGCAGCATCGCCGCATCGCCAAGCGGCGCGGCATCGACGCCGACACCCAGGACAAGATCTTCGAGGGCCCCGACGCACACGGGTTGTCTGACCGCGACCGCGCGTTGCTGACAGCCACGGACGAACTCATCGACACCCGCACCCTGTCGCCACCGACGTGGGAGCAGTTGTCCGGCCATCTCGATCGTCGGCAGCTCATCGAATTCGTCACTCTGGCAAGCCAATACGACGCACTCGCGGCGACCCTGAACGCGCTGAGGGTACCGCTGGACTTACCGAAATAGCTACGTCCGCGCCGCCACCGGCACCGTGACCGTCTCGATCTGGGCGCCACGCGTGGCGCGTGATTTGTCAGGTTCGCCCACAGTCGTTGACGTGCAACAGAACAGAGTGCGGCCGTCGTCGCCGCCGAGCGCGCACGCGATGGCGTGGCGACCACGTGTCTCGACGATGTCGGTGATCTCGCCGCCCGCCCGCACCCGCACGAATCGGTCGGATGCCGGGCCCGAGACCCAGATCGCGTCCTCGGCGTCGATGCCGATGCCATCGGGATAGTCGGTCTCGGGCAGGTCTGCCCATAGCCGCCGGTCGGACAGCGCACCATCAGGTGCCAGTGAGAATGCAGTGAGGCACCTTCCGGCGCTCTCCGCCACGACGAGAGTCCTGCCGTCCGCCGTGACAACCATGCCGTTCGCAAACCGCAGGCCGTCAGTGACCTCGTGCGCGCTGCCGTCCGGGTCGACCCGCAGCAGCGGTGCCGGCTTGGGCACCTCACCGCCGAACAAGTCGCACCCGAACTGCGACACGAACGCATGGCCCGCTCCGTCGACGACCATGTCGTTGATCGCGTGCGACGCAAGCTCACTCAGGTCGGCGTGCTGGGTCAGCGAGCCGTCGTCGCCGCGACGCAGGATCCTCCGGTCGTCCATCGACACGATGAGCATGCTCCCGTCCGGCAGCCACCCGAGACCCGAAGGTGCGGCATCGAGCCGCGCCAGCACATCGACGGCGCCGTCAGTCGCGACGCGCAGCACCTCGTGCGCATGCATGTCGGACACATATAGCGCCCCGTCGTGCCACCGCGGCCCCTCGAGGAAGGCGCGGCCACCCAGCAGCGTCTGCAGGTTCGCCATGTCCGCGTCAGAAATTGATCATGTGGCCGATCAGGCCGTGGAAGCACTCCTGCAACGCCTCGGACATCGTCGGGTGCGTGTGCACGTTTCGAGCCAGCTCGTTGGCCGTCAGGTCCCACTTCTGGGCCAGCGTCAGCTCGGGCAGCAGCTCGGCGACGTCGTGACCGATGAGGTGGCCGCCTAGCAGTTCGCCGTACTTCCCGTCGGCGATCAGCTTGACGAAACCGCTTGGGTCCCCGACGCCATGCGCCTTGGCGTTGGCGGTGAACGGGAACTTGGCGACCTTCACGTCGTAGCCCTCGTCGCGGGCCTGCTCTTCGGTGAGCCCGAAGCTGGCGACATTCGGCTGGCAGAACGTCGCGCGCGGCAGCATGCGGTAGTCCCCCAGCGGCATAGTCTCGGCGCCCCCGATGGTTTCGGCCGCGACGACGCCCTGTGCCTCGGCGACGTGTGCCAGCTGCAGCAGCCCGGTCACGTCGCCGATCGCGTAGATGTGCGGCACGTTGGTGCGCATGTCGTCATCGATGCCGATGGCCCTGCGGTCGGTGATGTTCACGCCGGTTGCCTCGAGGCCGTAGCCCTCGATGTTGGGGGCGAAGCCGATGGCCTGAAGCACCTTGTCGGCCTTCAGTTCCTCGGACTTGCCGTCCTTGCTGACGGTGACCAGGACCTCGCTGCCCTTGTCAGTGATCGACTCGACCTTGGTGCCCGTGAGCACCTTCACCCCCAGCTTCTTGAACTGCTTCTCGATCTCCTTTGAGACCTCCGCGTCCTCGTTGGGCAGGGCGCGCGGCAGGAACTCGACGATCGTGACGTCGACGCCGTAGTTCTTCAGGACGTAGCCGAACTCCATGCCGATCGCGCCGGCGCCGGCGATGATGATCGACCCGGGCAGGTCGCGCGACATGATCAGTTCTTCGTACGTAACGACGTTTTCCGACAACGACGTCCCGGGTACCAGCCGGGTGCTGCTGCCGGTCGCGATGATGATGTTGTCGAACGTCACCGTTTCGGTGCCACCTTCGTTCAGGTCGACCTCCAGCGTGTGGCCGTCCTTCAACTTCCCGTAGCCGTGAATCTCGGTGATCTTGTTCTTCTTCATCAGGAAGTGCACACCCGCGACGCGGCCCTCCGCGACCTTGCGACTTCGGTCGAAGGCCACGCCGTAGTCGAACGACACCTCGCCGTTGATGCCGAACTGCTTGGCTTCCTTGTTGAAGATGTGGGCGAGCTCCGCGTTGCGCAGCAACGCCTTCGACGGAATGCAGCCGACGTTGAGGCAGACGCCGCCCCAATACCTGGGTTCGACGACGGCAGTGTTCAGGCCCAGCTGGGCGGCGCGAATGGCCGCGACGTATCCGCCGGGGCCGGCTCCGAGAACGACGACGTCATAGTGAGTCACCAGGCCAACCCTAGTAGGGGATGAGGCCCATCAGACAGCACCCCATTCCTTGGCAGAACTAGCTGTCGGCCAGCAGCGATGCCCGGGGTAGGTACGGGTAATCCGCCGTATTCGATCCCGCCAACATGTCCCACACCCGAGCGCAGTCCTCACTCCCCGCAGCGCATGATGGAGCCCATGGTTGAGCCTCAGGAGCCCGGTCCCACAGTTTTTGTGCTGTTCGGGGCTACCGGGGATCTGGCCAAACGGATGGTGCTGCCGGCTTTCTACCAGCTCGCAACGGCTGGGCTTCTTCCCCCGGAATGGATGTTGATCGGCAACGGGCGCGGCGACATCTCCGACGACGAGTTCCGTGCGCATGTCTTGGACGCGATCACCGAATTCGGTTCCAAGCCCGACGACAGCGCCTGGAACGCGTTCGCGCCGCGGCTGAGGTTTGCCGGCGGTGGCTTCACCGTCGAGAACCCGGGGAGTCTGCCGACGGTGATCGGCGAGGCGCGCGATGCCCTCGGCACCGGGGACGCTCAATTGGTCCATTACCTCGCGCTGCCACCCAGCACGTTCATCGACATCACCCGAGCCCTCGGCGCCCACGATCTAGCTTCCGGTGCACGGGTGGTCTACGAAAAGCCCTTTGGCACTTCGCAGGAATCGTTCGTCGAGCTCGACGCCGTGGTACATCAGGTACTCGACGAGAAACAGGTGTATCGCATCGATCACTTTCTCGGCAAGGAGAACACCCAGAACTTGCACATCCTGCGGTTTGCCAACGGGCTGATCACCCGGGGGTGGAACCGCGCATACATCGAGCAAGTTCAAATCGACGTGCCGGAGACCCTCGGCATCGACGACCGCGCACAGTTCTACGACGCGACCGGCGCCGTGCTGGACATGCTGGTGACGCACCTGTTCCAGGTCGCCGCTGAGATCGCGATGGAGCCGCCGGCCACATTGGGCGCCGACGACCTTCAGACCGCGCGCGAATCGGTCATCGCGGCGTTTCGTCCCCTCGACACCGCCGAAGTCGTTCTCGGGCAATACGAGGGCTACCGCGACGTCGAGGGCGTGGCCGACGACTCGAACACCGACACTTTCGTCGCCGCGCGGCTGTGGATCGACACCGACCGCTGGCACGGGGTCCCGTTTCTGCTGCGGACCGGAAAGAAAATGAGCGTCAGCCGCCAACAGGTCAGCCTGGTATTCCGTCGCCCCGACGGACCCCTGACCAACATCCCACCCGACGGAGCAGTGTTGTCATTCGACCTATCAGGGGACGGTGAGATCGACATCGCGATGACAATCAAAGAGCCCGGGCCCGAGGAGACCGCCCTCTCGGTGGGCCACCTCCGCCTTCCCCTGGACACCCTGCCGCAGGGCCATCCCTTGGCGCCATATTCCCGGCTGATCCTCGACGTCCTGCGCGGGGACCGGTCACTGTTCACCCGCCCCGACGGACTGGCCCATGTCTGGGAGGTCGCCGCCCCACTGCTCAACGACCCGCCGCCGATCAAGCCCTATCCCCCCGCCTCGATGGGCCCACCGGAGGCCGAACAACTGGCAGCACCATGCGGATGGTTGGCGAACAAACAAACCGAACAAACAAACTAGGGAACCCCTCGGTAAGCCTCGGTAAGTCCTCGGTAAGTCCTAGGTAAGTCATTGTCTGTGCCAACTGGCCCGCACCACCTCGATCGAGAAATACGCCGAAACGCAGACACCGACCAGAACCGCTGTTGCCGGTCTATACGGGGAGCTGAACGACGACGGTCACCCGGGCTGTGCCCGGAGTACCGTCGACCAGGTGTTGGGCCTTCCAGACGGTGTGGGCGCGTGCCTGTTCGATCTTGACGGGGTGTTAACACGAACGGCGACGGTGCATGCGGCCGCCTGGAAGGAGATGTTCGACGCTTATCTTCGACGACACGCTGAACAGACGAAGACACCGTTCGTACCGTTCGACCCGGTCAGGGACTACGACACCTATGTCGACGGCAAGCCCCGCGACGACGGGACGCGATCCTTTCTGAAGTCCCGGGGAATTGAGTTGCCCGAGGGCAGCCCGGACGATCCCCCCGAGGCGGATACCGTGCATGGTCTGGGGGCCAGAAAAAACGAGATCGTGCTGGCGATGATCCACCGCGACGGCGTGCAGGTCTACGAGGGATCCGTCAGCTACGTGCGTGCGGTTCGCGATGCCGGGCTGCCGCGGGCAGTGGTGTCGTCGAGCACCAACTGCCGGGATGTGTTGGTCGCGGCCGGGATTGAGGATCTGTTCGACGCACGCATCGACGGTGTCGTCGCCATAAGTGAGCATTTGCGGGGCAAGCCCGCGCCTGACACGTTCCTCGCCGGTGCTCGCGCGCTGGGTGTACAACCGCAACAGGCCGTGGTGTTCGAGGATGCACTCGCCGGGGTGGAGGCCGGACGCGCCGGTGGTTTCGGTTTCGTCGTCGGCGTTGACCGGGTGGGGCAGGCCGACGCGCTGCGCCAGCACGGGGCGAACGTTGTCGTGACCGACCTCTCGGAACTGCTTGAGCACCAATGATTCTGAATCCATCCTTCACCGTCGAACCATGGTCTGTGCGGGCCACCAGCCTCGACCTTGACGTGCTGGCCCAGACGGAGTCGGTGTTCGCGCTGTCGAACGGGCACATCGGTTGGCGGGCGAATCTCGATGAGGGGGAACCGAGCGGTCTGCCCGGGTCCTACCTGAACGGGGTTTGGGAGGAACACCCGCTGCCCTACGCCGAAGCGGGATACGGCTATCCAGAGTCAGGGCAGACGGTCATCAACGTCACCAACGGCAAGCTGATCCGGCTGCTGGTCGACGATGAACCCTTCGACGTCCGTTACGGGGAACTCCACGCCCACGAGCAGGAACTCGATCTGCAGGCCGGGTTGCTGACGCGCCGCGTCGAGTGGACCTCACCGGTCGGGCGCACCGTCAGGGTCACCTCGGTGCGCTTGGTGTCGCTGGTGCAGCGGGCGGTGGCCGCCATCGCCTACGACGTGGAAGTGCTCGACGGTACGGCCCGCGTCGTCCTGCAGTCCGAGCTGGTCGCCAATGAGCCGCTGCCGCCGGCCGACGGTGACCCCCGGGGCGCGGCGTCCTTGACCGCGCCGTTGCAGTCGGAGGCGCACTCGTGTCACGAAGCTTGGGCGGACCTGGTGCATTGCACCCGCCGCAGCGGACTGCGGGTGGGGTGCGCGATGGATCACGTGGTGGAGGGCCCGTCGGTGCAGCGCTCCTGCGAAAGCTACCCCGACCTGGCCCGGGTCACGGTGACCACGGAACTGCAACCGGGCCAACGGTTACGGCTGGTCAAGTTCGTCGCCTACGGCTGGTCGAAGGGACGCTCGCTGCCCGGGGTGCGCGCCCAGGTCGCCGCGGCGCTCACCGCCGCGCGGGCCAGCGGGTGGGACGGCATGCTTGCCGAACAGCGCCGCTATCTGGACGATTTCTGGGACCGCGCCGACGTCGAGCTCGACGGGGACGCCGAGATCCAGCAAGCCGTCCGGTTCGCACTGTTCCATGTGCTGCAGGCCGGTGTGAGGGCCGAGGGCAGGGCGATCCCTGGGAAGGGGCTGACCGGGCCCGGGTATGACGGCCACACGTTCTGGGACAGTGAGACTTTCGTGCTGCCGGTGCTCACCTACACCTCACCCCAGGCGGCTGCGAACGCGCTGCGGTGGCGGCACGCCACCCTGCAGCCGGCGCTGCAGCGCGCGACTCAACTGGGCAAGCGGGGCGCGGCGTTTCCGTGGCGCACCATCGCCGGCCAAGAATGCTCCGCCTACTGGCCGGCCGGCACCGCCGCGTTCCACATCAACGCCGACATCGCTGACGCGGTCATCCGCTACCTGCGAGCCACCGGCGACGAAGAGTTCGAACAGACGGTGGGTCTGGACCTGCTGGTGCACACCGCCCGGCTGTGGCGCAGCCTGGGACACCACGACGGGGCGGGCCGGTTCCGCATCGACGGAGTCACCGGCCCAGACGAGTACAGCGCTGTCGCCGACAACAACGTCTACACCAACCTGATGGCGCAACAGAATCTTCGCGTCGCCGCCGACACCGCCAACCGTTACCCCGAGCGGGCGCGCGAACTTGGCGTCGACGAGGAGGAAACGGCGGAATGGCGCGACGCCGCCGATGCCATGTACGTGCCCTACGACGACGCGGTGGGCGTCCATCCACAGGCCGAGTTATTCACCCTCCACCAGGACTGGGACTTCGAAGCCACCGGGCCCCAACAGTACCCGTTGCTGCTGCACTTTCCCTACTTCGACCTCTACCGCCGCCAGGTCGTCAAACAGGCCGACCTGGTGCTTGCCATGCACCTGCGATGCGACGCCTTCACCGACGACCAGAAGGCGCGCAATTTCGACTACTACGAACGGATTACCGTCCGGGACTCCTCTCTGTCCGCGTGCACCCAGGCAGTGCTGGCCGCCGAGGTAGGCCACATCGGCCTGGCCTACGACTATCTCGGCGAAGCCGCGCTGATGGACCTGGACGACCTTGAACACAACACCCGCGATGGCTTGCACATCGCGTCGCTGGCCGGGACCTGGGTCGCCCTGGTCGCCGGCCTCGGCGGGATGCGGCACCACGACGACGGCGTTCTGGGCTTCGGGCCTCGGCTGCCGGAAGAAATCACTCGCCTCGCGTTCAACCTCTTCGTTCGTGACCGACGATTGTGTGTCGAGATCACCCATGACCGGGCCCGTTACTCAGTGGCCGACGGGCCTCCGATGGACATCATTCACCACGGACAACCCGCCCGGGTCGTTGCCGGTGAGCCGTTGGAGCTGCCGGTGCCGCCCATCCCCGCGCGACCGGCACCGACGCAGCCGCCGGGACGGGCGCCACTGTCCCGGCGCGGCACCGCCGCGAAATGATCGAATGCGCCAGCTGAATGACCCGAGATGTCAACGAGCCTCGTCGACCAGCGGGCATGACCGATGCGCTGGCCGGAATTCGGCCTTATTAGCGGCCCGGCACCGGACAAACGTCAGCCGCGTGCGCCACCACCACGGGCGCGGCGGGCGGCGGGGGCCGCCTGCCATTGGCCCAGTCGGCACCCCGAAGCGGCGGCTGGCCGTCGAGCGTCGACAGCTCCGCAGGAGTGAACGCCCGGCCGCGGCTGAGGAACCGCATGCCCTCCGGCGCTTCCATCGAAAACCCGCCACCGCGGCCGGGAACGGCATCGATGACCAGTTGCGTGTGCTTCCATGTGTCGAACTGCGGGCCGGAGATCCACACCGGCGTGTCCTCAACGATCCCGAGCAACACGTCGCGGTCTCCGACGATGAACTCGCCGTCCGGGTAGCACATCGGCGACGACCCGTCACAGCAACCGCCGGACTGATGAAACATCAACGCGCCGTGCCGATCTCGCAGTAGGCGCAGCAGCCCGGCGGCCGTCTCGGTGATCAAAACCCGCGGCGGCGCGGCACTCATCAGTACCCTTGCTTATTCGCGCAAGCGCTCATCAGAAAAACCCTTGGGCCTTGTCGCTGTACGACACCAGCAGGTTCTTCGTCTGCTGGTAATGGTCGAGCATCATCTTGTGGTTCTCGCGCCCGATCCCGGACTGCTTGTACCCGCCGAACGCGGCGTGCGCCGGGTAGGCGTGGTAGCAGTTGGTCCACACCCGGCCGGCCTTGATGTCGCGGCCGGCCCGGTACGCGGTATTGCCGTCGCGTGACCACACCCCGGCGCCCAGCCCGTACAACGTGTCGTTGGCGAGGGCGATCGCGTCCTCGTAATCGCGGAACGACGTGACGGCCACCACCGGGCCGAAGATCTCCTCCTGGAAGATTCGCATCTTGTTGGTGCCGGTGAAGATGGTCGGCTGCACGTAGTAGCCGCCGGCCAGGTCGCCGCCGAGCTCGGCGCGTTCGCCGCCGGTGACGACGCGCGCCCCTTCGGACTTGCCGATCTCGATGTAGGACAGGATCTTCTCCAGCTGATCGTTGGAGGCCTGTGCCCCGATCATCGTCTCTGTGTCCAGCGGGTCGCCTTGGCGAATCGCCTTGGTGCGGATCGCTGCCAGTTCCAGGAACTCGTCGTAGATGTCGGCCTGAATCAGGGACCGCGACGGGCAGGTGCACACCTCGCCCTGGTTGAGGGCGAACATCGTGAACCCCTCGAGCGCCTTGTCCTGATAGTCGTCGGCGGCCGCCATCACGTCGGAGAAGAAGATGTTGGGGCTCTTGCCGCCCAACTCCAGGGTGACCGGGATCAGGTTCTGGCTGGCGTACTGCATGATCAGCCGCCCGGTCGTGGTCTCCCCCGTGAACGCGATCTTGGCGATCCGGTCACTGGACGCCAGCGGCTTGCCGGCCTCGAACCCGAACCCGTTGACCACATTGAGCACGCCTGCCGGCAACAGGTCACCGACCAGCCCGAGCAGGTAAAGGATCGACGCCGGGGTCTGCTCGGCGGGCTTGAGCACCACCGCGTTGCCCGCCGCCAGCGCCGGGGCCAACTTCCACGTCGCCATCAGGATCGGGAAGTTCCACGGGATGATCTGGCCGACCACACCCAGCGGCTCGTGGAAGTGGTACGCGACAGTGTCCTCGTCGATCTGGCTCAGCGAGCCCTCCTGAGCGCGGATCGCGGCGGCGAAGTAGCGGAAATGATCGACGGCCAGCGGCAAATCCGCGTTCAGCGTCTCGCGGATCGGCTTGCCGTTGTCCCACGCCTCCGCCAGCGCCAGCGCCTCGAGATTCGCCTCGATCCGGTCGGCGATCTTGTTCAGGATCACTGCCCGTTCCGCGGGCGCGGTCTTGCCCCACGCCGGCGCGGCGGCATGCGCCGCGTCCAGCGCCTTCTCGATGTCGGCGTCCGTCGACCGCGGCACCTCGCAGAACGGCTCGCCGGTCGCCGGCGACGGATTCTCGAAGTATTCGCCGCCCGACGGCGGCACCCATTCGCCCCCAACGAAATTGCCGTAACGCGAGTCATACGACATCAACGAACCCGATGTACCCGGCCGGGCGAACACAGTCATCAGCGACTCCCTGTCATGCGGTGTAACACGGCTCACAGTACTCTCGCGACAGCGCATGCCATCTGCTGCCGGGCTGCCCCTGACACAATCACCGGATGGGAACCCCTGACCCCCCTGACCCCTTCCTGTGGCTCGAGGACATCACCGGCGAGGCCGCGCTGGACTGGGTGCGCGAGCACAACGACCCGACCCTCGCCGAACTGTGCGGTGACCGATTCGAGCGATTCCGCGAGCAGGCACTCGAGGTGCTGGACACCGACGCCCGGATTCCCTATGTCGTGCGGCGCGGCGACCATCTGTACAACTTTTGGCGCGACGCCGACCATCCGCGGGGTTTGTGGCGACGCACCACACTCGAGCGCTATCGCACCGAGGCACCGGACTGGGATGTTCTGATCGACCTGGATGAGCTGAGTCGCACTGAGGACGAGAATTGGATATGGGCCGGCGCCAACGTGATAGAACCGGACCTCTCGTTGGCACTCATCTCGCTGTCGCGTGGTGGCGCCGACGCAGCCGTCGACCGCGAATTCGACATGAACACAAGGGAGTTCGTCGCCGACGGGTTCACATTGCCCGAAGCCAAGACTGGCATCGACTGGGCGGACCATGACACCGTCTTGGTCGGCACCGACTTCGGTGAAGGGTCGTTGACCGACTCGGGATATCCGCGCCTGGTCAAACGGTGGCGGCGCGGGCAGCCGCTCTCCGACGCCGAGTTGCTGTTCTCAGGAACCCACGTCGATGTCAGCGTCGGGGCGTCGGTCGACCGCACCCCCGGTTTCGGGCGGACGTTTGTGCGCCGGTCGATCGACTTCTTCAACGGCGACCTCTACGAGTTCCGCCGCGCAGAGTTCGTCCGCATCGACGCGCCCACCGACGCGACACTGTCGATTCACCGGGAGTGGCTGCTCATCGAACTGCGCACCGACTGGCTGACCGGCAAAGCCGAATATCGTGCAGGCTCGCTGCTGGCTGCTCACTACGAGGAATTCCTGGCCGGCACAGCGCAATTGACCGTGGTGTTCGAACCCGACGAGCACACCTGCCTGAACCACTACGCGTGGACACGCGACCGGCTGGTGGTGGTCACCCTCGCCGACGTCGCGAGTCGCGTCGAGGTCTTCACCCCGGGGGACTGGCGGGCGGAACCCGTCACAGGGCTGCCGGAAGCCACCAACACGGTGATCGTCACCGCCGATCACGTCGGCGACGAAATCTTCCTCGATTCAAGTAGTTTCGATCGGCCGTCGCGCCTGCTGTGGGGCACCGCGGGCGGCCGGCTCGAGCAGATCAAGTCGGCGCCGGAGTTCTTCGACGCGGAGGATCTCACCGTCGCGCAGCATTTCGCCACATCGGATGACGGTACAAAGGTGCCGTATTTCGTCGTCGGCCACCGTGACGCTGATGGTCCGGGGCCCACCCTGCTCGGCGGCTACGGCGGCTTCGAGGTCGCCCGCACACCCGGCTACGACGGCGTGATGGGGCGGTTGTGGCTGGCCCGCGGCGGTACGTACGTACTGGCCAACATCCGCGGCGGCGGCGAGTACGGACCGACGTGGCACACCCAGGCGATGCGGGCGGGGCGGCACAAGGTCGCAGAGGACTTCGCAGCCGTCGCAAAGGATTTGGTGAGCACAGGCATTACCACCGTCGACCAGCTTTCAGCGGCGGGCGGGAGCAACGGCGGGCTTCTGATGGGCATCATGCTCACGCAGTATCCGGAGTTGTTCGGCGCGTTGGTCTGCAGCGTGCCACTGCTGGACATGCGCCGATTCCACCTGCTGCTCGCCGGGGCGTCATGGGTCGCGGAGTACGGTGACCCCGACGAGTCGGCGGACTGGGAGTTCATCGAGAAATACTCCCCGTACCACCATGTCTCGGCAGATCGGCGCTATCCCCCGCTGCTGATCACCACATCGACCCGCGACGACAGGGTGCACCCCGGGCACGCCCGCAAGATGGCCGCCGCCCTGGAAGCGGCGGGGCACCGCGTGCGCTACTACGAGAACATCGAGGGCGGCCACGCAGGCGCAGCCGACAACAAACAGGCAGCCTTCAAGTCTGCGCTGATGTTTGAGTTCCTGTGGCGGACTATCGGCGCTGTCTCCCCCGCAGCGCACCGCCGAGAGCCGTCACGATGACGCCGAACACCACAACCAAGCCACCCGCGGCGAGCGTCAGGTTGAGCCAGTGATGCAGGCCGGCTTCCGCGTTGGCCACCATCACATCGGCGATCGTGCGGACGTTGCCGGTGGTCTGGTTCAGCGCATTGCCGATGTAGCGGCGGCAGACCTCCAGCGCCGCCCATCCACCGCCACCGACCAGCAGGGCGGAAACACCCAGCGCGCCTAGCGCTTTCCCGCGCTTGCCGGAGACCGCGAGCGTCAAGAACGCCGCAACACCGGCCAACACGGCGGCCCCGAGGCTGACCCATTGCCCCCACGTCGCCAGCGGGCTCAGCTGCCCGGGCCGCAGGGTCGTCGACGTGTCCTGGGTCACCGGCACCGTCACAGTTGACGGCACCTCAACACGGAAGTTGCTCAACGTGTCGCGCAACGAGGTGTTCGACAGCATCGGGGCGAGATCGATCTCCCACTGGCCATCGTTCTGTTTCACCGCATTTGTGAACAACCACGCGTGCGCGGTGCGGTTCACGTCCGCGAACTGGCTGGGAAACGCAGAGCTTGCCGTGTAGGCGGTCGCCGCCGCGCGCACCGTGCCGTCGTTCACCGAATCGCCGCGATTGCGCGCGATCACGTGCACCTGGGTGGTCAACTCGGACGCCATCGCGTCCTGCAACACCGGATCGCGGCCCGCCGAGTATGCCAGCGCGGCATACCCGTCGGCGTCGATGAGGTTCCGCTGTGCCCATCCGGCGGGCACAGCCACCGCCAACGCGGCGGTGGCGACGAGCCAGCACAGGATCGCCGCCACCAAACGCACGAAATCGAGCCTATCGGTCGCGCGCGATCCGCCGTGGCCTGCGCAGCGCCATCCACATCATCTGCTTGGCCATCCGGGCGGCCGCCTTCGGTGAGGACGAGTAGTAATTGGCGCCCGCGCCGAACGTGACACGCGGCTCGACGACGGTCTCGACGCGGCAGTACTTGCGTAGCGTGTCGGCACCGCCGAACCGCGCTCCGATGCCCGACTCCTTCCAGCCTCCCATCGGCGCCGTGGTGCACATCAGGTTCGCAACCACGTCGTTGACGTTCACCGCACCGCAATCGAGTTGCAGGGCAATTTCTTTGGCGCGCTCGACATCGCCGGAGAACACCGACGCCGACAGCCCGTAAGGACTGTCGTTCGCGAGTTTCACCGCCTCCGCGGCGCTACCGACCTTCATGATCGGCAGCGTCGGGCCGAAGGTCTCCGCGGTCATGCATTCCATCGAATGGTCCACGTCCACCAGCACCGTCGGCTGATAGAAACTGCCCTCGCCTGCAATACGCTCACCACCGGTGAGCACACGCGCGCCCTTGGCCGTTGCGTCGGCGACGTGTTTCTCCACGACCGCCAGCTGCCCCTCATCAATCATTGACCCGAAATGGGGACCGTCGCCGGCGCCGACCAGCAGCGCCTTCACATCGCGAACCACCGCGGCGACGAAACGGTCGTACACGGAATCCAGCACATAGACGCGTTCGACCGACACACACATCTGGCCGGCGTTGAACAGCCCGCCCCATACCGCGGCATGCGCGGCCAGATCGACGTCGGCGTCGTCGAGCACGATCATCGGGTCCTTGCCACCGAGTTCGAGGCTCACCGGGGTCAGTCGACGCGCGGCGCGTTCCATCACCTTCCGGCCGGTCGCGGAGGACCCGGTGAAGTGCACGAAGTCGGAGTTGTCGATGACGGCTTCGGCGACCTCGCGCGCGCCCTGCGCCACCGCGAACACATCGGGCGCACCGGACTCCCGCCAGCCGCGCACCAGGACCTCGGCGGTCAGCGGGGTGCGTTCGGACGGTTTCAGCAACACCGCGCAGCCGGCGGCCAGCGCGCCGAGCGCATCCATCATCGCGTTGGCGACCGGGAAATTCCACGGCGCGATGATTCCGACGACCGGGCGCGGCCGGTAGTGCACGCTGATCTTCTTGACCGCCAGCGCCGGGATCGGCGCGGGACGGGTCTCCGGGGCGAGCGCCTGCTCCATGATCTTGACCAGATACGAAATGATGATGACCAGCATCGGCACTTCTTGAATGGCGTCGGTGCGCGACTTGCCGGTCTCCTTGATCAGCAGGTCCTCGATCTCGTCGCGGTGATCACCGAGCCAGACGGCGAAGCGGGACAACACCTTGGCCCGGCCCTTTGCGCCGCGGGCCTCCCAGTCGTGCTGTACCTGCGCCAGGTGTTCCGCGATGCGAGGGACGTCGGCGGGATCCGTCCAGTGCACCTCGCCGGCGACATCACCGGTGGCGGGATTGCGGACCGTTCCGGTCGTCGATCGCTGTACAGCGGATGTGGCGGTCATCACGTCATGCTATGCCGCGCAGATAGGCGGCCTGTCCGAGGTGCTGTGCGCAGTCGTCGACGATGCTGACCAGCCGGGCGCTGGCGGTGACCGGCGGATCCCAGCGTCGGTCCACGATCCGATCCAGGTCGGCATCGGTCATCGTCTCGACGAACTCCAGCGTAATGTCGTGCACCGCGTGGTAGTAGCCGGCGAGCAACTCCGCCGGCGCCCGCACCTTCACGACGGCGTCGGCGCTGTGACCGTAGCCCGTGTCGTCGCGGGGAAGGTCGAGGCCGAACCGATCCACCCACCCGTCGCGTGTCCAAACATCGGTTTCCGAGCGAGGCTTGTCCGAGCGACCATCGGCTTCCGAGCGAGGCTTGTCCGAGCGACCATCGGCTTCCGAGCGAGGCTTGTCCGAGCGACCATCGGCCAACGTCTTGGCGATGTCGCACACCTGGATGTCCTGCACCCGCGCGCTGTGCCAGATCAGCCACCCGATGCTGTTGGCCTGCGGCGTTGGCCGATACGACGCCACCTCGTCGGTGAGGCCATCCGTCAGCTCGTCGACGTGTTCGATCAACCGGGTGAACGAGTCGCGCAAAAGCTCTTGCGCCGCGGTGAGATTCGACATGGGAAGACCATACTCAGCTCGATACCGTGATCGCGCTCTCCGGGCAGTTCTGTTCACCGATGGCCGCGTGTTCCTCGACCTCGCCGGAGACCTCGTGGACGAGCACGATCGAGTGCCCGACCTCGTCAGCGTCGAAGACGTCGGGTGCCAACGTGTAGCAGCGCCCGTGCCCGGTGCAGCGGTCCGGGTCGACCCGGACCCGGCTCATGGCGTGGCCACTGCGAACGTCAGCGGCAACGCCTCCACTGAGCGCAGGGCGGTGGTGTATTTGAGCTGGAAGCCGGGCTGGATCTCGTAATCCGGTATCCGCCGGTGGAATTCGCGCAACGCCACCCGCAGTTCCAGTCTGGCGAGGTGAGAACCGAGGCAGCGGTGCGGTCCACCGCCGAACGCACGGTGCCGGTTGGGGTTGCGCGCGAAGTCGACGACGTCCGGATCGTCGAACTCCGCAGGGTCGGTGTTGGCCGCTCCCAGCAACGGGCTGATGCGTTCGCCCTTGCTGATCGGGCATCCGCCCACCTCGACGTCCTGCATGGCCACGCGCGCGACGCCGGGCACCGGCGTCTCCCACCGCAGCATCTCTTCGATGGCGCTCGGCAGGATGTCCGGCCGCTCGAGGAGCATCCGGCGTTGCTCCGGGTGGCGCGCCAGGTAGACGAAGAAGCAGTCCAGGGAATCCGTCACGGTGTCGAGCCCCGCGATGAGGAACAGGAAGCAGATGTCGAGCAGTTCCTCGCGAGACAGCGGCTCACCCTCGACCCTGGCCGCGATCAGGGCGGACAGGACGTCCTCGCGTGGGTTGGCGATGTGGTCGTCGATGGCTTGTTCGAAGTACTCGTAGATCTGGTGCGCCGCCGGCGCCGCCAGCGTCGCGTGCTGGTCGGCCCCAACGGCGCCCTCCGGGCGGATCACGCCGTCCTTCCATACGTTGAACTTGTCAAGGTCCTCGAGCGGCAGGCCGAGCAGCTGCAGGAACACCGTGCACGGCAGCGGGACCGCGAACTCGGTGTGGAAGTCGCACTCGCCACGATCGGCGAAGCGGTCGATCATCTCGTTCACCAAGGCCGTGACGGCTGGTTCTCGCCCGGCCATCTCCCGCGGTGTGAAAAGCGGGTCCAGGATGCGGCGGTACTTGGCATGCTCGGGCGGGTCGACCTGCAGTGGGATCAGCGGCCGCACGTTACCGAGATCGACGGCGTCCATGTTCGACGAGAACAGGTCCGTCCGCTTGAGCGCCATCTCGATGTCCGCGAGGCGGCTGAGCACTACGGGTCCCTGCGGCGCCCGGAACACCGGGGCGGTCTCGCGCAGCATCTTGTACATCGGTTGCGGGTCCTCGAGCCCCATCACCGACTGGTCGACATAGCCCTCGGTTTCTGTCATGCGGACAGCGTGACACCAACGTCGCCGTCGATCAATGCCCTGCGGAATGCGATTCTCACGGCGCCGTGTCGAAGCACACCATGCTGCGCGCACCCCGGCCCGCGGCCATGTCGGCGAACGCGTCTTCGACATCGTCGATGCCGGTGCGCCGCGTCACCAGCGCCTCCAGGTCAAGCAGGCCGCGGCGGGCGAGCTGCGCGAGCACTCCGATGTCGCGCGCCGGATCGCTCGCGCCGTACACGCTGCCCCGGATCGTCTTGCCATCGGCCATCAGCGACAGCGCGGGAAACGTCACCGTTTCCTCGATCCCCGCGGCACCCACGACCGTGACCGTGCCGCCGCGACGCGCCGCGTCGTAGGCGGCGCGGATGGTGGCGGGCTTGCCGACGACCTCGATGGCGTGATCCACCCCGACGCCTCCGGTGAGGTCGCGAATGGCGGCGGGGAGATCACCGGTGCTCGCGTCCACCGTGTCGGTGGCGCCGTTGGCCGACGCGGCCGGAAGCTGCGCGACCACCCGGTCGGCCGCGATGATCTGTCCGGCGCCGGCCACCCGGGCCCCTTGGATCGCGGCAAGACCGACGCCGCCGCAGCCAAGCACCAGCACGCTCTCGCCGGGCCGCACCGCCGCGGTGCGCAGCACGGCGCCGACCCCGGTAGTGACGGCACAGCCCAGCAGCGCAGCATGTTCGAGCCGCAACGCGGGGTCGACCGGCACGACCGCAGCGGCCGGTACCAGCGTCTGTTCGGCCAGCGTCCCGGCGCCCATCGACGGCCACACCGGGCCGCTTGCGCTCTCGGCGTACGGCTCACCGAACGCGTGATCAAGGCCGTGCGGGCACAGCTGTGCGTCGCCGCGCAGGCAGTGCGGGCACGACCGGCACGGCACGTTCCACGTCAGCACGACGTGGTCGCCTACACCGACGGTCGTGACGTCGTCGCCCACCTCGGCGACGATCCCGGCGCCCTCGTGGCCGAGCGTGCACGGCAGCAGCGCGGGCATCAGACCGTCGCGCACCGACAGGTCGGTGTGGCACACGCCGCTGGCGACGATCTGCACGCGGACCTCGCCGCCGCGCAGCGGCCGCAGCGCTACGTCTTCCACCTCAGTCGGTCGCCCGACCTCGCGCAGCACGACCGCCCTCATAGCGACTTACGATGACCAGGCGACCGCACCAGGTCAAGAGGGAGGCGCGTTATGACCACCGCACCGTCGACCACTCAGACGACCACTCACCCGACACTGACCATCGGTGGCGAGCAGCAGCCGGGCGGTGCGGGCAGCTATCCCGTGCACAACCCGGCGCGGCCGGCCGAGGTTGTCGACCACGCCCCCGCCGCTGACCTCGCTCAGCTCGACGCCGCAGTGCAGGCGGCCCGCCGGGCGGCCGCCGGGTGGCGAGCTCTGGGCGTAGCCGAGCGGGTTGCCGCCGTCGGGTCGGCGGCAACGGCCGCCGCCGAAAAGCTGGCCGGCCGGGACCGCGGGCGGCTGTACACCCGCGAGCACGGCAAGGTGCTCGCCGAGGCGAGCTTCGAGATCGACACCGGGCCGTTTCTCGCGTCGCTGCTGGGCGGGATGGCCGAGACGGCGCTCGCGCCCGAGCAGGTCGACCCGCAGTCGTCATATCCGCGTCTGCATCGGGAGCCGTACGGCGTTGCCGCGCTTATCGTTCCGTTCAACTGGCCGCTCGCAGTGATGATGATGAAGCTGACGTCGGCGCTGTCCGCCGGCAACACCGCGGTGATCAAGGTGCCACCGACCTGTCCGCTCGTCGCGCTGCAGTTCGGCGCGGCGTTCGCCGCGGCCCTGCCGCCGGGTGTGGTCAACGTGCTTGCGGGCCCGGGCATCGAGCTCGGCCAGGCGCTGGTCACTCACCCGGGCGTCGACGTCGTCTCGCTGACCGGCGGCGTCGCCACCGGACGGGCCGTCATGGCGGCGGCAGCGCCGCGGTTGACGCCGGTGCTGCTCGAGCTCGGCGGCAACGACGCCGCGATCATCGCGCCCGATCTGCAGATCGGTGACCAGCTTGTCGAGCAGCTGGTGACGGCGACGTACACCACCGGCGGCCAGGTGTGCATGGCGATCAAGCGGTTGTACGCGCCGGCCGACCGGGTCAACGAGCTGGCCGAGGCGGTGCTGGCACGGTGCGAAACCGAAGTCGTCGGCGACGGCCTCTCCGACGAGGTGACGCTCGGCCCGCTGCACACCGCCGCCGGGCGCGACCGGGTCCAGCGGATGGTCGCCGACGCCGCGGCACAGGGCGCGTCGGTCAGGACCGCCGGGCGGATCCGCGAGGCCGACGCCGACACCGGCGGATATTTCGTGCTGCCGACCGTTGTCACCGATCTCGCCCCCGACTCGACGCTGGCCACCGAGGAGCAGTTCGGGCCGGTGCTGCCGATCTTCGGCTATCACGCGATCGATGACGCCGTCGCCGCCGCGAACGCCACCGACTTCGGCCTCACCGCGTCAATCTGGACCGGCGACGACGCGCTCGGCGGGCGCGTCGCGGCGCAGCTGGTGGCCGGCACGGTGAGCGTCAACTGCCACGGCATGGCGGCCCAGGACCCGCGGCTGCCGTTCGGCGGCGTCGGCCAGTCCGGCATCGGCCGGGAGCTCGGCGCCGACGGGATCCGCGCGTTCACCCAGCCCCGGGCGTTCGTCCGCCAGCCCGCGCCCCAGTAGCGCAGTACTGAAGGCTCCATTGACCCGCGCCTGAGAACGGCGTTACCTTCGGCTATGGCGCTGCTGCCGGACCCCACCCCCCGAGACCGCCAGCACATTCTGATTTCCGTGGACGACCACGTCATCGAGCCGCCCCACATGTTCGACGGCAGGCTTCCCTCCGCGCTGGCCGACCGGGCGCCACGGGTCGTCGAGTTCGAAGACGGGCGGCAGGTGTGGCGGTACGAGGACCGCGAGTACCCGAACATCGGGCTCAACGCGGTCATCGGGCGGCCGCGGGAAGAATGGAGCATGGAGCCCGCCCGGTTCGACGAAATGCGCCGCGGCTGTTGGGATATCGATGCCCGGATCGCCGACATGGACATCGCGGGCATCTGGGCGTCGCTGAACTTCCCGTCGCTGATCGCGGGTTTCTCCGGAACGGTGTTCTGGAAGAGCGACGACCCCGAGCTGGGGCTCGCGGTGTTGCGGGCATGGAACGATTGGCATCTCGAGGAATGGGCAGGCGCCTACCCGGACCGGATCATCCCGCTGCAGCTGCCCTGGCTGGCAGACCCGCAGCTGGCGGCTGAGGAGCTCCGGCGAAACGCCGCCCGCGGCTTCAAGGCGGTGAGCTTTCCCGAGCTGCCGGCGCAGTGCGGGCTACCGAGCCTGCACACCGGGGTGTGGGATCCGTTCCTCGCGGCGTGCGAGGAGACGGAAACGGTCGTCTGCCTGCACACCGGCTCCGCCCAGTGGGCGGCGATCCCGGCGCCCGACACCCCATTCGAGACGATCACGACGCTGTTTCCGGTGAATGCCCTTGTCGCATGCGCGGATTGGCTCTGGTCGGGCATCCCGGTCCGCTTCCCGCGCCTGAACATCACGCTCGACGAGGGCGGGCTCGGCTGGGTCGCGATGCTCGCCGACCGGGCCGACTTCGTGCTCGCCCACTCAGGTTCGGGGCAAGAGGGCGGCGCCTGGAAGAGCGACCTGCTGCCCAGCGAGGTGCTGCGGCGCAACTTCTGGTTCTGCTCTATCGACGACCCGACCGCGTTCGGCACGATCGACGCGATCGGGACCGGCCGCATCCTTGTCGAGAGCGACTACCCGCACGCCGACTCGACGTGGCCCGACACGCAGAAGGTCGTGGCGCGCAACGTCGCAAGTCTGTCGGCTGAGGACGCGGCCCGCATCACCCACCGCAACGCCGCGGAGTTGCTACGCCACCCGCTGCCCGACAGCAGCTGGCTGGCCCCCATTGGCTCGGCCCAGAAAGACCGCGTGTAGGAGACCGCCATGTTGAATCTCCTGATCCGCGACGCCCAGATCGTCGACGGCACCGGCGGTCCTGCCCGCCACGGTGATGTCGGCGTGCGCGACGGGCGGATCGTCGCCGTCGGCGACGTCGATGAACAGGCCACGAAAGTCGTTGACGCGGAAGGGCAGACGCTCGCGCCGGGGTTCGTCGACCTGCACACGCACTACGACGCGCAGCTGTTCTGGGACCCGACCGCCAGTCCGTCGATACAACACGGTGTCACCACGGTGTTCGGCGGCAACTGCGGGTTCACGCTGGCGCCCGCGGCCTCGGGCCAGCAGGACTACCTCACCCGGATGCTCGCGCGAGTCGAGGGCATGCCGCTGGACGCGCTGCGCGCCGGACTCGACTGGCAGTGGTCGTCCTTCGGCGACTGGCTGGACCGGCTCGACGGCCGGATCGCGATCAATGCCGGTTTCCTGGTTGGACATTCGGCACTTCGCCTCGCGGCGATGGGCGACGATGCGGTCGGCGGCGAAGCGACCGCGGAGCAGATCGAGAAGATGGTCGCGCTGCTGGGTGACGCGCTCGCCGCCGGCGCTCTCGGGATGTCGACGTCGCAGTCGAACACCCACAACGACGGCGCGGGGCAGCCGGTGCCGTCGCGCAGCGCGTCGCGCGAGGAGCTGGTGGCCTTGGCGTCAGGCGTCCGCGAGCATCCGGGCACCACCCTGGAGGCGATCATCCCCGGCTGCCTATCGGGCTTCACCGACGACGACATCGCCCTGCTCACCGACATGTCGCTGGCCGCGGACCGGCCGCTCAACTGGAACGTGCTCGGTGTGTCGGCGGCGAACCCCGCCGGGCACGAAAAGCAGCTGCGCGCATCGGAAATCGCCGCCGAGCGGGGCGGGCGCGTCGTCGCGCTCACCCTGCCCCACTCCACGAAGATCAGGTTGTCGTTTTTGTCGGGCTTCGTGCTGGACGGGCTGCCGGGCTGGCGCGAGACGATGCACCTGCCGGTCGCCGAGCGGCTGCGGGCGCTCGCCGACCCACAGGTGCGCCGACGCCTCGACGAGGGCGCCCACTCCGAGGCGGCGGGCATACTGCGCGGCCTCGCGAACTGGGAGCGCCTGATCATCGTGGAGACGTTCGCCCCTCAGAACGCGGATGCGGCCGGTGGCAGCGTCGGCGAGGTCGCCGCGGCGCGGGGTGGCGAGCCGTTCGACACGCTGCTCGACATCGTGATCGCCGACGAGCTGCGCACCGGGCTCACGCCGCGACCCTTCGGTGACGATGCCGCGGATTGGCGGATGCGCGCCGAGGTGTGGCGCCACCCGCACGCGGTGATCGGCGGCTCGGACGCCGGCGCACACCTGGACATGATGTGCGGCGCGATCTACACGACGTCGCTTCTCGGGCACGGCGTCCGCGAGCACCAGGTGGTGACGCTCGAGGAGGCGGTCCGGCTGATCACCGACGTGCCGGCGCGCCTCTACGGGCTGTCGGACCGTGGCCGGATCACGCCGGGCTGGCACGCCGACCTGGTGATGTTCGACCCGGCCAGCATCGACCACGGCGCCGAACACACCCGGTACGACCTTCCGGCGGGTGCGCCTCGGCTGGTCGCCGACGCGTGCGGGATCACGTCGGTGTGGGTGGGCGGTGTCGAGGTCTGCCGCAACGGCGTCGCGACCGGCGCGATGCCCGGCACCGTGCTGCGGTCGGGCCGTGACACCGAGACGGTGTCTGCCGGTACCCGATGACGCACCGGGCACCGCTCGACGAGTTCGACCCGGCCAAACTGCAGGACGGGCTGTTGATGACCGTCGAGAACGTGCACGAGCGACTGCGCGAGGCACGCGAGCGGCATCCCGTGATGCCGGGCAACCCGTTCACCGAAACCTCAAACCAAAGGCTCGACGTCGCGGGTGTGACGGTCCTCAGCTACGACGACTGCCACACGGTGCTCACCGACCCGGACAGGTTCTCGTCGTCGATCTACGAGCACATCATGGGCCCGGTCATGGGCCGCACCCTGCTCGAGCAGGAGGGAGCCGAGCACCGGGCGAGCCGGGCCCTGGTGTCGCCGTCGTTCCGGGCGAAGCTGCTCGAGCGGTGGCGCACCGAGCTCGTCGAGGTCGTGGTGCACGAGCTGATCGACCGGTTCGCGCCGCGCGGTCGGGCGGACCTCGTCCGGGAGTTCACCTTCGCGTTCCCGGTGCAGGTCATCGCGCGGCTGATGGGGCTGCCCCGCGAGGACTACGTGCGCTTCCAGCAGCTGTCGATCGAGCTGCTGTCCGTGGTCTACGACTGGGATATCGGGATCGCCGCGTCCGTGACGCTGAAGGACTATTTCGGGAAGGTTCTCGCCGACCGGCGGCGGGATCCGCAGGACGACCTGATCAGCACGCTGGCGGAATCCGAGATCGACGGCGAGCGGCTGTCCGACGACGAGATCTTCGCGTTCCTGCTGCTGATCCTGCCGGCCGGGGTGGAGACGACGTACCGCGCGTCGGGCAACCTGTTGGTCGCAATGCTCACCGAGCCGTCACTGCTCGACACCGTGCGGGCCGATCGCGGCATGCTCCGCGGTGCCATCGAGGAGGCGTTGCGCTGGGAGCCGCCGATCAGCACGGTGGTGCGGGTGGCCAGGCGCGACTGTGAGCTCGGCGGTATCGCGATCCCGTCGGGCACCAACGTCAGCGTCAGCGTCGCTGCGGCCAACCGTGATCCGGCGCGCTACCCCGACCCCGACCGCTTCGATCCGACACGGACCAACATCGCGCATCTGACGTTCGGCGCCGGCCCGCACGTGTGCCTGGGCATGCCGCTCGCCCGGATGGAGACAACGGTGGCGATCAATGCGCTGCTCGACCGGCTGCCCGATTTGCATCTGGATCCGACCGTGCCGGACCCGAGCATCAACGGGGTGGCGTTCCGCTCGCCGGCCGCGCTGCCGGTCGAGTTCACACCTGCGTGAATCGGTGGCCGAAAGCTAGTCGCGCAGCATGCGTCCCTGCGGGTCGGGCACGTTGCCGATGAGGATCATGATGCCGTCGATCAGCCCCCAGATGGAGCCGATCCCGCACGTCACGACCGAGACCACAAGCTGGAGAACACCGATGTTGGTGTATCCCAGGTAGAAGCGGCCTACGCCGAACCCGCCGAGGAAGATTTGCAGCAGGCCGGCGGTGAGCTTGCTCTTGTCCGAGAGCGGGCGCCCGTACGCATCCACGCCGTAATACGCAGCCGGGTACGCGCCCGGGTACCCGGCGGGCTGCCCGGCGTATGGACCCGGCTGTCCCGGGTACGGAGCTTGTTGGCCCTGGTAGGGCGGCGGGTACTGCCCGCCAGGTGCGCCGTATGGATCCGGCGGTCGCTGTTGTGGATTTTCGGAACCGGAGAACTGAGGTTCTGTCACGGAGACGATGATGTCCCATGCGGGCACCGGCGTCTAGCTGTCGCTCACGCCGCCATGGAAGCTGCCGATCACCGCCACATCCTGGCACGAGCGGCCGACGCCGCCGTAGAGTCCAGTAATGACCTTCGATCTGCTAATCAAGGGCGGAACGATCGTCGACGGTCTCGGCGGCGAACCGTACGTCGGCGACGTTGCGGTATCAGACGGCATGATCGTCGCGGTCGGGACGGTCCGCGGCGATGCGGCATCCGAAATCGACGCGACCGGGCTGCTGGTGACGCCCGGCTTCGTCGATCTGCATACCCACTACGACGGCCAGGCGATCTGGTCGGACCGGATGACCCCGTCGTCGCATCACGGCGTGACCACCGCCGTGATGGGCAACTGCGGCGTCGGCTTCGCGCCGTGTCGCGCGGCCGATCACGATGTGCTCGTCGACCTGATGGCCGGCGTCGAAGACATCCCGGGCGTCGTCATGGTCGACGGGCTGCCATGGGACTGGGAGACCTTCCCAGAGTTCATGGACGCACTATCGTCGCGACAGCGTGACATCGACGTGGCCGCTTATCTACCGCATTCGCCGCTGCGGGTCTACGTGATGGGACAGCGCGGCGCCAATCGGGAGCCGGCCACGCCCGAGGACCTCGCGCGCATGCGAGCGCTTGCCAGGGAAGCGATCGAGACGGGTGCGATCGGGTTCGCGTCCTCGCGGTTCGCGTTCCACAAGACCGGCGGCGGCGAGCTGATACCGACGTACGGCGCCGCGCAGGACGAGATCGCGGCGATCGCGGCCGGAATCGTCGACGGCGGCGGCGGGCTGATCCAGTTCGTTCCCGACATCCCGGCCGGCGGCTATGAGCCTGTGCTGCAACAGGTCTTCGAGGCCGCGCAGGACGCCGGCCTGCCGGTGACCTTCAGCCTCGCAACGGGCAACACCGGCGACCCGATCTGGCCGGATGCGATCACGATGATCGAGAAGTTCAACGCGGCGGGCGGTGCCATCACCGCGCAGATGTTCCCGCGCCCGATCGGCCTCGTGATCGGTCTCGAGCTGACGGGTAACCCCTTCGTGCTGTATCCGAGCTATCAGGAAATCGCGCACCTGCCGCTGGCCGAGCGCGTCGCCGAGATGCGCAAACCCGAAGTGCGGGAGCGTATTTTAGCTGACAAACCGGGCACCGACGGGCATCCGCTGCTGTATCTGGCGCAAGCGTGGGACTGGATCTTCCCGCTCGGTGACGACCCCGACTACGAGCCCGCGGCATCGACCAGCATCGCCGCGCGGGCGCGTGCTCGCGGCGTCAGCCCTAAGGAAGAGGCGTACGACCGGCTGCTCGACGAAGACGGCCACGCGATGCTGCTGGTGGCGATGGGCAATTACCAGAACAACTCGCTCGACACCGTGGGGGAACTGTTGCGGCGCGACGACATCGTGCTCGGGCTCGGCGACGGTGGCGCGCATTACGGGATGATCTGCGACGCGAGCTTCCCCACGTTCCTGCTGGCCCACTGGGCCCGGGACCGGGCGTCGGGGCGGATGAGCGTGGCCGAGGTGGTCAAAGAGCTGACATCGGTGCCGGCCCGGGTCGCGGGGCTGGCCGATCGCGGCCGAATCGCGGTGGGCTACAAGGCCGATCTGAACGTGATCGACCACGCTGGGCTGCGGCTGCACCGGCCGACGATCATCTACGATCTGCCCGCCGGTGGTCGGCGCCTCGACCAGACTGCCGACGGGTACGTCGTGACGATCGTCTCCGGCGAGATCATCGTCGAGAACGGCCAACCGACCGCAGCCCGTCCCGGTCGTCTCGTCCGGGGCCGCCAGCCTGCGCCTGCCTAAACCCAGATATCCGTTATCGCAGGCGCATTGCCGGCGAGCCCGGTCTTGGGTAGGCCGTACATCTCTTCGATGGTGGACAGCACGTTGTAGTGGCTGAGCGGCCGGCTGTACGTGGCGGCCGGCAGGTGCGCGCCGTAGAAGACCGTGGGGATCTGGTTGTCGGCACTGTCGTCGTCCTCGTCCCAGGTGACCACCAGCACGCTGTTGTTGGCTTTGGCCCAGTTCGCGTATGCCGACATGTTCGTCTGCAGCCAGCTGTCGGCCTGTGCGATGGTTCCGTCGTGCATGTCGTTGTCCAGGTTCGGGATCACGAACGAGACGGTGGGAAGGCTCGCGTAGTCGGATCGGGCGTTGAACGACGCGAACGGCACGGATAGCTCGGCGGGCACATTGGTGAAGTTGACCCACGGCACGTGCTTGCGCGCGTACCTGCCTGCGCTGCAAGCGGTTGACCCGACCACGGGCAGGTCCTCGGAGAAGCCCGCGAAAGTCTGGCCTGCGGCGAGCAGTTCGGACCCGAGGTTGGGTGCGGCGCCGGCGTTGACCGGGCACGCGTCCGTGGCCAGCCCGAACGTGTTGCCCGAGAACAGCGCAAGGTAGTTGGGCTCGCTGGGATGCGTTTCGGCGAACGACTGTGTCATCATGACGCCGTTTGCACCCAGCCAATTGATGTAAGGGGCGGACTTGTTCCCGATGACGTCGCTGCTGGACTTGTTCTCCTCGACGACGATCACGACGTGCGCGGGCGCCGAAAGGGACGGGACTGCACTGGCCACCGGAATGGCGATCACCGTCAGCAGCATGGCCCCAACGAGCCCCACCCAGCGCGTCATGCCGCGAAGTGTAGGAGCCGATCCTGGCAACGACCGTGCGGTTTGTTACGCCGCAGCGGCGTGTCGCGTTAGAAAACGCACAGTCGCGACGTGTCGGTGGGCGGCGGCAGCATTTCGCCCATGGGAGAAATGCCTTGGCCGTTCCGCGGCACCGAAGCCGTTGCCGCCGGTGCACTCTCGGTGCGGGAGTTGTACCGCTTCTATCGGCCCGTCTACCCCGGCGTCTACGCGCCGCCTGACGTCGAGCCATCGGCGATCCAGCGGGCTGTCGCCGCATGGTTGTGGTCGCGACGACGCGGGGTTGTCGCGGGGCTATCAGCCTCAGCTGTACTCGGCACCAAGTGGATCAATGGGCTCGTTGCCGCCGAACTGGTCCACCACAACCGGCGGGCGCCGCAGATGCTGACGGTCCACAGCGACGAGCTATCGCTCGGCGAGATTACGGAAGTGGACGGCATGACGGTGACGACGCCCGCACGGACCGCGTTCGATCTCGGCAGGCGGCTGAACCTGAAAGACGCCGTCAAACGCATCGACGCGCTGATGAACGCTACGCAGCTGAAAGTTGTCGAGATCGAGTCGGTCATCGAAGGGCATCCGGGTGTGCGTGGCATTGGCAAGCTGCGTAAGACACTTTCGCTGGTCGACGGCGGCGCGGAGTCGCCGTATGAGTCGCTCACCCGACTGATGCTCGTCGGAGCGGGCCTGCCCCGTCCACAGACCCAACTGCCGGTGTTCGATGAATTCGGCTTCGTCGTGGCCTATCTGGACATGGGATGGCCCGAATATCGCGTCGGCGTCGAGTTCGACGGCGCGCAACATTGGACCGACGCGCGCCAGCGCAGCCGCGACGTCGAGCGCCTTGCCGACTTGGAGGCACTCGGTTGGACGATCATCCACGTCAGTAGCGACATGCTGCGCACCTCCGCGGTGGTCGTCGGCCGTGTCAGCGCAGCGCTTGAGGCAGCAGGATGCCCTCGCCGGTGGTGACGGTGGTGACGGTGGTGACGATGGTGACTGCGCAAACCGCAGGCGCATACGACAAAGGCCCGGCCCCTCAAAGGGACCGGGCCTCGTCGTTGAGGACTTAGAAGTCCATGCCGCCCATGCCCCCGGTCGGGTCGCCTGCCGCGGCAGCCGCCTTCTCCGGCTTGTCGGCGACGACCGCCTCGGTGGTCAGGAACAGCCCCGCGATCGACGCGGCGTTCTGCAACGCCGAACGGGTCACCTTCACCGGGTCGGCGACGCCGGCCTTGAGCAGATCCTCGTACTCACCGGTCTCGGCGTTCAGGCCATGTCCAGCGGGAAGGTTGCGCACCTTCTCGGCGACCACGCCGGGCTCCAGCCCGGAGTTGAACGCGATCTGCTTCAGCGGAGCCTCCAGCGCCACCTTGACGATATTGGCGCCGGTCGCCTCGTCGCCGGACAGCTTCAGTTCGTCCAGCGTGGGTGCGGCCTGCAGCAGGGCCACGCCGCCACCGGCGACGATGCCCTCCTCGACAGCCGCCTTGGCGTTGCGCACCGCGTCCTCGATGCGGTGCTTGCGCTCCTTGAGCTCCACCTCGGTGGCGGCTCCGGCCTTGATCACCGCAACACCGCCGGCCAGCTTGGCCAACCGCTCCTGCAGCTTCTCGCGGTCGTAGTCGGAATCGCTGTTCTCGATCTCCTGGCGGATCTGCGCGACCCGCCCGGCGATGGCGTCGGGGTCACCGGCGCCCTCGATGATCGTGGTCTCGTCCTTGGTGACGACGACCTTGCGAGCCTGGCCCAACAGCGAGACGTCGGCGGTCTCCAGGGACAGTCCGACCTCCTCGCTGATCACCTGGCCACCGGTGAGGATCGCCATGTCCTGCAGCATCGCCTTGCGGCGGTCACCGAAGCCCGGCGCCTTGACGGCCACCGACTTGAACGTGCCGCGGATCTTGTTGACGACCAGCGTGGACAGCGCCTCGCCCTCGACGTCCTCGGCGATGATCAGCAGCGGCTTACCGGACTGGATGATCTTCTCCAGCAGCGGCAGCAGATCCTTGACCGTGGACACCTTGGAGCTCACCAGCAGGATGTACGGGTCCTCGAGGACCGCTTCCTGCCGCTCCGGGTCGGTGACGAAATAGCCCGAGATGTAGCCCTTGTCGAACCGCATGCCCTCGGTGAGCTCGAGCTGCAGGCCGAAGGTGTTGGACTCCTCGACGGTGATGACGCCCTCGTTGCCGACCTTGTCCATCGCCTCGGCGATCAGCTCGCCGATCGACGGGTCGCCGGCCGAGATGCCCGCGGTGGCCGCGATCTGCTCCTTGGTCTCGACCTCCTTGGCGGACTTCAGCAGCGTCTCGGTGACCTTCTCGACGGCCTTCTCCATGCCGCGCTTCAGGCCGAGCGGGTTCGCGCCGGCCGCGACGTTGCGCAACCCCTCACGCACCAGCGCCTGCGCCAGCACCGTTGCGGTGGTGGTGCCGTCACCGGCGACGTCATCGGTCTTCTTGGCGACTTCCTTGACCAGCTCGGCGCCGATCTTCTCGTACGGGTCCTCCAGATCGATCTCCTTGGCGATGGACACGCCGTCGTTGGTGATCGTGGGGGCACCCCACTTCTTCTCCAGGACGACGTTGCGACCCTTGGGGCCCAACGTCACCCTTACCGCGTCGGCGAGACTGTTCAGGCCCCGCTCGAGGCCGCGACGGGCCTCTTCGTCGTACGCAATCATCTTGGACATTGCGAGGTGATTCCTCCGGTTCGGGGGGTGATCGGGGCGACCGCTTGTCGGGTCGACCCACCTGCTTCTTTCGGGGCCGGGTGCAGTGCCCGCGACGGACGACCGAGGCTTCGGTCTCACCGTCCCGACCTAGCACTCACCGGTGGCGAGTGCCAATGTCATTCTTAGCACTCGTATATGCCGAGTGCAAGGTCGCTCAGGGCGAGCCCCATCTGGCAGGCTGGCACCGATGTCACTCATCGTGCCGCCCTACCCACCACGTCGGTATACGAGGGACGAGCCGGAGGTCAGCGCAACGCTGCGGCGTGCGGACACCCCGGCCGACTACGACTCGTTCGGCCTCGTGAAATACCACTACCTCGCTAACCAGCAGAAGACCGACGGCGACTACGGCCTGTATCGAGTCGACCTGCCGCCGAAGGGCGGCGGGCCGGGCCCGCATTTCCACCGGGCGATGTCTGAAGCGTTCTTCGTGCTGTCCGGGACGCTGAGGCTCTACAACGGCCGGGACTGGATCGACGGGACTCCCGGCGACTTCCTGTATGTGCCCCCCGGCGGGGTGCATGGCTTCCGCAACGAGGCCGACGAGCCTGCGTCCACGCTGATGCTGTTCGCTCCCGGCGCACCCCGCGAGGCGTATTTCGAGGGGTTTGCCCATCTTGCCGACATGACCGACGAGGAACGCCGGGAGTGGTTCGTCAAGAACGACAACTACTTCCTAGAGCCCTAGCAAACCTGGCAGATCGGCCACCGAGTCGATGACGTGGTTGGGCTGCATCGCGAATTCATCGGCAGCCCAACGGTTGAGAGTGTCCTGGCGGAATTTCCCGGTGCGCACCAGCACGCCGGTCATCCCCACCACCTGGGCGGCCAGTACGTCGTTGTTGAGGTCGTCGCCGACCATGTACATCGCCTCCGGGTCCACGCCGAGGCGGCCGGCCGCCGCGAGAAAACCGGCGGGCGCCGGCTTTCCGACCGCTGTGGCCTTGCGCCCGGACGTCTCCTCCATCCCGATCAGATACAAGCCGGTGTCGATCCGCAGGCCCTCGGTGGTGGTCCACGACGTGCTGCGGTGCATCGCAACGACGGGCACCCCCTGGGCCATCCAGTCATAGACCCGGCTCAGCGTGAGGTGGTTGTACTCCGGGCCGGCGCCGCCCATCAAGATCACGTCGGGCGGGTCCGGCCGGTCGTCGGGACCGAACTCGGTCGACGCGACCAGCTCGATCCCGGGCATGTCCTCGGTGATGTCACCGCTGTTCACCAGAAAGCAGCGCGCATCGGGGTAGGTCTGGCGGACGTACTCGGATGTCAGCAGCGCCGCCGTGATGACCTCGTCGGCGTGCACGTCCATGCCGGCGTCCACCAGCGCCTCGGCGATCTGCTTGCGGGTGCGCGTGGTGGTGTTGGTCAGGTACGAGCAGGCGATCTGGTGATCGTTCAGAATTCGCAGCGTCTCGGCGGCGCCGGTGATCGGCTTCCACGAGGTCGTCAGCACGCCATCGATGTCGAACAGCACTCCACCGACGGCCATGGTCCAGACACTAACGGCAACCGTATCGCTGCAAGTCGGACGGCCTATTGCAGCAAGTGGTAATCCCCGAGATTCAGATCGCGAGTGCGGTCGGCGAATGTCTTGCCGGAGAACGGCAATTGCGTCACGACCTTGCCGCTCGGATGGTGGAAGTAGTTGTCGCAGGCAAGCCAGACCTTGCCCGCCATCGCGGCCTGGACCTCGGCGTTGTATGCGTCCTGCGCTTCGCGCGTCACCTCGATGGCGGTCGCTCGGCGCTGACCCATCACGTCCAGCACGCGCCGAACGAACGCGGTCTGCACCTCGTGGATGTACAGGATCGAGTTGACGCCGTTGGTGTTGGGCCCGTACAGGATGAACAGGTTCGGATACCCGGCCACCAGCGTGCCAAGATAGGCCTCCGCGCCGTCGCGCCAGTCATCGCGCAGTCGCCGGCCGCCGGTGCCGTACACGTCGAGGCTGCTCAGATAGTCGGCGGCCTTGAACCCGGTGCCGTAGATGACCGTGTCCAGGCGATGCTCGTTGCCGTCGGCGGTGAGCAGCCCGTGCTCGGTGAACCGGACGATCGGCGAGGTCTCCAGGTGCACGTGCGGCAACGCGAAGGTGGGGAACCAGTCCCGCGACATCAACGGTCGCTTGCACCCCAGCGGGTAATCGGGCAGCAGCTTCGCCCGCAGCTCCGGGTCGGCCACCTTGCGCATCAGATAGCTGTAGGCGAGCTCGGTGGCTTCGCGGGTCTGGTCGGCGTCGACATCGAACGACGACGACTCGTAGGCGTCGAAGGCCTCGTCGCGAATCTTTTGCGCCGCGCTCGGCTCACGCTCGAACAACTCCTGCTGCTCACCGGTGTACGGGAAATCGAACCGTGGCGACACCCAGATCGGGCTGCGCTGAAACACCGTCAGATGTGCCGTCTCCGCGGCGATGGCCGGCACATATTGGATCGCGCTGGCGCCGGTGCCGATCGAGCCCACCCGCTCGCCGGCCGTCGACTTGCGGTGGTCCCACCGCGACGAGTGAAAAGCGCGGCCGCGAAACGCCTCCGCCCCCGGTATCGCGGGGACGTTAGGCATGTCGAGCATCCCGACCGCGCTCACCACGACGTCGAAGTCGTAGGTCGCGTCGTCAGCGGTCAGCGTCCAGCGCCGATCGCGGTCCGACCAGCGCATCGCGTCGATGCGGGTGTTGGCGCGCAGATGGCCGTCCAGGCCGCCCTTGAGAGCCACTGCCTCGAGATAGTCCAGGACCTCCGGCTGATTCGCGTAGGTCTTGCTCCACCGCGGGTTCAGCGCGAACGAGAACGAGTAAAGGTGCGAGGGCACATCGCATGCGGCGCCCGGAAACGTGTTGTGGCGCCAGGTTCCGCCGAACCCGTCGGAGCGGTCGAAGATCGTGAAGTCGTAGCCGAGATCGGCGAGCTGCAGTCCCATCGCGATGCCGCCCGCGCCGGCTCCGATGATCGCGACCGAGGGTTTCAGGTCCATTGCTTTCAGGTCCATTGTGCGAAGTACGGACGCTGCGGACGGCTCTTCTCGACCAGGATGAACACCACCCCCCATGGATCGGCGAACCACGTGGTGCGCACCCGCGCGACCTCCGCGATGCCGTCGACAAGGAAACGCACTCCCCGGCCCTCCAACTCCGCGCGAGTGGCTTCGATGTCCTCACATATCAATCCGACATGCGAAAGCCCGAATTCGGTGAGACCGCGCGCTCCTGGAGAACCCTGAACTCCTTCGTCCGCGCGCAGGTACTCGATCACCTCGAGCACCCGGTCGCCGTCGCCGTCGAATCCGACGATCGCGGCCTTCATCGCGGGATCAGGGATCAGCTCACCCATGTCGTCGCGGATCGCGTCGCCGTCCATCACATATGGCGGCGACAGCACACGCAGGCCCAGCACGTCTCGGTAGAACGCGACCGCGGCCTCGCAGTCCGGCACGCACACCCCGGTGTGGGCCACCCCGGTAATCACGTTCTCAAATGTGCCACAACTCTAGCGACCTGCCCAGATGCTGTCCGCTACCCACGGCGACGCGTCGGCGGCCACCGACCACGCCAGCTCGGCGGGCACGTCGGTCACCCGGTAGTGCTTGCGGCCCGCGGCAGTCGCCGCGATGAGTGTCGCGACACCCGCGCGGCGCTGCAGCAGCGTCTGACGCACGGTCCACCCGATGATGCCGGCGCAGGCGATGCAGTCGCGCCTGCGTTCCAGGCTGCCCGCGCGCGCCACCAGCCACCCGTCAGCCATGCGATGACCGAGCGATCTGACTCGGTCGAGCGCCAGCAGCGCGCATGACACCGTGACCGCGGCCCAGACCGCCAAGGCCCAAATACCCCAAATAGGCAGTCCCACCAGAACACTCGTCACTGCCAGCCCGACTCCGGCCAACGCCGGCAAGGCCAAGGCCCGGATCCACCGCCGTCGCGCGGCGGCCGGCCCGTGGCTGCGCAGGGGGCCATTGACGGCCTCCTCGTTGTCGATCAGCTCGGCCAACACCGCCTTCGCCGTGTCGACCGGGCACGGCGGCAGCAGCACTGACGACTCCCCTTCGCCGTGCACTCCCGTCATCACCGCGTCCAGCCGCGCGCCGCGAAGTGCGCGCACCAGCAGCGGCTCTCGCATTGTGCCGCCGCGCAACCGGCGCACGTCGAAGGTGTGCTCACGCACCCGCAGCACGCCGTGCCGCAGTTGCACCACTCCCTCACTCCCTCGCTCGGAACTCCCTCGCTCGGAACTCCCTCGCTCGGACGAGCCTCGCTCCCCACATGGTCGCTCGGACGAGCCTCGCTCCGTGTCGCGGCGCAGGACCAGGTTCCCGTACGTCGACCACGACCACAGCACCGCAAGCAGCACCGCGACCGCCACCGTCCCGACCACACCCACGCTGACCACGACGACCACACCCGTCCGATGAGCCGCCTCGGTGCCGGCTTTCGCTACCCGCTGGCCGATCGTCAACCCCAGGCCTGACTGATAAGCCAAGCCGATCGCGGCGCCGATCATCAGCAGGCCCGAAAAGCTCAGCGGCGCGTACCGCAGCCACGAGGGACGCCAGCGCGCCAGCACCACGCCCGCCGGCTGTTCGGCCACCGAAACCGACTCGGCCAATAATGTCGCCCGCAGTCGGGGTACCTGCGCCACCTCCACCGCATCAAGCGCGAACGCCGCCTGCCCTCGCGCCTGGTGCCCGGTACCCACTCGCAGAACAGTCAGGCCCAGCAGCCGGTGCAGCAGCCGCGAGTCGGTCTGCACCGAGCGAATCCTGTTGCGCGGCACAGAAATCGACCGGCGGCGCAGCACGCCGGTACGCAGTGCCACATATTCGTCGTCGATCCGGTATGTGGTGAAGAACCAGCGCAACAGGCCGACCCCGATCGTCACACCGAGCGCGGCCAACGGCCACGCATTGTTACCGGTCGCCGAGCCCAGCACGATCGACCCGACCAGGACGGGCAGCTGCCGCAGCACTTCGTGCACTGGGTGCACCAGCAGCATGCGCGAACTCAGACGTTGCCAGTCGCTCGCCCCGCTCACCCCGCTCACGTCGCATCCTCGGCGCCCAACGCCGCAATGTCGGTCAGCTGCTCCACCACGCGGTCCGCCACGTCGCGGTTAAGGCCCACGATGTGCACCGCGCCCGCCGACGACGCGGTGGTGACCGTCACGTTCGCCAGCCCGAACAACCGGTCCAGCGGGCCCCGATACGTGTCAACGGTCTGCACCCGCGAGATCGGCGCGATACGGCGCTCCTGCACCAGCCAACCGGTGCGGGTGAACACCGCCTGCGGGCTTATCTCCCAGCGGTGCACGCGATAACGCCACACCGGAACGACACCGATGTGCAGCGCCATCAGAACGACGGTCACTACGGCGATCGTCAGGTGCAGCCACCCGGGGCGCGGATGCACGACGACCCACACCACCTGGGCGGCAACGGGCAGTATCCACGCCATCAGCGCGGACACCGCCCACATCGACGGGGCCCGGCGGCTCGGTGGATTGGCAGGCTCGGCGAACGCAATCAACGACAGGTTCCTGTTGGATTAGCTTTGACCGGTACCGACGATACGTGGCCCCGAGAGGAAACAACGATGAGCACCAAGTGGACAGCAGCCGATATTCCCGATCAGTCCGGCCGCGTCGCCGTCATCACCGGGGCCAACACTGGCCTCGGTTATTGGACCGCCGCGGCGCTGGCCGACAACGGCGCGCACGTCGTGCTCGCGGTGCGCAACCTCGACAAGGGCAAGGACGCCGTCAAGGCCATCACGGCGAAGAGCCCGAAGGCGGATGTCGCGCTTCAACAGCTCGACCTGACGTCGCTGGACGACATCCGCAAGACGGCCGAGGAGCTCAGGGCCGCACACCAGCGCATCGACCTGCTGATCAACAACGCAGGCGTGATGTACACCGACAAGGCCACCACGAAGGACGGTTTCGAGCTGCAGTTCGGCACAAACCATCTGGGCCACTTCGCGTTCACCGGCCTGCTGCTCGACCGCCTGCTGCCAGTCGAGGGATCCCGCGTGGTGACTGTCAGCAGCGTTGGGCACCGCATCCTGGCCGACGTCCACTTCGACGACCTGCAGTGGGAGCGCAGCTACAACCGGATCGCCGCCTACGGGCAGTCGAAGCTGTCGAACCTGCTGTTCACCTATGAGCTGGAGCGCCGACTGAAGCTCAAAGGTGCACCCACCGCCGCTCTGGCGGCTCACCCCGGCGGCTCGGACACCGAACTGACCCGCAACATCCCGCGACTTCTCAAGCCGGTTGTAGACGTGGTCTGGTCGACGTTCTCGCAGAGCGCCGAGATGGGCGCGCTGCCCACGCTGCGCGCGGCGACCGACCCGTCGGCGCAGGGCGGCCAGTATTACGGGCCCGACGGCCTCGGCGAGCAGCGCGGTTATCCGAAGGTCGTCAAGTCCAGCGAGAAGTCGCACGACGAGACACGCCAGCGCCGGCTGTGGCAGGTGTCCGAGGAGCTGACCGGCGTCACATACCCGGTCTGATGCGGTCCGTCGAGGCCCACGCCCGGGTGGTCGCCGACCTGATCAGGCCCCGCCCGGCGGCCACCGTCGCGCTGGCCGACGCGGCGGGTCTGGTGCTCGCCACCGATGTGGTCGCACCTCTTTCGCTGCCCGGCTTCGATAACTCCGCAATGGACGGCTATGCCGTCATGGCCGACGACGTTGCAACCGCGACCACACAAAACCCCGTCACGCTGCCGGTCGCCGAGGACATCCCGGCCGGCCGCACCGACACGCTGACGCTGAAACCCGGTACGGCACACCGGATCATGACGGGCGCGCCGGTACCGGCGGGTGCGACCGCGGTGGTGCCCGTCGAGGTCACCAACGCGGGCACAGAAACGGTCGAGATCCGCGCCGCGGCCAAGCCCGGGCAGCACATCCGCCGGGCGGGCGAGGACGTCCAGGCCGGCGTCACGGTGCTGAGCAGCGGACAGGTCGTCACGCCGGCCGCGCTGGGCCTGGCCGCCGCGCTGGGATTGACCGAGCTGACGGTGATCCCACGGCAGCGGGTGCTGGTGGTGTCGACGGGCGAGGAGCTGGTGGCCGCCGGGCAGCCGCTACGGCCCGGTCAGATCTACGAGTCCAACGCGGTGATGCTCGCCGCCGCGGTGCGTGAGGCCGGCGGCGAGGTGGTGGCGGCGCCGATGACGGGTGACGACGTCGACGAGTTCCGCCATGCCCTCGACACGTACGCGGGCCTCGCGGACCTGATCATCACCACCGGCGGTGTCAGCGCAGGCGCATACGAGGTCGTGAAGGATTCGCTGCGCGGAGCCGGCGTCGAGTTCGTCAAGGTCGCAATGCAGCCCGGCATGCCGCAGGGCGCCGGCCGGCTCGAAGTCAACCTCGAAGTCAACGCAGTCGGCACGTCGATCGTTGCGCTGCCGGGCAATCCGGTCAGCGCGCTGGTGTCGTTCGAGGTGTTCGTGCGGCCTGCGCTGCGGACCGCGATGGCGCTGCCATGGCCGCACCGCCCACAGCGCACCGCGGTGCTGACCGACGGGCTGACATCTCCGCGCGGCAAGCGGCAGTTCCGCCGCGGCGTGCTCGATCACGCGACCGCGTCCGTCACCACTTACGGGCCGCCGGCGTCACACCACCTTCGCTGGCTGGCGTCGGCGAACTGTCTGCTCGAGATCGGCGAAGATGTTGCGGAGATGGCCGCGGGGTCACATGTGCAGATTTGGGACCTGTCGACGGGCATGTCGCCCGTACAATCGGCCCGATGGCCAGACGCCCCCAACTCCCCGGAGATGACGCGGAGTCCGAAGCCTCCCGGCTGATCGAGCTGATTCGCTCGACCGTTCCGCCGATGCACCCCGCCGGGGTTCCGTTCGTGTCGGCCGGCCTCGCGGTCGCTGCGGTCGGCCGCCGACACCGATGGGTACGCACCGCGGGGCTGTCGGCCGCCGGCGCGTGCGCGTTGTTCTTCCGGCATCCGGCCCGCGTGCCACCCGACCGTTCCGGTGTCGTGGTCGCGCCCGCGGACGGGCAGATCACCGTCATCGACACCGCGTCCCCGCCCGTCGAGGTGGGCCTTCCCGACAAGCCGATGCAGCGGGTCAGCATCTTCCTGTCGCTGTTCGACGTGCACGTGCAGCGGGTGCCGGTCGGCGGTGAGGCGGTCGCGGTGCAGCACTGCCCCGGCGCATTCCTGTCGGCCGACCGTCCCCAGTCGAGCACCGAGAACGAGCGCAACAGCGTGTGGATCCACACCCCGGACGGTCACGATGTCGTCGTCGTGCAGGTCGCCGGGTTGCTGGCGCGGCGCATCAGGTGCGACGTCCGGGCCGGCGACCAGCTGACGATCGGCGACACCTACGGGTTGATCCGCTTCGGCTCGCGGCTCGACACCTACCTGCCCGACGGCTCGACCGTGAAAGTCCAGCTCGGCCAGCGCGCGGTGGGCGCCGAAACGGTCCTTGCCGAGCTGCCATGACGACACCGCGGAATCAGCGGCAGATCTCGCTGCGCTTCCTGCCCAGTGCGATGACTGTTGCGGCGATCTGCCTCGGCTTGACAGCGGTGAAATACGCCCAGGATCCCAGCCTGTCGATGAGAAACCGAGCCACCTGGGCGATGGCGCTGCTGGTACTGGCCGCGGTGCTGGACGCGCTCGACGGCCGCGTTGCGCGCGTGCTCAATGCAACGTCGAAGATGGGTGAGGAGATCGACTCGTTGGCCGACGCCGTCAACTTCGGCGTGGTGCCCGCGTTCATCGTCTACGCGATCTTGCTCGACGGCTTACCGAGGGTCGGCTGGCTCGTCGTGCTGCTGTACGCGGTCTGCATCGTGCTGCGGCTGGCCCGATTCAACGCGCTGCTGGACGTGGACCAGCCCGCCTATGAGAAGAATTATTTCGTCGGCATGCCCGCGCCCGCCGGGGCTGTCGGGGCTATCGGCCCTATCGCCGCGAAATTGCAGTTCGGCGACGGGTGGTGGACGTGGGACTGGGTTGTCTCGCTGTGGCTCGTCGGTGTTTCGCTGCTGGTCGTCAGCCGCATTCCGATGAGAAAGGTTCACACGTTCTCGGTGTCGCCGAGCATGGTCGCCCCGTTGCTGTTGGTGCTGGGTCTTGGCGTGGCGTCGGCGTTCATCTTCCCGTACCTCACCATCATCGTGATCATCGTGGCCTATGTCATCCACATCCCGTTCGCGGTGCGCAGCAAGCGATGGTTCGCCCAACACCCGGAAGCATGGGATCCCCAGGCGCGCGAGCGCCGAGCACAGCGTCGACAGATCCGCCGGGCGCAGCAGCCTCGTCGGCGATCGGTGACTCGGCTCGGTCTGCGTCGCCCACCACGGTGACATGGCTCCGTCACTGAACCTGACCGCGCGCCTGAACACCGCGGCCGTCGACTCCCGCCGCGGCGTCGTTCGGTTGCATGCCGAAGCCGTTGCCGCACTTGGTATTCGAGAGTGGGATGCGGTGTCGCTGACCGGATCGCGGACAACGGCCGCGGTGGCCGGCCTTGCGGAATCGGACGTTCCGGCGGGCACCGTCCTGCTCGACGATGTGACGCTGTCCAATGCCGGGTTGCGGGAGGACTCGCCGGTGACCGTGACGCCGGTAACCGTCTACGGCGCGAAGTCGGTGACGCTCAGCGGATCGAACCTGGCCCGCCAATCGGTTTCGCCGGCAACCCTGCGAATGGCGCTGCTGGGCAAGGTGATGACGATCGGCGACACGGTATCGCTGCTCCCGCGCGACCTGGGCCCGGGCACCTCGACGTCGGCGGCCAGCGCGGCGCTGGCGTCCTCGGTCGGCATCACGTGGACGTCAGAACTGCTGACCGTGACCGGCGTGGATCCGGCGGGGCCGGTCAGCGTGCAACCGAACTCGTCGGTCAGCTGGGGCGAGGGCTCGGTCACCTCGGGCGAGGGCGCCGCGGTCCACACCACCACTCCCGGGACCGGCACCCCGGCGGTCAGCGTCGACGACCTGAAGGGCGCCGAACCGCAGGCGGCCCGGCTGACCGAGTGGCTGAAGCTCGCGTTGGATCAGCCACAACTGCTGCAGAAGCTCGGCGCGAGCGCGAATCTGGGCGTGCTGGTGTCCGGTCCGGCCGGCGTCGGCAAGGCCACGCTGGTGCGGGCCGTCTGTGCCGGGCGTCGACTCGTCGAGCTCGACGGACCGGACGTCGGCGCGCTCGCCGCGCAGGAGCGCCTCAAGGCCGTCGCGGACGCGGTCGCCACGGTCCGCAACGGCGGCGGGGTGCTGTTCATCACCGACATCGACGCGCTGCTGCCGGCCAGCGTGGAGCGCCCTGCCGAACCCGTCGCGACGCTGATCCTGGCCGAATTGCGCACTGCCGTCGCGACACCGGGCGTGGCCTTCGTCGCGACCTCGCAGAAGCCGGACGCGCTGGACCCTCGGCTGCGGTCACCGGAGCTGTGCGACCGGGAACTGGGCCTTTCCCTGACCGATGCGGCGACCCGCAAGGCGCTGCTGGAGGTGTTGCTGCGCAACGTGCCCGCCGAGGACCTGAAGCTCGACGAGATCGCGGACCGGACACCGGGTTTCGTTCGCGCCGACCTTGCTGCACTGGTGCGTGAGGCGGCGCTTCGTGCCGCCTCGCGGGCCAGTGCGGACGGCAGGCCCCCGGCGCTGACGCAAGACGACCTGATCGGCGCGCTGACCGTGATTCGTCCGCTGTCGCGGTCGGCGACCGAGGAGGTGGCGGTCGGCGGCGTCACCCTTGACGACGTCGGTGACATGGCGGAGACGAAGCAAGCGCTGACCGAAGCGGTGCTATGGCCGCTGCAACATCCGGATACGTTCGCCCGCTTGGGCATTCAGCCGCCACGCGGGGTGCTGCTGTACGGTCCGCCCGGCTGCGGCAAGACCTTCGTGGTACGGGCGCTGGCCAGCTCGGGTCGGCTGTCGGTGCACGCGGTCAAGGGCGCGGAGCTGATGGACAAGTGGGTCGGCGCATCGGAGAAGGCGGTCCGCGAGTTGTTCCGCCGCGCCCGCGACTCGGCCCCGTCGCTGGTCTTTCTCGACGAGATCGACGCGCTGGCACCGCGCCGCGGGCAGAGTTTCGACTCCGGCGTCACCGACCGGGTGGTCGCCGCGCTGCTGACCGAACTCGACGGCATCGATCCGCTGCGCGACGTCGTCGTGCTCGGCGCCACGAACCGTCCCGACCTGATCGACCCGGCGCTGCTGCGGCCCGGTCGGCTGGAGAAGCTGGTGTTTGTCGACCCGCCCGACGCCGAGGCACGCCGCGAAATCCTCCGCGGCGCAGGCAAATCAGTGCCGCTGGCGGATGACGTCGACCTTGACGCGCTCGCCGGCGAGTTGGACGGATACAGCGGCGCCGACTGCGTCGCGCTGTTGCGCGAGGCGGCGCTGACGGCGATGCGGCGCTCGATCGACGCCGCCGACGTCACCGCCGCCGACGTCGCCGCCGCACGCGCTAAGGTCCGCCCGTCGCTGGATCCGGTACAGGTCGAGTCGCTGCGGGCGTTCGCGGCGGGCCATTAGACGCTGGTGTTCGACTTCGACGCGCCGCACCAATGGTCGAGCGCCGCAGCAACTTCCGCCACCGGTCCCGCCCAAGCGACATAGCCGTCCGGCCTGACCAACACCGCTTCCGGCAGCGTCGGGTCGGAGTGGACCACGACGTCGACGTCCGCGCGGCCCGGATCGAGCGCCTCGCGCGTCACCAGAACGAATCGACCGTCGCGCATCACCTCGTAGAGCCGCGTTCCGCCGCAGGCGATGTCGGGCATCCGGCGACCGGTCAGCGGATGCGCTCCGCGCGGGCGCGGATAGCTGATGCCGATCCCGCTGAGGCGTCCCCGCACCAACCTTTTGGTCACGCCGATGTTCAGCAGCGCGGTGATCACGACGCGCCGCAGCACTCGGCGTAGCAGGCTGCGGCCGAGCACCAGCTGGTTAAACCCGTCGGTCAGCTTCAGCACGTCCGCTCCGACCCGATGCCGTTCCGACTGGTAGCTGTCGAGCAGCCAGTCCGGCGCGGACCCCTCGACGGCCTCGGCGAGTTTCCAGCCCAGGTTCATCGCGTCCTGAATGCCGGTGTTCATGCCCTGCGCGCCGAGCGGCGAATGGACGTGCGCGGCGTCGCCGGCGATGAACACCCGCCCGGCGCGGTACCGCTCGGCCTGCCGCCGCTCCGACAGGAAGCGCGAACTCCACCGCATGTCGCCCATGCCGAAGTCGGTCTTCGCGATGCGGACGAACGCGTCCCTGACCTCCGAGAGCGACACGGGCTCCGACAGTGGCGCCTCCTCGCGTGTCCGGTCCCACGCGATCGCACGGAACCAGCCGTCGCCGAACGGCACCAAGAGCACCACGCCCTCCGGGCCTGACGCGGCCGAAATGCCGCCTGCGGGCGGATGCGTCAGCCGGACATCGGCGAGCAGGATGTGTGTCTGGTACTGCTTGCCCACGAAGTCGATGCCCACCAACCGGCGCACTGCGCTGCGCGCTCCGTCGCAACCCACCACGTAGCGCGCGCGTTCCGTGGTTCCGTCGGGCAACCGCAAGGAGACCCCTTCGCCGTCCTGCTCAAGCCCGACAACCTTTGCGCCGTATACGGTTTCGACACCGAGCTGCGCGGCCCTGTCCGTCAGCACATGCTCGGTGAGGCTCTGCGGCGCGATCAGCACCATCGGGTATCGGCTCGGAAGCTCCGTGAGGTTGAGCACCGCGCCGGGCGCAGGCGCCACCTCGGCGACCGGAAGACCGCGCCGCACAATCTCGTCGGCCAGCCCCCGGGCATCGAGCAGCTCGAGGGTGCGGGCGTGCAACCCGAACGCCCGGGTGATGTTCGGCAGGTCGCGGCGCTCCTCGAGAAGCCGCACGGCCACGCCGCGCATCGCGAGCTCGCAGGCCAGCATCAGTCCGGTCGGCCCTGCACCGACGACGATCACATCGCTTGTGTTCATGGCGCCTCCAATTAATTCATCATGCGATGAAGTCATCATGTGATGAATTATTGAGGTCGGTTCCCGCCCGTGTCAAGACCTGGCGCTGTGTCAAGACCTGGCCTCCGTACACTGACCCGAGACCAAGCCCTAAGACAGAGCCCCTACCCGGCTGACACCCCGAAGACAGCATCGGAGTGCCATGCTCGCCATCCTGCTCGCCCACGCGATCGCGGCCGCGGTGGCGCCGCTGCTGGTCTCCCGCTGGGGCCGGACGGCGTTCTATCCGCTGGCCCTTGTTCCCGCGCTGTCGCTGATCTGGGTCGGCTTGCACTGGCCCCAGAACCGGCCCCAGCCCGGTGACGTCAGCACCGTTCACCTTCGGTGGGTGCCCGAGCTGTCGATGAACATCGACCTCCGCTTCGATGGGCTTTCCGCGATCATGGCCGTGCTCGTGCTGGCGATCGGCGCGCTCGTGCTGTTCTATTCCGCCGGCTACTTCCACCACCGCGACGGCCACGCCGAACAGAGACTGCCCAGCTTCGCCGCGCAGCTGGTTGCGTTCGCCGGCGCGATGTTCGGCCTCGTCGTCAGTGACAACCTGCTGCTGCTCTACGTGTTCTGGGAACTGACAACGGTGTTGTCGTTCGTGCTGGTCGCGCACTACGCCGAGCGCGCCAGCAGCCGCCGGGCCGCAATGCAGGCGCTGCTGGTCACCACGGCAGGCGGCCTGGCGATGCTGACCGGCATCATCGTCCTCGGTCACACCGCGGGCACCTATCGGCTGTCCGAATTGGTCGCCCACCCGCCGTCCGGCACGGCCACAAGCGTCGGCCTCGCGCTGCTGCTGGTCGGCGCCGTCAGCAAGTCGGCGCTGGTGCCCCTGCACTTCTGGCTGCCCGGCGCGATGGCGGCACCCACGCCCGTCAGCGCGTACCTGCACGCCGCCGCGATGGTCAAGGCCGGCGTCTACCTTGTGGCCCGGCTGACGCCCGGGTTCGCCGACGCGCCGCCCTGGCGGCCCACCGTGGTGATCCTCGGCCTCGTCACTCTGCTGCTCGCCGGCTGGCGGGCGGTCCGCGAATACGACCTGAAGCTGATCCTCGCGTTCGGCACGGTCAGCCAGCTCGGGTTCATCACGCTGCTGGTCGGCGCGGGCGGGAGTGACTTGATGCTCGCGGGCCTGGCGCTGCTGTGCGCGCACGCGTTGTTCAAAGCGGCGCTGTTCATGGTCGTCGGCATCATCGACCACGCCACCGGCACCCGCGACATCCGCCGGCTCGCGTGGCTCGGCCACGAATGCCGTCCGCTGTTCGTCATCGCGGTACTTGCGGCGGCCAGTATGGCCGCGGTGCCCCCGTTCCTCGGCTTCGTCGCCAAGGAGGCCGACTTCGAGGCCATCGCGCACAGCGCCTCACTCGGCGCGGCGGCGCCGTTCGTGCTCGCCGCGGCCGTTCTCGGCTCCATCTTCACGACCATCTACAGCCTTCGCTTCCTGTGGGGTGCGTTCGCCAGCAAGGGGCGAAGCGAGCCCAGCTCTTTGGTTTCCGACTTGCATAAGCCCTCGCCGAGTTTCCTTGCGGCCCCTGCCATCCTGGCTACCGCCAGCCTCGCGTTGGGCCTTGTGCCGCGCTGGCTCGACGATGTCCTTGACGACTACGCCGACACGGTGCCGGGCGGGCCCGCCTCACAGCTCTCACTCTGGCACGGCGCGAGCCTGGCGCTGGCGCTGTCGGTGGTCGTGCTCGCCACCGGTGTCGGCGCGTTCGTGCTGCGGAACCGATTGCGTCGCTACCGAATTGGTTGGCTCCCGCTGGGCAATGCCGACCGCGTGTACAACATGGCAGTGCGCGGCGCCGATCTGCTGTCGTTGAGGGTCACCGGCCTCACGCAGCGTGGCTCGATCCCCGCGACCCAGGCGGTGATCCTGTCCACCCTGGTGCTGCTGCCGGTCGCCGCACTCGCTCTGGGTGCGCGCGACCGCCCCCAGTTCCGGTTGTGGGACTCCTCGTTGCAACTTCTCGTCGGCCTGCTCATCGTCGCAGCCGCACTCGGTACGACGGTGATGCGCAACCGGCTTGCCGGCGTGTTGCTCGTCGGGATGGTCGGCTACGGCTGCGGCGTGATCTTCGCGTTGCACGGCGCACCGGATCTAGCGCTGACCCAATTCCTTGTCGAGACGCTGACGCTCGTGGTGTTCGTGTTGGTGCTGCGCGCGCTGCCCGCCGAAGCGCAAGCCGAGAACATCAGGCGGCGCCGCTGGCCCCGGGCGCTGTTGGCGCTCGCGGTGGGAGCAGCCGTCACGACGCTGGCCGCGTTCGCGATGGCGGCCCGCACCGGCATCGGCATCGCATCGGCGCTCCCCGCAGCCGCGTACCAGCGCGGGCACGGCGCCAACACGGTCAACGTCCTGCTCGTCGACATTCGGGCCTGGGATACTCTCGGCGAGATCCTGGTGCTGCTCGTCGCAGCGACAGGAGTAGCGTCAATGGTGTTCCGCCACCGACGCTTTGGCGCCGCTCCGCGGGTAGCCGACGCGCCCCGGCCCGCTCCCGTCAGCGGCGAGGTGACGTGGCTGAAGGGCAGCGAGTTACGTGACCCGCGGCGGCGCTCACTCGTTCTCGAAGTCGCGACGCGGGTGATCTTCCCGCTGATCATGGTGCTGTCGGCGTACTTCTTCTTCACCGGCCACAACACCCCGGGCGGTGGGTTCGCAGGCGGGTTGACCGCTGGCCTGGCGTTGGTGCTGCGCTACCTCGCGGGCGGTCGTTACGAACTCGGCGAAGCCTTGCCGGTCGACGCCGGCAAGGTGCTCGGTGTGGGGTTGGGTCTTGCGGCGGCCACCGCGGCAACGTCGCTACTGCTCGGCGCTCCGGTGCTGTCGTCGGCTTTGATCGAGGTCGACCTGCCGGTGCTGGGCTACGTCAAGTTCGTCACCGCGCTGTTCTTTGACCTCGGCGTGTACCTGATCGTGGTGGGTCTGGTTCTCGACGTGCTGCGCAGCCTCGGCGTTCGCCTCGATGACGAATTGGCCCCCGCAGCGGGCGAATCATCGAAGGGGGCGTTGCGATGACCACTGCCTTCGTTCCGCTGCTGTTGATCGGCGTGCTCACCTGCAGCGGAGTCTACCTGCTGCTGGAACGCAACCTGACCCGAATGCTGTTGGGACTGTTGCTCGTTGGCAACGCCATCAATCTTCTGATCCTGACCGTCGGGGGCCCGTCGGGCAACCCGCCGATCTACGGGCGTACCAGCTCGGGGCGCACCACCACGGCCGACCCACTGGTGCAGGGCATGATCCTGACCGCGATCGTGATCTCGATGGGCTCCGCAGCGTTCGTGTTGGCGCTGGCGTACCGGTCCTACCGGCTCACCACCGCCGAGGAAGTGCCCGACGATCCCGAGGACGCCCGCGTACTGCAGCAGAAAGAGGACGAGGCCGACGAGGACGTCGTGCGTCCCCAGCCCCAACGCGACGAAGACGAGCCTGCCGAGCTCGACGAGTTGCCGCTCCCTTCAAAGACCGAAAGTCAACGGACATGAGTGTCGGTTCCGCCCTCACCCCGCTACCGGTGCTGATCCCGATCGGCGGCGCGGCGCTGACGATGTTCCTGGGCCGCCGACCGCGGCTGCAGCGGGCGATCACCCTGGCCGCGCTGTCCGCACTCGTCGCAGTGTGCGCCGCGCTGATATACCTCACCGACCGGCACGGCACGATCGCGGTCGACGTTGGTGGCTGGGGCCAGACGGTACCGGGGCTGGGGCCGCTGGGCATCGCGCTCGTGGTGGACCGGCTGTCGGCGTTGATGATGATCGTCTCGTCGATCGTGTTGCTGGCCGTGGTCCTCTACGCGATCGGCCAGGGCATCCGCGACGGCGACGAGCGCCAGCCCGTGTCGATCTTTCTGCCAACGTATCTCGTGCTGGCGGCGGGTGTGTGCGACGCGTTCCTGGCGGGCGACTTGTTCAACCTGTTCGTCGCGTTCGAGGTGCTGTTGACGGCGAGCTTCGTGCTGCTGACCATCGGGGCCACCACCGACCGAGTGCGCGCAGGCATCGCGTACGTCATGGTCTCGATGGTCTCGTCGCTGATCTTCCTGTTCGGCATCGCGTTGATATACGCCGCGACCGGGACACTGAACATGGCCGAGCTCGCACTGCGGCTCAGCCACGTCGCGCCGGGTACCCGCAGTGCACTGTTCGCGGTGCTGCTCGTCGCGTTCGGTATCAAGGCGGCGGTTTTCCCGCTGTCGACCTGGCTTCCCGACTCCTACCCCACCGCCCCGGCGCCGGTTACCGCCGTATTCGCAGGCCTGCTGACGAAAGTCGGCGTGTACGCGATCATCCGGGCGCATTCGCTGCTGTTTCCCGGCGGCGGCCTGGACACGGTGCTGCTCGTCGCGGCCCTGTTGACGATGCTGATCGGCGTGCTCGGCGCGATCGCGCAAAGCGACATCAAACGGCTGCTGTCGTTCACACTGGTCAGTCACATCGGCTACATGGTGTTCGGCATCGCACTGGCCACCCGGCCGGGCATGGCGGGCGCGATCTTCTACGTCGCGCACCACATCATCGTGCAGACGACGCTGTTCCTGGTCGCGGGCCTGATCGAGCGGCAGGCGGGCGCATCGACGCTGCGCAGGCTCGGCGGACTGGCCGCCGCGAGCCCCCTGCTCGCGATGCTGTTCCTGCTGCCCGCGCTCAATCTCGGTGGTATCCCGCCGTTCTCGGGCTTCCTCGGCAAGGTCGCACTGTTGCAGGCCGGTGCGCAAGACGGGTCGGTGCTGGCCTGGGTCCTGGTCGGTGGCAGCGTCACCACCAGCTTGCTGACGCTGTACGTGCTCGCCAGGGTATACAGCAAGGCGTTTTGGCGGTCGCGCGCCGACGCCCCCGAGGGCGCGCTCGCCGCTGCCAGTCCCACTGTGCTGCTTGATGATGCCGATGATGTCGCGTTCATCGACCGCGCGGACGTGGGCCGGATGCCGGTGGGCATGCTGGTGCCGACGATGGGTCTGATCGGCGTCGGCCTGTCGCTGACAGTGCTGGCCGGACCGATCTTCTCCTATGCCGACCGCGCGGCCGCCGAGGTGCTCGACCGGCAGCAGTACATCTCGGCGGTGCTGCGATGAGCATGAGAATGTGGACCCTGCGGATATGGGTCCTGTGCTGGCTGGTGTTCATCTGGATCCTCTTGTGGGGCAACTTCTCTGCCGCCAACGTCCTCAGCGGCCTCGCGATCGCGCTGCTGATCACGCTGTTGCTTCCGCTGCCGGCGGTGCCGGTGGAAGGCCGGGTGCATCCGCTGTCGCTGGCGAAGCTATTCGTCGTCGTGGGCGCCAGTCTCGTGCAGTCGAGCCTTCAGGTCGCGTGGCTGGCGATCAAGCCGGGGCCTCCGCCGCGCAGCGCCGTGCTGCGCGCCCGGCTCGCGGTGAAATCGGATCTCGTTCTCGCGCTTGCGGTGAACGCAATCAACCTGACCCCGGGAACAATGGTGCTGGAGATCGACCGGGATCGGCGCCTGCTGTACGTCCACGTGCTCGATGCCGGCTCCCGCCGGGTCGTCGACGGCTTCTACCGCGAGGTTGCCCAACTGGAACGACTGTTGATCGCGGCGTTCGAACGCGACACGGACTGGAAACCAGCCGGCCAGGAGCGCGCATGAATGTCGTATGGATGATCGCGGCGGTCATGCTGGTGGCCGCGGCGGCGCTGACCACCTTCCGAATTCTCGCCGGTCCCAACACGTTAGACCGACTGATAGGCCTCGACACCATCGTCGCGGTGGCAATGTGCGGGCTCGGTACCTGGGCCGCGTTCAGCCTGGACTCCACCGTTGTCTACGGGATCACGGCGCTGTCGCTCATCAGTTTCGTCGGATCGGTCAGCGTGACCCGGTTCCGGGTACCCGACAAGAAGCCGGAGGGAGAGCAGTCATGACAACCATCGACGTCGTTGCCGGCGTGCTTCTGCTCGCCGGGTCGGCGCTGGCGCTGACGGCCTCGATCGGCGTGGTCCGCTTCCCGGATACCCTGGCGCGCATGCACGCCGCGACCAAACCCCAGGTGCTCGGGCTGCTACTGGTGCTCGCCGGTGCCGCGGTGCGGCTGCGCGGCAACGTCGACGTCGGAATGCTCATCCTGACTGGTCTTTTCACACTCATCACCGCGCCGGTGGTCGCCAATCGCGTCGGCCGGCTGGCCTACCGCGAGCGGTGCGTTCGCGCAGACCTGCTGACCATCGACGAACTGCAGGAAGCTGAGCCGCAGGAAGACACCGGAAAGCCCACCTAATCCTCTGGTATCTGAAAGTCGACCATCGCCGCCATCGTCTCGATCGCGTCGGTCAGCGCATGCAACCGCGCGTCCGGCGTCGGAGCGGCCAGCACCGCGTAGCGGTCGGCCGGACCCATCGGCACCCGAGAGGCCAACGCGTACAACTTTTCTCCGGGCGTGTCGGCCAGCGCGACACCGGCGAACAACATGTCCCGCGGCGGCAGCTCCATCTCCCGCGCCGCGGCGAGTCGTTCGAACAGAGCCACCACCCGGTCCTCGAGTTCTCCGATCGACTCGTCGCTCACTTCTACGCCGCCCTCGTCCGGCCAATCGGACACCACCGCACGCGGATACGGGTCATCCGGCAGCCACCGCTGCACCCGGATGCGTTCGGAAACCCGGCACCGCAGGGTGTATTTGCCGCCGCCGAGCGCCTGATGCTCGACGATGCGCGCCAACACCCCCACGTCATTGCGGTTGTCCCCGCCGCCGACCTCACGCCCGGCGGCGATGAGCACAACACCGAATACCGGATCGTCCGCGGCAAGGCAATCGGCAACCAGCTGGGTGTAGCGCGGCTCGAAGATCCGCAGCGGCAGGTCGTCGTCGGGAAGCAGCGTCACCTCCAGCGGGAACATCGGCAGCTCGCGTGCCATCAGATCTCCAGCTCGCCGACCAGCGCATCCACGACCGCGCGGAGGTCCCCGTCGCTGTCCTCGGCCACCCGCCGCTGACGCTGGTACGAGGCCCCGATCTCCGGGATCATCGCCACCGACGCCAGTTCGTCGGCGCAACCCAGCGACCGCGCCACGGGCTCCAGCCGGGTCAGCAGGTCGTCGAGATCCTCGGTGACGAGCCGCTCGTTGCTGTCGGCGTCCTGGATGATCACCGCGTCCAGCCCGTAACGCGCCGCGCGCCACTTGTTTTCCTGCACATGCCACGGAGGCATCACCGGCAGCGACTCACCGGCCTCGAGCCGCCGATCGAGATCGACCACCAAACAGTGCGTCAACGCGACCAAAGCAGCCAACTCGCGAAGGTTCGACACGCCATCGAAGACGCGCACCTCGATCGTGCCGAGATGCGGAGACGGCCTGATGTCCCACCGAATTTCGTCGATATGGTCGATGATCCCGGTCTTCTTCTGGTCGTTGACGAAGCCCTCGAATTGGCTCCACTTCTGGAACTGGAACGGCAAGCCCGCCGTCGGCAGCTGCTGGAACATCATCGCGCGGTTGCTGGCATACCCGGTGTCTTCACCTGCCCAGAACGGCGACGATGCGGACAGCGCCAGCAGATGCGGATAGTGGTTCAGCAGTGACGACATGATCGCCATCACCTTGTGCGCAGACGAGATCCCCACGTGCACATGCACTCCCCAGATCAACATCTGTCTACCCCACCACTGAGTGCGCTTGATCAGTTCGGCATACCGGGGCGCGTCGGTCAGCTTCTGCGACGACCATTTGGCGAACGGGTGTGTGCCGGCGCAGAACAACTCCATCGCGTGCCCGCGGACGATCTCGCAGGCGTTGACCAGCGTCGAGCGCAGATCCTCCATCGCCTCCGGGGTGGTCTCGCAGACACCGGTCACGAACTCGACGGTGTTGCGCAGCAATTCCTTGTGCACACGCGGGTTTTCGCCGATCTCGGCGATCACGGTGGCGGCTTCGTTGCTCAGGTCGCGGGTTTCGGAGTCGACGAGCGCGAACTCCCACTCCACCCCGACAGTCGGCCGGGGTGACGTCGCGAAGTCGATCCGGCGGTTGGCCAGCGGCTTGCTAGCCGGTAATGACACCGCACGCCACCCGCTTGCCGGCATCGCCGGTGGCCATCGTCTCCGCGTCCGGACCTTGGGTACCGTCGCTCTGGGTGTAGCGGTCCGGGATGTTGGCGAAATTGTCCGCATTGGCGTGGATCATGATCGCGGTGCCCGGCCCGGCGAGCAGCTGCGCGGCGGTGAACGCGTCGGTGGTGGTGACCAGCTTCGCTGACCCGTTGGCCCGAACCTCGAGCGAGCTGAGGTCGCCGCTCGCGGGATGGGTGGTGTGACCGGGCACCTGGAAGTGTCCACCGGCGGACAAGAAGTCGCCGGCCGGACCGCCCGTCGGGGCCACCGAGTTCGGCTCGCACTTGCCGACCGCATGGATGTGCATCCCGTGGAAACCGGGAGTCAGGATGCCGTCACCGATCGTCTCGACGGTGAGAGTCGCAAAGCCACCGGTGAAGTCGAACGTCGCCGTCGCCGCCGGCTTGCCGTCGGCGGTCGACAGCTGGGCCGTCAGCTTCTGCCCTTCGCCGTTCGCCGGCTGGGAGGTCGACGCCGACGGCGATGTCGACCCTGTCCAGACGGGAGGGTTAGTGCCCGGGGAGGTGCTCGGATTCTGGTGCGGGCTGCAGGCACTCAGCCCCAGAGCGGGGACGGCCAACAGGACGGCAGCGACAGCGGCGGGCTTGACCATGGCACAGAGCCTATCCCGTGACCGTCACGATCAGGCCGGGCGGCAGGTCGGCGATTTCGGACCGCCGAAGCTCCACCGGCGCATTGTCCAGGATCTTGCCCACTTGGCCGGCAGCCTCTCGCTCGCCCGGGGCTTCCGTGAAGAACACGGTCGTCACGGTCACGTCGGGCAGCTCGAGCGTGCCCGGCTCGACGGTGACGTTCCAGCCGGCCTGCGTCAGCCGCTGACCGGCGCGCGCCGCCGCACCCTCCACCCCGGAGATGTTGTAGACGTGCACGTCGGGCTTCGGCGCGGCGGGCGTTGACGAGGCGGTCGTCGCAGTCGGGGTGGCCACCGCAATTGGCTGATTGCTCGAGTTGCCGCCGGTTCGCACCGCGTTGATGCCCAGCAGCAGGAAAATGATCGCCAGGAACAGCAGCACCATCACCATCGCCCGCAGCGGCAGGCCCCCGGAGTCGGGTACGCGCTGATTCATCGTGCCCCACTGTAACGATGGCCATCTGACGATGGCGATCTGCTCTTCGCGCAAGCGCTCATCGCAGGCACTTTGCTCTTCGCGCAAGCGCTCATCGCCGGCACTCGCGGGCCCAGATAACTCAGGTGACCTCGAAGCCGAGCCGGCGCGCGGCCCTGGCCTTCTGCCTGCTCGCCCGCAACCGGCGCAGCCGTTTCACCAGCATCGGGTCGGCGGCCATTGCCTCGGGCCGGTCTACCAGCGCGTTGAGCACCTGGTAGTACCGGGTGGCCGACATCGAGAACAGCTCCCGGATGGCGTCTTCCTTCGAGCCGGCGAACTTCCACCACTGCCGCTCGAACGCGAGGATGTCGTGCTCCCGACGGGTCAGCCCGTCAGTGGGTTCAGCGTCCCCGGACCGCTCCGCCCGCGCCATGGCGCCGTCCATATCACTCTTCCCAGAATCGAATGACATCCTTGTGTTTCGGCGAACATTCAATCACGGTTGGTGTTCAGCGCACGTCAGGAAGCCCGCGAGTCGGCTGACTTAAGCTATCGAGCCGTGGCCATCCTCCCGATCCGGATCGTCGGCGATCCCATTCTGCACGAGCCGACGAGCCCCGTGCAGGTCGGACCGGACGGGTCTGTGCCCGAGGATGTGCGCAAGCTCATCGCGGACATGTACCAGACGATGGAGGCCGCCAACGGAGTCGGCTTGGCCGCCAATCAGGTTGGCGTGGGGTTGCGGCTGTTCGTCTACGACTGCGCGGAAGCGCGCGGCAAGACGGTCCGGCGAAAGGGCGCGGTGATCAACCCGGTGCTTCAGACCTCGGAGGTGCCGGAGACGATGCCCGACCCGGAAAACGACGACGAGGGCTGTCTGTCGGTGCCCGGCGAGTCGTTTCCGACCGGCCGCGCGAAATGGGCCCGCGTCACCGGCCTGGACGCCGACGGGGCCCCGGTCACGCTGGAGGGCGAAGACCTGTTCGCGCGCATGCTGCAGCACGAGACGGGGCATCTCGACGGTCTGCTCTACCTCGATCGGCTCGTCGGCCGGCACGCCAGAAGCGCCAAACGCATGCTCAAGGCGAACGGCTGGGGAGTGCCAGGGTTGTCGTGGACGCCGGGAGAGGTGCCGGATCCGTTCGGCCACTAGGCACATACCCTTTAGCGCGTGCGGCTGGCCACCTGGAACGTCAACTCAATCCGCGCCCGTGTCGACCGTGTCACGAACTGGCTGGAGCGTGCCGGCGTCGACGTGCTGGCCATGCAGGAAACCAGGTGCGCCGACGACCAGTTCCCCACCATGCCGTTCGCGGCCATCGGCTACGAGGTCGTGCACTACGGCTTCAACCAGTGGAATGGTGTGGCCATCGCGTCGCGCGTCGGCCTGGACGACGTGCAGGTCGGTTTCGACGGGCAGCCGGGATGGAGCGACAAGCCCGACAGCGACAAACCCGACGCGGCGGTGGTTGAGGCGCGAGCCCTGGGAGCCACCTGCGCGGGCGTGCGGGTGTGGAGCCTCTACATTCCGAACGGCCGCATTCCGGATTCACCGCACTATTGGTACAAGCTGGAATGGCTGGCCGCGCTGAAAGATACCGCGCGAAGCTGGCTGACAGCCGACCCGGACGCGCAGATCGCGCTCGTCGGCGACTGGAACATCGCGCCGACGGACGAGGACGTCTGGAGCGTCGAGTTCTACAAGAACAGCACGCACGTCACCGAACCGGAGCGGCGGGCTTTCCGCGAGATCGTCGACGCCGGATTCGCCGACGTGGTGCGGCCGTTCGCGCCAGGGCCGGGGCTGTATACATATTGGGACTACACCCAGCTTCGCTTCCCGAAACGCCAGGGCATGCGCATCGACTTCATCCTCGGCTCACCGGCGCTGGCCGAGCGAGTCACCCACGCTGAGATCGTGCGCGAGGAACGCAAGGGCAAGGCGCCCAGCGACCATGCGCCGGTGCTCGTCGAGATTGCGGGATATTAGCCGTACTCCGGCTCCGGCCGATTCTGTTGGGGCACAGTCCGGGCAACGGCGAGGGCATCGCGCAGCTCGCCACCGCGGCGCGAGGCGAAGAAGGTCACGTAGAAGGCCGTCGCGTACGCGACAGACGTCCCGATGATCAGTGGACCGAAAAGTATCGGGTATCGCGCGATCGGTTCCGCCAGGTAGCGACAGCACAACAGCAACACTGCCAAGAACGCCGATCCGCCGGCCACCAACTGCATCCGCGACCAGCGGTGGCCGCGTAGGGGTTCGCGCAGCGCCGACTCCACCGTCAGGCACAACACCGCGCCGGCCACCAGGTCGACGCCGTAGTGGTAGCCGAAACCGAGCGTCGCCGCGATTGTGCCGACGAGCCAGAAGGTGCCGCCCCACCGCAGCCAGCGCGGTGCACCACGGGTGTGAATGAATACCGCCAGCGCCCAGCCGGTGTGCATCGACGGCATGCAGTTACGCGCTGTTTCGTCGTCGAAGGCGATGGCTCTCGGCGTCAGGTCAACCGGTGGCAGAACGTGGGGCCAGTAGCTGGCCACTTGAAAGCCTCGGCCCGCAGTGCCGAACGCGAAGTCGGGGCCGACCAGCGGAAACATCACATAGATGACCGGTCCGATCAGGCCGAGCAGCAGAAACGTTCGGACAATGAAGTGCCGTGGCCAGCCCGCGGTCGTGACGTTGCGTAGCTGGTAGAGCGCGATCACCAGTGCGGCGGCGGGCAACTCGATGTACACCCAGTGCAGTACCCCGGACAACACTGGGCCGGCCGCGTCGACCACCCGGCCTAATAGCCACGACGGTTGCGCGAGGGCGTGATCGGCCAGCAGCGCGTACTCGTCCAGCACCGTCGGCCGAACAATCGCGGTGATCCGCAACCACGTATCACCGACCTTGGTCGCCAGAATGAACAGGATGCCGAAGGCGATGCCGCGCAACGCGCAGGTGCGCGTCACGCCCTCCCAACGCCACAGGACCAGCACGGTCAGTCCGGTGAGCACGATCAGGGGCCCATTCCCGAAGGTGAACACGCCCCCGCGCACTAGCCGCTCGGCGGCGAAAACGACGTCGAGCGCGGCGGCCGTCGACAGCGCGTAGATCCGGCACCGGTTGGATACGCCCACCACGGCCACTCCCAGACCGACCCAGGGCACCGTGGCCGATCTCGGGGTAGCAACGTAGTCGCTGATCAGGCTGTGCAGTGGACCCTGAAATCCGGCCCTGCCTGCCGCGACCTGCAACCCAACCAGCAAAACGGCGACCATCGCGGCGGCCGGGATCCACGCGCGGGTCGACAACCCGCGCATCCGCGCGCGTCGGACGTCGCTGATGAACACCCGATGAATACTAGATGTCAGCGCCTGGTCGCACGGGTTAACTCACGGGACCGATTCGCAACAACTGCAGGTCAGCTCAGACCTCTTCGGGCTCGTCGGCGTACCGGCCGGGGTTGAACATCGACGCCACCATGCCGAGCAGCATCATGATTGCCGCCGCGACGAACACCACCACGAGGCCGGCATGGAAGGGCCCGGAGATCAGCTGCGGGAAGAACACCTTGCCGGTCAGCACATCGGCGTTGACACCGGGCTGCTGCAACGCGTGCGACGGTGCCAGCAGCTCGCCAATCGGGTTGTAGCCCAAGAATGCCGCGAACAGGCTGCCGACGGGCGGAGTGTTGGCCACCTGGTGTGCCACCTCAGACGAGACACCCTGGGCCTGCAGCCCGCCGCTCAACGCGGCGGGCAGTGTGTGGGCCAGTCCGATGATCATCAGCGAGAAGAAGATCCCGATCGACAACGAGGAACCGGCGTTGAAGAACGTCGCGCGCACGCCCGATGCGGCACCGCGTTCCTCGGCGGGGACGCTCGACATGATCGCCGCGGTGTTCGGAGCGGTGAAGATGCCGCCGCCGAGACCGTTGAGGAAGACCAACAGCGCGAATAGCCAGTAGTTGAAGTCGACCGGAATCATCACCAGCGCAATGAAAGTCGCCGCCATCAGCAGCATTCCGGTGACGGTGAACGGCCGGGCGCCGATGCGGTCCGCCAAGTGCCCCGCAAGCGGCCCTGCGATCAAGAACCCGAACGTCATCGGCAGCATGTAAATGCCCGCCCATAGCGGCGTGGACTCAAAGCTGTACCCGTGCAACGGGAGCCAGATGCCCTGCAGCCAGATGATCAGCATGAACTGCAGCCCGCCACGGCCGACGGATGACATCAGCCCGGCCAGGTTGCCCATGCCGAACGACGTCAACCTGAACAGCCGCATGTTGATTATCGGCTGCGCCACGCGCAACTCGATCATGCAGAACGCGACCAACAGCAAGATGCCCAGAGTGATCGAACCGAGCACCCACGGATTGGTCCAGCCGGTCGGGTGACCGCCATACGGCTGGATGCCGTACGTGATTCCGGTGAGCACGACGGTCAGCCCGACGCCGAACGTCACCGTGCCGGCCCAGTCCAAGGTGCCGCGGCGGCGCACGCCGATCTCGTGCAGCGACCGCACACTCCACACCGTGCCAAGGATGCCGATCGGCACACCGACCCAGAAAATGGCACGCCAGTCCCACTGCGACAGCACGCCGCCGATCAGCAGACCGAGGAACGAACCGGCGACCGCGGCGACCATGTTGACGCCGAGCGCCATGCCGCGCTGGTTGCTCGGAAACGCATCGGTGAGGATCGCGGCCGACGACGCCATCAACATCGCCCCGCCGACGCCCTGGATCACTCGCCAGCCGATCAGCCACAACGCCCCGGGGCCCAGCTGGAGCGGATCGAACGACAACGCCACCGCTGCGACGGTGAAGACCCCGAATCCGATGTTGTAGATGCGCACCCGCCCGTAGATGTCACCCATGCGGCCGAACAGAACGACGAGCACCGCGGTGACAACCAGGTAGCCCATCAGCATCCACAGCAGGTAGCTGACATTGCCCGGCGCCAGTGGGTTCAGCCCGATGCCACGGAAGATCGCCGGCAGCGAGATCAGCACGATCGACGCGTTGATGGTCGCAAGCAAAGTGCCGACCGTGGTGTTGGACAGCGCGACCCACTTGTAGCGCGGGTGGTCACGGTCCCATCCCCGGCGCCGACGCTCCGTTTCGACAACGGCGAGCGCCGGGTTGGTCACGATGGGGGTGTCGGTCATCTGTATCTCAGTCTGTATCTCAGTCGTCATCCGCCCTATCGGCTCGAAACACATATGTTAGCTATACAAATGAAACGCCGCCAAACCGGCATTTCCGAGCGGCGTCCGCCGCGCTAGCGTGGGAGCTGGCCAATAAACCACGCGGGAGCGCACGCCAAGTGCGCTGAGAGGGCGGCTGGCGCCGTCGACCGTACGAACCTGACCGGGTAATGCCGGCGTAGGGAGTCTGCAGTGATCATTTCGCAGTCCGATTTATCCGAATCCGTTCACGTGGCAAACATCACCACCGGGCCCATCGAGGGCAGCACAAAGATCTACCGGGAACTCGCCGCCGTGCCGGGTGCCCGAGTCCCGGTCCGGCGGGTGCACCTGACCAACGGCGAGCACCTCGACCTGTACGACACCTCAGGTCCGTACAGCGAGCCCGATGCTGCACTCGACCTGCAGGCTGGGCTGCCGCCCCGGCCCGGCGTGGTACGCGACCGCGGAACGCAACTGCAACGGGCCCGCGTCGGCGAGATCACCGCCGAGATGGCTTTCATCGCCGAGCGCGAGGGCGTCCGCGCCGAGCTGGTGCGCGACGAGGTGGCCCGCGGCCGCGCGGTGATCCCGGCGAATCACAACCACCCCGAAGGCGAGCCGATGATCATCGGCAAGGCGTTCCTCGTCAAGGTCAACGCCAACATCGGCAATTCGGCGGTCACCTCGTCCATCGCTGAGGAGGTCGACAAGATGGTGTGGGCCACCCGCTGGGGTGCCGACACGATCATGGACCTGTCAACGGGCCGCGACATTCACCTGACCCGTGAATGGATTCTGCGCAACTCGCCGGTGCCGGTCGGCACGGTGCCGATCTATCAGGCCCTGGAGACGGTCAACGGCGATCCCGCCGCGCTGACCTGGGAGGCTTACCGCGACACGGTGATTGAGCAGTGCGAGCAGGGCGTCGACTACATGACAGTGCACGCCGGGGTGTTGCTGCGGTACATCCCGCTGACGGTCAACCGGGTGACCGGCATCGTCAGCCGCGGCGGCTCGATCATGGCCGCCTGGTGCCTCGCGCACCACCAGGAGTCATTCCTTTACACCAACTTCGAGGAACTGTGCGAGATCCTGGCGCGCTACGACGTCACGTTCTCGCTCGGTGACGGGCTGCGGCCCGGCTCGATCGCCGACGCAAACGATGCCGCGCAGTTCGCGGAGCTCAGCACGCTCGGCGAACTGACGAAAGTCGCGAAAGCACATGGCGTGCAAGTGATGATCGAGGGCCCGGGCCACATTCCGATGCACAAGATCGTCGAGAATGTGCGGCTGGAAGAGGAGCTGTGCGAGGAGGCACCCTTCTATACGCTCGGGCCGTTGGCCACCGACATCGCGCCCGCGTACGACCACATCACGTCGGCGATCGGCGCGGCGATGATCGCGCAGGCCGGCACGGCGATGCTGTGCTACGTCACGCCGAAGGAACACCTCGGCCTGCCCGACCGCAAGGACGTCAAGGACGGCGTGATCGCATATAAGATCGCCGCGCACGCAGCCGATTTGGCGAAGGGTCATCCCCGCGCGCAAGAGCGCGACGACGCGCTCTCTACCGCCCGCTTCGAATTCCGGTGGAACGATCAGTTCGCGCTGTCGCTGGATCCCGACACCGCGCGGTCCTTCCACGACGAGACCCTGCCCGCCGAGCCGGCCAAGTCCGCGCACTTCTGCTCGATGTGCGGGCCGAAGTTCTGTTCGATGCGCATCAGTCAGGACGTTCGCGACGCGATGGCCGAGAAGTCGCGCGAGTTCGTCGAGCAAGGCGGCCAGGTGTATCTGCCGGTTTCTCAGTGAATTTTCTTCCGTTGACGCCGCCCGGCCAGACGCCGTTGCGGGTGCTGACGATCGCGGGGTCGGACTCCGGCGGCGGCGCGGGAATTCAGGCCGACCTGCGGACGTGTGCGATGCTCGGCATGCACGCCCTGGTCGCGGTGACCGCGGTCACGGTGCAGAACTCGTTGGGCGTCAAGGGGTTTCACGAGATCCCGCTGGACGTGGTCTCCGGCCAGATCGAGGCGGTGGCCTCCGACATCGGTGTGCAGGCCGCCAAGACGGGAATGCTGGCGTCGTCGGCGATCATCGAGACGGTGGCACAGACGTGGCAGGGGCAGGGACTGGCCGGCTCGGTGCCATTGGTCGTCGACCCGGTGTGCGCCTCGATGCACGGGGACCCACTGCTCCATCCTTCCGCCGTGGATTCGCTGAAGCGGCAGCTGTTTCCACTGGCCACGCTGATCACTCCAAACCTTGACGAAGTCCGCCTGCTGGTGGACGTCGAGGTCGTCGATCCGGGCTCGCAGCGCGATGCGGCACGCGCGCTGCACGCGCTCGGCCCGCAGTCGGTGCTGGTCAAGGGCGGCCACCTGCGGTCCTCACCACAAAGCCCGGATCTGCTGTTCGATGGCACCGAGTTCCATGAGTTCGATGCACCGCGCGTGTCCACCGGCAACGATCACGGGGCGGGCGACACGCTGGCCGCCGCGACGGCGTGCGCATTGGCGCACGGCTACGCGGTGCCGGACGCGGTAGCGTTCGGCAAGCGGTGGGTGACCGAATGCATCAGGGCCGCGTACCCATTGGGACACGGCCACGGTCCGGTATCCGCACTATTCAGGCTGGCATGAACCTCGACGCGATCGCCGGCGTGGCGCACGAACCGAAGGGAACGCCGTCGGGTGTCGTCGTGCTCACGCACGGCGCAGGAGGCAGCCGAGAGTCGTCGCTGCTGAAGCGGATCTGCGACGAGTGGGCGCGACGGGGATGGCTGGCGGTGCGCTACGACCTTCCGTACCGGCGCCGTCGGCCGAAGGGCCCGCCGTCCGGGTCGGCCGCCACCGACCGCGCGGGCATCGAACAGGCCGTGGCACTTGCCCGCACGTTGGCCGGCGGGCCGATAGTTGCGGGCGGACACTCGTACGGTGGCAGGCAGACGTCGATGGCCGTGGCAGAAGGCTTGGCCGTAGACGTCTTGACGCTGTTCTCGTATCCCGTTCACCCACCGGGCAAGCCCGAGAAGCCGCGCACCGAACATCTGCCCGACATCGGGGTCCCAACGGTTTTCACCCACGGCACCAGCGATCCGTTCGGCACCATCGACGAGGTGCGGGCCGCGGCGGCATTGATCCCCGCGCCAACCGAAATCGTGCAGATCACGGGTGCCCGTCACGACTTGGGCAGCAAGACGCTCGACGTCCCGGCACTGGCCGTCGACGCCGCTGTACGACTGGCCACCGAACGATAGAGGGCGCAGGCCTCTCCCGTCCCGGCATCGAAATGCCGCGAAGCCGGTGTGCTTGACGCCTCGAGCCCATACCTTCAGTTCATGACGTACCCGCCCGGGCAGCCGCCATACGGGCAGCAGCCGTACCAGCAGCCGCAGCCGTACCAGCAGCCGCAGCCATACCAGCAGCCATACCAGCAGCCATACCAACAGCCATACCAACAGCCCTACCCGCCCTATCCGACCG